>Ga0123342_1009403_pt1 | contig 11726 bp, 2 predicted proteins | sample Turbeawhitnodule_FD_89960 | JGI IMG/M metagenome (GOLD analysis project Ga0123342, IMG submission 89960) | Root nodule microbial communities of legume samples collected from Mexico - Turtle bean Mexico white nodule | ecosystem: Host-associated > Plants > Roots > Nodule | place: Mexico: Nepantla... | reverse complement strand
TCTCTCGCATATAAAATCCTTAAGAATGTTTCCTAAATATCGATCCCTCGCATATTTATAAAAACAACTTAGAATCACACTCAGACGTTAATGGCAATTAACATTTCAAGTTTATCCCTAGCACTCAAATATGCTAAGTATTGATGTTTAGGTCCAAACCCTAAAAATACCTCTCGGTCAGATTTAAGATTCTCAATTTGTTACGGAAAGTTAAAGTAAAACAACAATACTAATATCACCTCAATACATAAGAGTTTGAGCACATTACTCCCAATCCCAAATGGTAGAATTAGCTACGCATACTTCTAGCACCTTCCATTCTCCCAATTGGTTACAATTCACTCTATGGTGTTTTCCTCTCAATCTGGCACACTACAGTTGAGCCTTTAGCCCTCTATTTATCGTAGTTTTCTAGGTTAGGTTGCTTCCTATGTCGCGCTAATGGGGTAAATGATAAAACATAAAAAAGGCTTAATCTTTCTTTGCATCTTTTTCCATTCTGGGACCTTCTATCTTTATCTTTTTAGCTCGAATCATTCATCTTTAATCCAAATATCCAATCTTCCTTAGAAATATGCAATTAACACCAATTTTGGGAATAAAATACTCTTATTCAAATAAATATCATAAAAAATATAAAAAGGTATAAATTCATAAATTATGGATTATTTTACATGTAAATTAGCAATAAATCCTCATAAGTGCCTATATTTTAATATGAAATATTACTGAAATTAGACACTTATCAGAGAACACCCAGAATTTCATGATATGTCTCGCTTAGGTAAGATTACTTCTCACTTGAGTGAGAATGGACCAAAGAGCACCTCATTTTTCCACTTTATGCTCGCTCGAGCGAGATATGTAGAAACATATGCATAAATCAGTTATATTGCTGAAACAAATGCCCTTCAACCCATAATTTTAATAATCTACACATTAAATTAACAATTCTTACTCATATAAGCTTTCTAAGTCAATCATCATTTAAGATCAAACAACAAATTCTCATTTCATTTTAAGTAATTCAACAACTATTCAAATCCAATTCAATTCATTTATATTACCATCCAAACACTTGCAATTATCAATCACAAAAACTTTCAATAACTTATTTGCCTTAAATCAATATATAACATTTAAAATCAACCATTTCAGTACATATATTACTTTACTCTTAAAAGAGACAATCCTACACGCAAAAATTGAAATTGATGACCACATCACCCCCACATTCAGATCTTCTAACCTAAGGTTCTATTAAATAAAATAATACTAGCTTTCCTGAACTTGAGTAGATGCTCACTAAGAGCTCCAAATCTCCAAAAGCTTAAAGATAACTTAATCTGCATTATAGAGCCCAAATAAAAAAAATCTAATTATAACACTAGGACCTTGAGCCAACAAAGATTAACCCTGAAGCTAAAAGAGTCACATGCAAAGCATAGACGGAGACAACCTAATAAGTTCAAAATTTGATTCAAAGAGAATAACAAAAATGAACTTACTCTATTAGAGATTATGATTGGGCAGTCTTGTAGTCTTCACTGCCAGGAGTCTAATGATGGACTCCTATAGTCAAACTGATGAGCAAGGAAGTCAAAATCTTATAGAGAATGGAGAGAAAATGAAAAAAGAAACTTATAGAGAGATGACGCTTCTTTTGAAATGAAACCTGAATAACTGAATTTTCTATTTATATGGTTTTTTTATTTTAATAATAAAATATTCAGATTTCATAAATATATCACTTTTATTCTATTCTAAGGTTATTTTCTAGATCCTTACAAAAATATGTAATAAAATTTAAATTTTTAAAGTGAAATTCTAAATTTAATTTTATAATAACATAGATTATAATTATTCTAACCAAAAAATATGATGACCTCAATTACTAAAACACAAAATCTGTTGTGTTTTTTTCTTACTATCAGAGTTATAAAAAATAGTGTGGTTTGATGATCCAATAGATCAAATGGAGATAAACTCATAAAATATTACTTAAAATAAATCGGGTTAATCTAACTTCATTCGACAAGTTAAATAGGCTAACTTAAATCTGAAAAATGTTGGAACAAAATTATTCATAGAACTATACAATCTAATTTTATGATATATTATTATTTTATTTTATTATTTATCATTTTAAGAAAATACTTAAATAATTTTTTTAAAATATTATTTTTCTCAAATGACTCTACCAACATTATTATTTTATTTTATTATTTATCATTTTAAGAAAATACTTAAATAGATTTTTTTTTAAATATTATTTTTCTCAAATGACTCTACCAACATTATAACAAAATCCTATAAATAGAACGAGAATAAGAAAGATGAAGGGAGAAGTAAGAATGGAGAGAAAAAATGAATTACTTCAAGTCCAAGAGATAACATTGATAGATGGTCAATCATCGCATTTGAGGTATTTTCCAGTTTGAAGGTCGGTGTTTCATCATGATTTTATCTCACTAAATTGAAGGAGGAAGAAATACATAAATTACCTTTGACCTCAACTTTTAAATTATGTGGGACTATATTAACCTACCAAAACAATGATTACATTTTTAAAATTATTTTAAATATTCTTCTTTATACTCTCATGACTACTTAACTTGTCGAAGTCTTGAGTACATTGATTTAAAGACCAACAAGTAAATATATAGTCTAAAGATCGATATCCTATAATCAATGATCCATTTAATTGAATCTATCTAAGTATTGCTTTTTTTATTTTTTTTTATTTTACTCTTTTAAACATATCATCAACCAATTTACATTGACAAATTTCAATTAAAAAGAAATACAATATGAAAATTACGATAATAACTGGAATACCTAATAAACTCAAGTGACACAATTGAAATCTAAAAGACTAAAAACGCATCAGAAAGATAAAAATATAATCAAACCAATTATTGATTAAATTTGATTTAATCGAAACAATATTTTTTTAAATTATTAATTCATATTACTTATGATTGAGACTTTGGTTATAGAAAAAAGAAGAAGCATAAACCAAAATCAATTTAGGATTGTCTTAACATAGGTTTTCGAGATTTAACATAGGTCTTGGAGATGTAACTGCGTCAATTTTAAGGTTATTGCCAAGTATAAGATGCTAGTTTCTATTTTTATTATAGAAATACTTTTTATATTATAAAGTAAATTTTCGTTGGAAACTATAAAATCACGACTTTCGATAAAAAAAAAAGAGATACATATATAAGGAAAAAATGCTTGATAAAACAACTTTTTTAGAGATAAATATTGGTTTTTACAGTTTATGCTTAAATTGATGTGTATATATATAAAATATATATATGCACAATTTTTTTTTGTCTAATTAGAAGCTTACAAGTAAGAGGAGAGTTTAATATATGAGATAAAATAATGTAGCAGTAACTATTAAATCTAAGTTTATGATGCAAATTAAATTGTACCTTCTGCAGTTACCCATGACGCGTTATAGAACTACCACAAAAATTAACATTTATAAAATAAATAAATAGTTATTATTGCCTTGCATTAAAACACCACAAAATTAATTGCAAAATCTTAAACTTTGAAACTGGATTGGAACCTTACGTAAAGCCTAACATTACGTCAACCCAATCACACACAAATTGGTGAAACTCTGTTTTATTCATTTTTTTTCCAAACACACACGATCCAAAATAAAAGGAGAAAGGAATGATCTAAATAAATATTAACATACGTACAGATAAAATTCTGATAATATATTACCCAAATATATATTTGGAATTCGAAATTATAATAATAGTAGTAACAATAATAAAACTAATGTTAATGTAGAGATAAATATTATATGATGTAAATGTCAATACATTAAAAATATAACTCTTCAACTTCTTTATCGTACCTCATTTATTCCAAAATCTGATCACGTCATGTTGTAGCTGAAAAGTCACGAAATATTTATACCGATAAGATTTTTAAACAAAATAAGTTCATTTTTACTCTAAAGATCATTTGATCTCTGTTTTCTTTATAATTTAGCCATCAATCTTGATGGAGACAGTTGAGAAAAATGTTCATCTCAACCTATTTTATCATATACTAAATTTTGATGATGTTTGGATAACTTATTTTAGATCTCTAGATTTTAGAGGAATTCCTTTGCTTAAACAAGAATTTTCTCGGGATAAGAAATGACAGGTAAGGGATTTTTTAATAGAATCTTAGATAACTAATTTAGATAATATGTTATTCTAGTAACTATATGCTTGTTAGGTTATAAAGTTAGTTAAACTGAATTTGATTATGAATTTATATGAATTTGATATATATATATATATATATAATATTTATTTGAGAAATCTTAAATTATGTATGTATGAGTGATTGATATGCATTGTATGTGTTGTATGTGAATGATATGTGTTATATGTGATTGATGAAAGTTTGCATGAACTTGATGTCATACATTCGGGGTAATGTATGAGATGTTTTAGTACATTAAGTATGAGAAGCCTATGAAGAGAGATTCTTTAGCTTCACAAATGATCTAAGTCACATAGGCTAAGGTATTACTTTGTAAGAAGTTGGAGAGAGAATTCATACACAATGTGATCGCTTCTAGTAACACAATATTGATGTTAGGACCTACCCTAATCCGATTGGAGTAGATTAGATGTTAGTCTCTGGTAGACACATACTTAATGAGTCTTCCGAAAAAGAATCACTACAAGAAAATATGAAATTACATACCGATTATTACATACGGATAAAAATTCGTATATACAGTGAAAGTTACATACGAATATTTACAAACAGATTGTATTCAATGTGCAAATAGACATTACATACATAATTTTCTACATGTAAACCAAAGATAATTACATACCGTTATAATTCGTATATAACTTTGATGCCATGAAAAGAAAATAATTACATACGTATATAATTCGTATGTAAGATATTTAAAATTTAATTAAAATAAAAATTATTACATACGGATATAATCCTTATGTATGGTATTTAAAAATTTCATTAAAAAAAAATATTACATACGTATATAATTTGTATGTAACTTATTTTAAATTTAAATAAAAAATAATAAAAAATATTACATATGAATTATATTTGAATGTAATGCATTAAAAATTTAATTAAAAAAAAACTATTACATACTGATATAATTTGTATATAACTTATTTCAAATTTAATTAAAAAATAACAAAAAGTGTTACATACAAATTATATCGAATGTATTAAAAATTTAATTAAAAAAAATTGTTATGTACTAACTTATTTTAAATTTAATTAAAAAATAAAAAAAATGTTATATATGAATTATATGTAATGTATTAGAAGTTAATAATATTAATAATATTTATAATCATTACTGAATTGATTCATGCTTGAAAGAAAATCTAAATCTTTCACGCTCTTGAATTGTTTGATGTGCCACTCATAACGAAAATAAAATGAAATGAAACCTTTTATGTTGTGTTTGGTCTCTTATATTTGGCAGTTTTGTGCTTGTGTGTTAAGTCAACCAAAGGTTCTAAGTCGCTCAATTGAATTTCAACATTATATATATATATCATGAACCGCCAAGTATGTTTGAAAACTTAAACTCTTTACGTAGTATAATGTGCCGACATTATCTTGAGATTTTCGGTCAAAGTAACTAAATACTAAAATAAGAATATCTCAACATCTTAAAGGCAAATAAAAAGATAAATTAGACAGACTTGTACACAATGTCAAGATTAATATGAAAATTAATTACTAAAATTATATTAATTTAAAATTTATAAACATGAAAATTCAACTCGTCCAAATAAATATTTGAATAATATTATATTAAAATATATTTATTACACACTCTAATTTAAGAGTAACTTACTTTGATTCCTAACCGAGACCCGAGAAGTGAAGTGGACAATAGAAGACAGAAAACGATTTTCTACTGTTCTGTGTAAGAACAATTTAAGCATAACGTGTAAATAAGGCTGCGGAATTAAGTTTTTAAGGTAATTTACCTCTTTATATTATTTTATATTATGAGGTGAATTTAAGTCTAACTTAATCTCGTTTATGGAGTGAGGTTTGCACAATGAATTGTCCTTATCTCTAGTCGATGTAGAATCTTCAACATAAACCCTTCACGTCGATGTAACAGTTCATGTGTGGGATAACATATTGTGGGTGATCCAATAACGGTCCGAGTGACCTGATAAGCCCAACAAACACTCGATATGATAGACTCAAAAATGGCTCTAATATCATATTATAAAGTGGACTTTAAGTTTAACTCAATTTTATAAAACCGACTCATAAGATGAAATTTATATTCAATAAATTGTCCTCATCTCCGATCGATGGATTGAGATTTCAAACACTTTACTTCTTCAAATTCTAATATGAGAAACACTAGTAAAATGAGTGATGGAGCACTTTACTTTATCATCATTGGTAAATCGAAGGCATGAGGAAAAAGGCAATTAAGTTTGTATTAAACTCCATGTTTGCACGGCTGCACCTCATCAACCCCTGCCATAAAAAATGACGAGTTGAAATGTCCCCATTAATGGAGGTTGGTTGTGACATGTCCCCTGGTAGAGTTGGTAAGCAGATTTTATCAATCAACCCCATAATTTGTACTTCCATAGCATTTTCATTCAGTTCCTTTCCAATTAAGAGAAGCATTTGCTTTACATACATAGAACAAGTACTCCATTCAGATTCAACCTTAATATACATACATCTGTTTAAGTCATCATCAGCTTTTGGCAATTCATTTTTTTAATTCATGCTCTTTGTTGCATGCATGCTGTGGCAAACTTTGGCAACAACCTTTACCAATGCTGGTTATGTTGACAGCAGAATTATGTAATCATGGTTGTTGCTAGTTTCATTTTTTTATCCATGGTTATGGGTTTTATCTGATTATAATTGTCACCAGCATCCTCCAATCATTGTCTTTGCTAGGTTTGATTAACATTTTCATCAGTACCCTCCCATATATAAAGCCTTTGCTGCCATCCTCTTGTCACTCTCACTGTCACTGTCTCTATTCTTTAATTTCCCATCATCACCACTCAACCTTTGCCTTTCTCATCGCCAATTAAGGGATGGATGACTCGGATTTACATAACAGCAAACAATCATAAAGCTTCAATTTTATTATATATATTTATTGAAATGTTAACTGTATTAATAGTTTTTTTTTCAAATATTAGTACAAAATTACACTAGATAAATTTTACTTAAATAATTAACACTTTCCAGAACTTTGGTAAATTTATAATAGAAATTTTATATTTGTCTTTTACAAAAATATCAGTCAACAATCATTAGAACTTTTTTTAAAATACGTTGAAAATTTATATATATTTATGTTGTGCTAATAGTGATTGTCACGAAACACACGATCACGTACCTCACACCCCAGGATTAAATACATTAGTTTCTCAATGTCCAAAAGCAATAAGAAAAAATAGAATGTATATATATATATATATACATATATAAAAGAATTTTGTTAAAAAGGAAATGTTTACCTGTGTCTCCAAACTTAACTTGTAAATATGTAATATATCTATATTTAAGGTTGGTTATTTGGGATTATTTTAATAAGTTAAATAGATGTGTACTTTTTATGTGTCTGTCTAACTTTATTTATTATGCACTTTTGTTTATTTTCATAAATAAATCCTATTTACTTATTTCAAAATTAGCTATTTTAAGTTTAAACAAAGTTTAGGTGATAAAAAATTGAAAGGTTTTCGCAATAAAGACTATTAAAGGAAAAGTAAAAGATTTAATAAAAATAAATAATTGAAATTTGTTATTAATTATAGTTAAAACTATATTCTTTAAAAAATCATGATTGCATTCGTTTAAACAGGAATAATTATATTGTTCTCATTTAAAGTCTACGAGGACAATGTACTTGAGAAAATGAATTCTAAAGTATGCTTTATGTAATTAGTTGTTGATAATATTAGTAAATGTTTTGTATTTATAATACAAAAATATTATAAACTGTGACCATCCAAAAAAAAAAGCGTAATTCATCAAAGGAAATTCTGACATAACTCTATTGTAAATTATATTAGTAGTATCAACATTATCTTAGTTCGAGTGAATTTTGATTTAGATAATAATTAAAAATTGTAAGGACAAAGAAAATTAGTTTTAGGGTAAAATTGGTATAATTAAAATAATACTTAAATATTTTATTATTAAAGTTAAAAAAGAGCATATAAATAGAAATTTAGTTATTCAAGTTTCATTTTAAAAATCACCATCTCTTAGAAAGTTTTTTTTTTTTTTTTTCTATCTCTTCTCTCTAAGATTTTGACCTCCTCGCTCATCAGATCAACGATTTGAGTTTGTCATTAGACTCCAGACAGTGAACTCTACAAGATTTACCGATCAAAATCTTAGATAGAGTAAGTTCATTCTTGACTCATTTTTTTCCGAGATAGTTTTGATCTGGTTAGGTTTGCCCTTAGTTAATTTTGTATGTGATGTTTGTATCTTCAGAACTAGTCTCTGTTAATTAGCTCAGGATCATAGTGATATAGTTAGATTTGTGATTAAGACTATTTGGTGCAAGTTAAGTGACCTTTAAGCTTTTGGTAGATTTGGAGTTCTTAGGGAGCATCTGCTCAATTTCAGGTAAGGGAAGCCAGTCTTAATTTCCAACACTAGGCTAGAAGATTTGGATGTGGGGGTGACGTGGTCACCAGTCTCAAACTTTATTTAAGGATTGTTTGTTTTAAGTATATTAGAAGTTGATTGAGATTTGAATGTGAAATTTGATATATGGTAGATCTTATAAAATTATATTGTTGTTGATTTGAATAAGTAAATGAATGTATTTAAATAGTTTGATGAATCACTTAAAGGATAATGTTGCTGAGTATTGGTAGTTTGATGTTGATTTAGAGTAATTATTCATCTATAGCAGGGACTTTGTTATTTTCGTTTGGTATATTTGATAAAATAACAATTTGAATGAAAATATTGGGTCACTCTGGTGTATTTTAGCTCACACTAAAATTTTTCATTCAAGCCAAAAGTTATGGGTGCACTCTGATGTATTTTAGCTCAAGCCAATTAAAATTTATTTTTAGCATAATTTATTCTGGATTATTATTGTTAAATGAATTTTTGGATATATTTTGATTGTTTAGAAAGTTTAAAATATATGTTGTGATTGAATGGTGTATTGATGTGTTAAATGAAGTGTGCAATGATGTGAAAGTGTGATTAAAATATAGTATTTTCAGGAAAGAAAATACCGTGTTGAGATTTTTTTTATGGTGTATTTATCTGTCAGGTCCCAATCCAATGAGACGATCCTGACTCTACTGATATAATGGAATCACATGGATGAAGGTATTCAGTTGGTGAGAGTCGATGGGGGTTCATATGACTCTGTCTGCGGTTTGAAATATAATATGGTTTTTCAGGTCATATGAATTTACCATGTCATACAAGATGATGAGATAATAAGATATTGAGATGTTTATGGGCATGACTGTGTGGATTCACAACGAGTAGTATGACAAGTGCGGGTCTTGGGATTCTAATTTCAATACACGAGTCTTCCGGAAGTAGAATCAAGCGTCTATGTGTTGTGAGTCAGTAGAAATCTGACATGAGAAAAATGAATATTGAATTTTTATAGACACTTGATGGTTATGTGAAATGCATGAGAATTAATGGTTTTATGTGAATGTTTAAAGTTATATTTATATTATAAGTTTTAAAAATACCTAACTTACCTTTTTTTATTGAATATTTTATTTAATATGTGATGATCATGTATTTATATTGGAGTGGATGATGTTACAAGTGATATAACTCCTCAATAAGAAACTGAATGATGAAAATATTTTATTTTATTTTAAATAATTATTTTATTTTATTTTAAATAATTTTTTTTTTTTTTTGTAAATATTTAAAATCTTACAAAGAGATATATGTTTTGAAATATTATATAAAAGAATGAAACATATTTGTATTATGTTTATATATTTATTTTAATATTTTATATAAATTATGGTTATTAAATGTGGGAAAATATTGAAATGTTAAAAAAATCATTATAGATAAAATCACGTAATCAATTAGATTTTTCCGTTTGAGAGATACTAAATATTAGATAAATAAATGAACATTTTAGATTAATAACACGGTAAAAAAACTTACGTTAGGAGTATTTTAAAATTGTATACTTTCTAAGTTTAAAACTAATTATTTATTTTTTTAAATAATAAATCTGCAATTCTATTTGATCTATAATTAGTACCTTCTTTTCCCAAAAGAAATTAAATTTGGTAGTAATTTCCAATTCATCAAAGTTAGCATTACAATTAAAGAACTACTTTATAATTATAAATTTATTTTATAGTTGTGATCTAATAGTTAATGACAGTAATAATAATTAAGATAATAATATCTTCATAAATAAAAAACGATAGTTGACAACACCCTTTAAATAGATCAGGTGTGGCAAAACTAGCCAATACAAGTTTATAGCTAGTTGAAAGATAAAAACTTATAAATTAGTCAGCCTATTAAATTAAAAACGTTTAGTAAAATAATTGATATGCATAAAAATATATATTTATATTTTTTTATGTAAAATCAAATTTTATTTTATAGACTAAATTATATTTTTAGTTTTGATAGTGGTTTAATTTAAAAAAAAAAATTCTAATTCTATTTTTTTAATTTTAAAAATTAAAGAAGTGTATTGAAATAGTGAAATAGAAAAGCATAACAATATTTAAAAGATTAAATGAACACAAAAAATCACTAAAAATAGCTGAAAATTAAGTACAAGTTAAATGCATTTTCTTGAAGAAAAACAAAACAGAGATAAGAAAAAAGAATAATAAAAATAAATGACACATAATACAATGATTTTCTCTATTATAACAATTATTTACTTTTTTTTCTCTCTGAATCACACAACTCAACTAAATCCAGCAATGAAAAAAAGAACTCACCCAAATATCATCATTATCATCCTAATTTTTCTTTCCATTTTTAGTACAAAACAGCTCATCAAGGATTTTTTCAAAGAATATTATTTCCAAATATTTTGTTTGTATGTGATTATGATAATGCTTTTGGTAATCAGGTAATTTGATTTTAATATATAAATATAGAAAAGGAATTGTTTAAAAAGTGAATAGAAACAATCGAAATATGTATTTTGTAATGTAGTTATTAATAAAATAGTGGAGTGATTGCATTAATATAATAACGTATAAGAATTTTGAAGAGTAAAAAAAAGGCGTTAAACAGTGGGGGCGGTGGTTGAAGGCGGTGAGGTGGCAGAAGAGACCAAGAATAGAGACGGTAGAGACAAAAGCAGGGGATCAAATCCCAATTTAACCACGGAACAGTACAACTTCTTACACTACCGTATTTTCTGACACCAAGATTAAGCCAAACCAAAATGCTAATCCTTAATTTTTTGTTGGGCTTCTTCTTTTTCTTCCTTCCAACACCAACAATAATAAATTAAAAAAAAACAATATCATATAATATTATTAATAATATAATTAAAAATTAACATCAGACGCCGACGACCAACCAAACCAAGCCTATATTGTCTGTCGACTTTTCTCTCTCTCTCTCTGGTCTCAGCTACACAACGTTACTCTCTCTCTCTCTCTCTCTCTCTCTCTCTCTCTCTCTCTCTCTCTCTCTCTCTCTCTCTCTCTCTCTCT
>Ga0123342_1009402_pt1 | contig 11729 bp, 12 predicted proteins | sample Turbeawhitnodule_FD_89960 | JGI IMG/M metagenome (GOLD analysis project Ga0123342, IMG submission 89960) | Root nodule microbial communities of legume samples collected from Mexico - Turtle bean Mexico white nodule | ecosystem: Host-associated > Plants > Roots > Nodule | place: Mexico: Nepantla... | reverse complement strand
ATAACTCATAAACATAATAACTATATATAGAAATATTTTAATATAAACATAACAAAAATAAAAATAAAAACAGAATTTCAAATAATTTCTTTAAATATTAAACATATACTATAAAATTAAAAACTAAATCACATCTTATATAAATAAAAAATTACTATTTGTTAATATTAAAAAACTTCACAATAAAGCAATCTAAAAAATACAATAGCAACAAAAATATAACATGATACATAAATACATATTTTAATATATTAATTATATTTTCAGTTTCTAATGAATAATTTAAGTTAGAATAAAATTATTTTAAGTGATGGATTCTTTTTAGGGATTTTTTTGTATTAAATAAATTAAATATTTAGTATAAAATAAAATGAAAATGTTTAGTATAACCTTTTGGTGATGACCATGATTCAACCCAGGTAATATTTTCAATTTTAATTAGATATAGTATATTCTTTTCTTTAAGAAAAAACTAAATCCAACCACATTTAATAAAATATCTGATTAGAACTTGAAAAATAGGTATCACCTGATCTACTCTAATAACTAATATATAAATGGAAGATTTTATATTTTTTTTTACACTGATTTATAATATTTTATAAAATAATAAACAAACTTAAATCTTCCTTAAAATTTATTATGATTTGTTTCTTCATTTTATATATATATATATATATATATATTTTAAACATTGTACAATAATTTTTTTTAAATATTAATACATTCAAATGAAGCATTGTGATACATTCAAATGAGGGTAAATTTGGAAATAAGGGATGCTGACATGGCTTTCCCTCTACATCTCTTCATTTTGAGGGGAAAGGATATTTACTCTCTCCTTCACTTCCTTGCACATTCCTTGATCCAAACCATGGATATCTACTCACATTCTTCCTCTTGAACAGTACATCCATGAAAGCAAACAGGGGGCAAAAGTTCTAATGAAGAATTTAAAAAGAATTCTCATTTCAAATTATGACTACAAAAGTCTACAAAAAATTCAAATTATAAGTACAAAGAGTTTAAAAAAAAAACGTATATACTACAGACTTTATACTAATGGCTCAAACACTACTAAATCACAAGCCTCTTACTAGAGTGTAGGAAGTCTTTAATTAAAAAAATAAAATATTTTTAAAATCTAATAAAGGTTCAATACAAAGAAATAGAAATAGAAAGAATTACAAGGTCTAACACCAAAAATTATAAAAAAAAACATATTTTAGCTCTAAACCTATTTTATGGTCTTTAAATGTTACCTCTAAATTTACTTTATGGTCCTTAAGCTCTCCCTCATGATGTTACCTCCAATGTGTGTTTAGAAAAGAAGGATGTCATTATGTTACCTCCAAGATGTGTTAGAAAAGGAGAACGGTTTGGCCAAAAGAAGGTCAGGGAGGAATTGATTTCTAAACTTTTTCTAAAAAAATTCTCTTTCTTAAGTTTTTTACAAAAAACAGTTTAAATTTGAAAATAGAATGCGATTAGATTAGGAATAAAGATTAAGTAACTAAAGGAATAGAAATATTGTAAAAAAGATTTATACTTGATATATGATCCTACATAGAGTCTCATCTATTCAACATTAGAATAATTGATTCCACTATTTTTAATAAGTTTTTACAAAACAATTACTTAACTATTACTAACATCAGTAAACTCTTAAAAACTTTCAAGAGGATATCAACAAAAAATAGTTATTGATAGCTCAAGAGAATATTAATCTTATCAACTCTAGAAGACACAAGAAAATATCTACCTTATCTATCATTGAACAACAAAAAACAAACACTGGACACTTTAACAAGAACATAAATAAAAAGTTTACAAAATTATCACAGCAGAAGCAAACAAGGTTCTTTCACTACATAGCACAACCTTGAATATGAGAAATCTTGTAAGTATAGTTTGAATGTGTGAAAATTTCTCAAAATATCTTAATTTGATTCACTCTTTTGTGATTGTATTCATTGTATAAAATATTGGGATAAAAGCTTTACTTATTGAGTTTTGAAAATGCTAACTTAAAATAGATATTAATGCACTATTGATTATTCCAGTTAAATTTGAAAAATAGTTGCAACCCTTCCTCTTTTAATCGATCATGGCAAGTGTTAATTGATTATTTATACTTTACAATTAATGCAGAAAATATATTTAATGAATTATGAAATATGTTAATCAATTAATATCCTTGTTTCCCTACTCATTGGTTTAATTGATTATTAAAGTGATAATTGATTAGTTTATTTTGAACCTCATCAAGAATAGTTTAATGGATTAACAAGGCCATAAAACCTTTTAAAACATTTTTTCACTTTTCAAAACATGTTTTCTTTTAATTCATTTTAGTATTGGTTGTGTGTTGATTAAAAGCCTTGTGATACCTTGTAAGAAAGACTTAACAACATACAATGAAAGGTGGAAACTCTCTAAACAACTTCAACATCTTCATATTCAAACATTAAAACAATTTTTCTTGAGACTTGAGACACTCTTTAAGTTCAACAAGGTATCCCACATTTCCTTAGTCTTGTTGCTTTCAGAAAAACAAAAGAATAATCAAGAATCAATGAGAGGTCATGATTTTTTAGCTTTACAATCATGAGTCTTTCTTTGTTCATCTTGTTTGAGGTCATTCCATGGTTTATATACCATTTACAACTATAAGGACAATTGATTATATCATCTTAAATACTTTTATCAATTGATTTAATGAAAATAATCATTCTAACTCCAAAAAGGATAATTCCCCACTGAAAACATAGGTGGCCTATTGATTAAAGCACATTCAACAAAAGACAATTTTCCCTAAGCCATTTAAAAAGGATTTTATAAATCTTGAGTAACTTTCAAGAATCGTCTTTTGATACTAATTATTGAAATATATAATGAGTTCAACATGAGATGAATTAAACTTTTAAATATTTTCTCAAATTTTAAAAATATAAAATACTTATCATATTTTCTTTGAATCCATTAATCCAAGAAGTGAATCTTGAACAAGTTTTCTTAAGGTGTTTTATCAACTTTTTTATTTTCAAATCAAAGAAAAATTCCATTCAAAATTAAATGCATGTAAACAATATAAAGAAAGAAGAAAAACATAAAAGATTTTATACTAGTTCACTTTTCAAAGAAGCCTACATCAAATTGCTCAATCACACTAATCAAGCCAATCCACTAAATTCAAGTTTTCACATACACTCTACTAGAAAAACAAAACAAACACTTGATCTTAAACCTTACAAGATCACCAATAACTTATGAAACCCTCGACAATCTAGCCTTGATAACCTTGATCAAGAAACCCACAAAAACAACAAATCAACATCTACAACATAAATCACATCATCGGACAATATGCATTTGACTATCTTAGCACAAATCTCGCAGGCAGATGATCCAATTTATGAATCACATGTGTATATATATCACTGAGACTGAATAACTAAGAGGAATCAAAATTCTCAAAGATCTCAAGAAAATTGTGATCTACCAAACCAGTGAGTATGTCGATATAGAAAATAGAGGGATTATGTATTAGTTTTTCTAGACAGTGTGCTAGCTTGTACAACATTGAAAAACTTGGAAGAAAGACAGAATCAGAAGCTTGAACAACTTGTTGCATCTTGTTTTTTGTTTAGATTCAGATTCTTTCTCTAAGATATTTATTCGGCTTAAGGTTAACTTTGTACTTCAAAAACCACATCTACCCCTATCGCAGCATGACAATTTCTGTTTGTGAAATCTTTTTTATAATGTAAAAAATAGGGAGAAAATAGAAAAGTTTTGGAAGTAGAGTGTATAAGAGTTTGGGGAGAATTTTCTTTGTTTCTTATATGAACTCAACTGCACACATTCGCATACAAAGTGTTTGTGCTTTATTTGCTTCTAGTGATGTGCTTCTATAATGGCTTCTATGTGATATCTAAATCTGATATACTTGGTAATGCTTTTATGTGTCATTTAAACTTATAGTTTTTTATCATACAAAAAGGGGGAGATTATTAAGACGCTAGACAGTCTATCACCCATTAGACGGTCTTATAACACAAGAGTCTATATGTTTTAATGATAATAAATTATAAGGTGTGTTAAGATATCTAACGAAGTTTCTAAGTGTGCAGATTTAGTTGAAGACACATCAGACGTTATAGGTTCCTTAAACCTTTAGATGATCAATGTTCCTAAAAAATCAATACATTAGATTATGTACCTTGTTAAAATTTGGTAGATGGATTCAATATTGAACAAGATGTTTCTATAGTAGAAAGTTGTGTGAGAAAATATCATAAGACTATCTCAGAAGAGTCAACTACAGACGATCTATTTGAAAGTGCTACATCCTAGATGCTTATAAAGTAAAACTCATATCAATGAAGAAGATGAGTAAGACTCGCTAGATGATCTCACAGTGAAAAAATGTTTTAGACTGTCTAGTAAAGATGCATCAAACAATTCAATCTTCATCATAGAATTGGGTAAATCTCTAAGAATTTATATGCTATAAATAAAAATCTCAAATCAAGGATCATTGTCTGATAAGATAGCTCAACTGTGAAGAGATGTGCCCTATGATCTCACAACACTAAAATATATTAGACGGTCTCATTAGAGGTTCCTTTTGCTCATGGACACATTATAAGATGTTGTCAAACAGTCCCAAAAGTCACAACAAGATACACAACACTAAAGCACGTAAAAAGATAAAATATATAATGCTTATAAACATATGATACGGTCATTGAAGTACGCATATGACATACACTCATCTCGTTTCCTGCTCATCAGACAATCTGTTAAATCAAAGAGTTTCTATACTTAACTTTTACATTCTTGGAATACCTTATGACACTACTTATAAGTTTTAGAATCTTATTTGACCTTCTTAATTCATATAAAGTACGACTTTCAAATAAGATTTATAAGTAAATGTTTTTGGAAAGATTTTGTATACAAGAATGAAAAACATATCACATTAGAAATCTCAAATATTATGTGCTTCAATGTTTTGTGAATGAAAATTCTATTTTGATTATCAAACTAATTCAATACATTTGTGCATTCAAGATTAAGTTTAAAATTATATTAGAAAGTTTTCAAATGAACAATGTATACTCGAAAGTTTCCGAAAAATAAAGTACTTGTATTTTCCATATTAAAGAGTTTTTGGAAATGTATTTTGTAGAAGTGTATTTAGGTTAAAATATGATTATACTTCAACGTTCAAACTTTATATTATCTTGGAAATTATTTGAAAATGATTTACGGTTAAATGTTCAAGAACGAAAAGTTTTGATAATTCAAAAAAATATAAAAGATATTGTTTAAGTGGTATCCATGTTTTATTATGATGATTATATTATTCACTGATACTTATATATTTTCCATAAATTATCAAAGGAACTTAAATGAGCATATAAAGTTGAAAGTCAAAGTTTCCTAATTGAGCGTCTCATAGGAAAGAGATGAAGTTTCAAAGTGAGATTCATGCAAATTTAGATTGAAGCAATATCAAACGACTACAAACAAAGATAAAGAATATTCAAAGTAAAAACAAGTGATATGTGGATTAAAGGCTCATATCTAAACTTTCCTTTATGAGCATGTTATACAAACAAGATGATGAAAAATGCCAAAAGGAAATATTCGAGTACAAAGATAATTCAAGCTTAAACATTCAACTTTTTAAAGATAAAGAAAGTATTTGAAATGCTAGTAGTTGTTTGAAGACACGCAAAACACATTAGAGCTAAAGTTCCCATTTCGAGCATCTAACACATTGAAGATGAAAAACAACGTGGCAAATTTGACTAGAATATTAAGTTAAGAGAATTAAAGTTGTTATGATCATATTTGAAGAATATAAAGAATTTTTTTTTAAAGAAAAAGAGCCTTGTGTCTACATACAAAGACTTGGATCTCTCTAAATCCAACTCAAAAGAGGAAGCTCATATCGACCTCAATTCAACACGTAGAACATTTCATATTCTAAAAAATCTAATGAAAAGGTATATCTTTCTGAACTTTACTCAATTAGAGAAGCATATCACGAACTAGTATCATATAATGCACACATTATAGCGGAGCGTAAAGCTTTGAAAAAGGAATATAAAATGTTAGTTTTGAACTAGATAATGTAACTAAAGAAAATCCAGAACTCTCACAGGCTAAAAATAGATTGCGTGAAGAGAATATGTATTTGAATCAAATCCTAGAAACTTAAAACACTGATCTAACATAGGTCCAGAAAAAACTTATTTTAGTTAAATAAAAACTAAGAAAAAAAACTGATGAATTTGTAAACAAGAAAACACTAGACGATCTTGGGACTGAAAACTCTACTCTTAGGAAAGTCTTAGCATAGTCTGAAATTTGTGGTAAATATCTAAATCTTCTAATTAGGAATTCCAAAGGTCCTCATTATAAAATTGGTATAGGATATGTAGAAAAGAAAACATAATGCATCCATATACATGTACCGTCTTACATTTTAATATTGATTGATCGTTTGAAGATTTAAGCAACCTAGAATTTCTGATGGGTCTTCAAATAAATACGCACACTTAGCAACTTCGCTAGACATCTTAACACACCTTATAGTGTTTGTTATCATAAAAAAAAATATATACTTTCGTGTTACGAAACTGTCAGATGGGTGATAGATTGCTTAACATCTTAACATACCCCTACTCCACTACCCTTAATGTTGGTAGCCCCATCCACTAATAGGATTCATCCCTGAGCTTCCATATTTTGTCAATCCAGAGGGCGAAGTGTGTTCCTTGATAAAGTCAATTAGTATATGTCTCTTAATAGGTCCTTGAGTCTCATCATTTAAATCATATTTGGATAGTTCAATAGCCCATTTTATTATTCTTCTGGCAATGTTTGGCTTTAGAAGAACCTGCTTTATTGGAAAATAAATCATAATCATGATTTTGTAGCTTTGGAAATAACGCCTCAAGTGTCGAGTTATGATGACTATTGAAGGTACCGCCTTTTCTAACTTTTGATATCAAATTTCAATACCTTGCAATACTTTGCTAACAAAATATAATGGTCTGTATTCTCTATCAAAGTTCTATACTAATGTCGAGTTGATTGCTTGCTCAGTCTCGGTTATGTATAGCTACAAGGGCACACTTTCTTGGTTTGCCAAGGATCGAAAGGTTGAACAAGTATTCCTTCAACTTTGAAAAAGTTTCCTCACATTCCGATCTCAAAGAGAAGTGTTTGTTATTCCAGAGGCACTGAAAGTATGGAAAACCCTTGTTGCCTCCTTTTCGAAAAGAAACGAGATAAGACAACCATTTGTCTGATTAATTGTTAGAATTCTTTGCATTAGTTGGGTTTCTCATGTTTATAGTGCCCGAACACTTCTTTGGATACGCCTCAATTCCCTACTCAATAAGAATGAAACCCATTAATTTACTTGCCTTTACCCCGAAGATGAATTTTTTAGGGTTGAGCTTCAACTAATACTTGTTAATCATTGCAACACAACTCCTTTAGCCTGATGTTTTCTTCATCAATGGACGTGACTACCATGTCATCGACACATACTTCCACATTTATCCCTATCATGGGTTGCAAAATTTTATCCATCAGGCCTTGATATGTCGCACTAACATTCTTTAGGCCAAAAGGCATAACTCGATAACAATAATTAGCTGCATCGACCAAGAAAATCATATTTTCTTCATCCATCAAATGCATTCAGATTTCATTGTAACTTGAATATGCATCCATTAAATTGAGCAATCCACAACCCAACCCATTGACCACCAGAGCATCTATGTTTGGTAACAGGTAAGAGTCTTTAGGACAAGCATTGTAAGTTAGTAAAGTCCATGCATATGCACCACTTCCCACTTGGTTTCTTTAGCGTCACCGTATTAGCCAACCACATAGGATATTGAATTTCTTGTATGTGATTAGGGACTAGGAGCTTCTGGATTCTTCTTTTTACAACCCTTATCTTCTCCTTACAAAGCTTTCTTATGCTCTAAATCATCAAATTTTCTTTTAGGTCTACTAGTAGTCGATGACAAAGGAAATCAAGGTCAATGCCTCGCACCTTCAAAGTTTCCCATGGGAAAACATGGATATTTTTTTTTATCAACTCAACCACCTGGTGTTCTACCTATTCGACCAAATATGCTTCTAGCTTTATTATCTTTTTGTTGCCCATGTCTACTTACCTTACATCTCCCATGATTGGGGCCTTTGGTCCTCATGCGTGATGCGAGGATCCATCTCCAACACGCTCAAATTTGAGGATGTGGAGATGATGTAAGTGTTATTGCAGGTTCAGAGGCTGCTCTCGTAACATTTATGAACTACTTTTGAAGTACCTTCATAGTTGCAATCTTCCTTTCTGGGGTAGGAAACATAACCTTAAGGTGGATAAAAGATACCACAACCTCTAACTTGTTTAGGGACAACCTCCCCAAGAATAGGTTATATGCGGATGGGGCATTGACCACTATGTACCAAACAACAATGATCTTTGTGAGTTACTTATTTAAGAAGGTGGTTCTCAAATTGGCATGACCTCAAACTTCAACATGTTCGTCCAAGAAGCCAACTAGTACTCTGTCTAAAGGCTTAGATTGATCTTCTTAAAATTGAACTAAAATGTTCAAGGATAGGTATCTTATGCTCTTCGGTAGCTGTAGGTCGAGACTTTGGGGATCTTCTATGTTAAGGGCTCTCTGTTTGAGGGGACCTATGGATATAATTTTGTAAATATTTGTCCCTCGCTAATCATGATAGTTGGGGCGTCAAGGCATAACACTTTTTGTATTGTGTCCCAAAGCGTGATGAAAATCACACCACACCCAGAGATGACCAAGTACCCGATCAAATTTTCTTCGAAACTCAAGTCGCTTAGTCGCCTTCTCATCGGCCAGAATTTCCTTTCGAGAGACTGTCAAAGGAGGTAAGCTAGGCATTTCTTCCTGTGAACGTTGGATGATATCAGAGGTGTACCGTCGATTGAAATGTCAAGAGGATGAAGAGTTATCCTCTCGTGTTCTTCAGTCTCGTTGGACCTCTTTGATTATTATCAAAGGGAGGTGCCGCTCTTTCTCATGTCTCTTCCTACTCATGACCTGTTCAACTTTTATGTGAGATGTAGCTCTATTTTTTTATACAACCCAACTCGACAAGAAGATGACTAAGGACACCACAAACACTTCACACCTAGGTCAGTCATCTCAGCATACAAGACAAGACTCCACCAAATCTCAGAAGAGTCTCAATAGAAGATAAACCAAACATGGACAAGAATATAAGTTATCTTTCTTCTGGTCTTTTTACAAGATAAGCTTGAGTAAATAAATTGGGTTCACTTTGGGCCCCAATTAGAAGAATAAGCTAGAGTAGGGTGTACTTAGTATAATTTGGACTTGTGCAAAATACAACTACACCTCCATGTGCCACCCCATGTTAACTCTTTTAACCTACCTTCTAGAAACTATTCATACGGTGCGACATTAGCTAGGCTAGGCCTAGTTTCTAGAAGCCTTTCCATAATTTTGCCTCTACCCCTCTCACTCTTGTTCTCTAAGACACTCTATCCTAGAAATAGATTGTATTGCCTCTTGTATGGAGACATTGAATTTTGAAGTAAAGAAACTCTGTTTGAGTGAAATTGTGAGTGCTCTCATATTTTGGGTCTTATCTTGAGTAAATTATACTTCAAGTGGCGACTCCTCACCACTCATCTTAGAATCCCTCCTCCTTCCAATTGGCGTGATCATCCCCTTCATTCCCCATAAGCTTCTCTTATCTCTTCTCTTTTCCTTTCTTCATTATGCCATTTCCTATCCATTTATGTTCTTAATTTTTCGTCTTTATAATTCGGTCATCTTTTATCTTTGTTTATCTACATTTCCACAAAGCATCATCACCACTTTTATATTTTATTTTCTCTTTGCTCTCTAAAAGAGAACCTTCACACTTAACCACTTGGTTAGGTTCGTGTGCATTGGAAATCTTCTTTGAGCTTCTCACCATATTCTGCTAATTCAAAAAGCTTATACCAAAAGTGCAACATCTAAAATGTGTCAATCTAAAATCAACTCACATCAATTTTGAATCTCTACCATTGACCTTACCTTACACTGTATGAAAGAATCACTAAAAGGACTAGTTCAAAATCCCTTGACGAAAGTGTCAACGAACATTTCTTCATTTGGTTGGTGGATGCATATGGTGATGTCGCATTACCAATTGAGATAGACTTTCAATGGCTCATTGTTCCTTTGTTTGATATCGAAATCATCTATAGTCCTCGTTGGTTTAACTTTCTTGGCTGCAAATTATTGTACAAACATTTGGGAGAATATCGTTCAGTATTCTACTCAACCATTGCAAAGCAGTCCTCATGAAGGTTTCAACAAACATATGCATTGGATATGCGTTAGATCCTCCCAAAATCATCATTTATGTTCGGAAGGCCTTGAGATGATTTTCAAGGTCCCATGATCTTGAGAAGGGGGTGATCTTTGGGACCATGTACTATGGAGGGATTGACTTGTCCATGACTTCTCGGGAAAAAGGGTTGTGTATCTTCGTCAGGCAATGTCAAATGTGACTATGTTTGTCCCTAGCGGGTTACTTGTTTACGCATCATCTACTAGAGTTCCTTGTTATCCTTTTGTATCTCTTCATGGGCTTTTAGGGCCTCTTCCATCATCGTCAGGAGACCTCTCCCTCTTTCCTCAACCTTTCATGTTCATCATGAGCCTCTTCTAAGTGGCTTTGCTTTCCTCATTGATAGGATCCTTTTCATCAGAATTGGTTTTCCTTGGAGATTGGTGAGAGTTTGCGGAAGCTAATGGAAGAGATGTGTCAAGGAGAGCTCCATTGGAACCATGGATTCCTTAGAGTTACCGTGAGGAGTGTGGAGAGTGATTGGTTAAGCCAAATCACTTGGAGAAGATGAGAGAAGATACCAAAGGTGACTATCCTAGAGAGGCTAGACAAGAGAGTGCTTAGGCTTGCAATTTGGCAGCATAACACTCATATATTTGATATGTGTTTTCATGAGCCAAGCACTCCAATTTATAGGTTAGAGGGTCGACCATTTACAAGCAAGAAGGGTGGGAAAAATTCAAATGCAAAAGTTTGAAAATAGGCGCCTAAAACAAGTCACACTTGCCATGTGAAGGTAATGTGTTTCATGTGCGCTTCTAGGTTATTCATGATCGGCCTAGGGTTTAAGATGGATCATAATCGAGCAGAAGTAAACCCTAGATAGGTTTAAAAACCTTAAACCTAAACCTAGTCTAGTTAAATGCAATTTTACAATTCAAATTTCTACACTACTTGACCTAATTGTGTAGGTCAACATTTATTTTACAAGAAATGAAATTTTATTCTAATATTTAATAACTAGAACAAGGTCTAAGATATGTAGGAATGTCCCTCTTGAGAGTATTTGTTGAGTTCCATTCTCCTTGGATTCCTATGAATGTTTCTATGATAGTCTTTTTTTTTTTTTTTTCAGCAAAAATTAAATAAATAAAAATAAAAACTTCAGGGGAATCACAACCATTATAAAAATTAAAAAAAAAAAACCAAAAAAAAAAAAACAAAAAAAATCCTAAAAAAACTAAAAAAATTAAAAAAACCAAACCTTTTTCAAAACTTAAAACTTCCAATTTTTCCCCAAATTTTCAAATTACCCAAACTTTAAAACTAAAACCCCTTTT
>Ga0123342_1009401_pt1 | contig 11730 bp, 5 predicted proteins | sample Turbeawhitnodule_FD_89960 | JGI IMG/M metagenome (GOLD analysis project Ga0123342, IMG submission 89960) | Root nodule microbial communities of legume samples collected from Mexico - Turtle bean Mexico white nodule | ecosystem: Host-associated > Plants > Roots > Nodule | place: Mexico: Nepantla... | reverse complement strand
GCTCCTGGTTAAATTCATCATCGTCATTCTCTAGGCTTGCTTCTTTGTCTTCACAGCTCTCATCAATCTTGCAACTTTCACTATTGTAGTGGCCTTCACTATTTTTAACTATCTCTTCCTCCTGTAACACTGAGACACAACCAACCTCATAATCCAAATGTTTCTCATTTTCTCTGTTGCTATCTTTTCCATTTGTTAGATGCTGAAATACTTCCTCGGTCAAAGTAGATTCGTCATACTCAGGATTTATAGCTTTGGATGGATAGTATGTTTCTTGAATGCTTTCACTTGTGTCTTCCAGAACAACATTAGTGTAATGAGGCTTTGCTTCAAAACAGATTGTCCTCTCTTCTTTGGGTTCTTGGAGTCTGACCTCTTCAACCATAATGTCTGCATAATGGCTGTTAAAGATGTCATCTAACCATATTTCAGATATATCATGCGAACTCTCTGATATCGACTTGAGTTTTGAGTTGATCTCCTCCCCTGAGCAGATGGAAGAATCAGTATTGTCTTCATAGCTGAATTCACCGAAATGTTCCTCCTCCCAACTTGTGGAATAGGACTCATCCAATTCAATATCCTCCATGTGTTCCCCATCATATCTAGCCTCATTGCAGTAGCTTCCTGTACAGGTTTCTTCATGAAACCAACTAGTTGGTTGGTTTTCCTCTGCATCTTTAACATCTTCTCCAAGATGACAGCTCCCTTTGTTATCTACTTCAGTTGCATCAGCAGTGAAGTAGTTTTTGAAATCCTCTTCAAAATTGATCTGAGGCTTTGGGAGATCATGAGTCACACCTGGAGTAACTTGCTTGACACCATCCTCTTCTGCTGCAATGCCATTTTCATCCTTTGCAAAATTGATATCTTCTTGTTTTTCAAGGTCTTTGACGGAGTTGAATTTTCTCACTTCGTCAGCTCCTTCCCTTTCATTAGCATACATTTCAAAAAAGAAATCCATACCAATTTCTTGTGCCAAGGGAGAGATTGCTGGATTACCAGTAGCAGCTTCATCACATGCAGGTTTTTCATGAAAGACGATCTGCTCAATATCAGAGTCTTGTTTTGTATCACAGCGGGGCACATTCCAACTTTGAGGGACCTCAATTTCCAGCTTCATATTCTTCTTCTGAGTCTCCAAAAGATGCCTCCTTGCTGACATGAAGTTCTTCAATGGAGGCAAAGGAGCATGATCATGGCCATTAAGAGAACAGCATGTATATGGGCAAACCTTCATGACTGAAACTCCCTCAGACTCAGTTCCCCCGGGGTGAAGCGTGAGGTACTCGGGAAAGTTATAGTCTTTCAAAGTTGAAGAGCAGGTAGCCCTCTCTGGTGCATTCACATCTTCGAACAGAACCGCTGATGTGAATTTTTTTGAACAAGCATTACAAGGGTTAAAACCAGGACTCTTGGTTAATGTCCTCACTGAATTCAAACTACACGATCCAGACAAAGTTTTTGCAGGTTCTTTGCAAGAAACGAAACTAGTTTTTGAATTTCTCATACACTTTTGTTTTAGACTCTTACCATCTGAACTAGATTGAGTATGAGGATGACTAACCGACAAAAGCTCTTTTTTTGCTTTTGAACTGCTGGTAGGCTTCATGTAGTTGGGTGACCTTCTGACCAAAGCCTTTTGCTGTTGAGGGGATGCTGCAATAGTTGGCGACTTTCTTGGTTGGGATAAGCTCCTTTCTGAAGATGATGAATGAGAAGGGTCAAAATCAGAAAGCTGAAAGGACCTTGACTTCATCATTTTCTTCATCTTATCAGTTTTTCTAGTTTGGCCATCTTGGTGCTGAGAGGAAGATGGCTTCGACTTTGCAAAGCACTTGTCATATTTGACATCATCAGCTTGGATACCAAGCTTTCCTACAACAATTCTTTGAACCATATTCAACAGAAAACCACATACATAATAACAGGAGATTTGGAATCAAAATAAGTATTCCTTTCTGTGGTGGAATTCAAGCACAAGGAAAAAAATCTTGTGCTCTTGTTTTCCACAAAGGAAGTTCACATTGCAAAAAAAAAGAAGAGACTATATCCCAAAAAACCAAGAAAGATTCCCTCTCTTGGTTTAATTTGCTTTGTTTGCAGACCTTTTCCTTCTTGCTTACTCTCAGTTGTTGGGAAGGTAATGGAATTTGAACAAGGCTGATACAAGTAGTTCATGGTGATCCCTACTAACACAGGGTTTTGGTGCTTGTAACACCAGAACCAGAACTCTCCATTTGCTAGTGACTTGTTTCGTATATTTAAAGCATAAAATAGTTGCTGATTTGATTCCTTAACTTCGCCTTCGAATGACTAAATTACCCTATCTTTCATTTGGATGAAGAAAACCTTGAAGGCCTTTTCTAGGTGTCCCATGAGGACAATCCAATTTTTATCTACTTTGCCATGCTTTTGTTCAGTGGCAATTAAGTTCTATTAAAGCAGCCCTTTGGTTCACCAAAATAGCCTCAACTGTTTTTTGCTTTCAATCAATTGCATGTTAATGGTGTTACATAAACAGATTTCAAAGCACTGTGTTAATACAATGGTAAAGATCTTAAATTTGAATTATGGCTCTACCAAAACCCGTTTTCTTCAATCTGTAGTATACCTACTTCCTTGTAGCATATGGTGCAACTCACATCACATGAAATGTCAGAAGTTGGCAATGAATGAATATAACATTTTCTTATAATTCTCAACTATTAATAAATTGTGATGCTTCATGATAATTAACACTAATGCTTAAAATTTTAGAAGCTTGTATTAAACAACCATAAGAGTAATCAAGAGTAATAGTGTGATTTCATACTTTGAAATTTACAATTAATTTAAATTAAGAGACATATTCAGCAGGAGGTAGGTGCATGAAAGAGAGGATCTCAAACTAATCTCTCAGCTCCTTCAAAGATTCAAAGAATGATTAATGGTAATTATGGTATGGCCCACAAAAAGAAGAAGAAAAAAGCTAAAACTTAAAATCAAATGGTAAGTAATCACCCTAAACAAAAAGTGTAATGCTTGATTGGGGTATGATCACTGTATCTTTTATGATCATGAGGCAACGAAACACCACCAACCAATGCTTTCTCTTAGTTATTGATTATGATCTTAAATTAAAAACTTAGTATCTGAAATAAGGTTAATGAAGATGCTTTTGGGTAGTATTCAAATTTCGTTTAAATCAAAAGGTCTAACATGAATACAAATTTCTAGGTAGAACACTATTTATTGAATATTTAGAGTTTATATTTTGAATTTATATATTTTAAGTTAAATTCGAGATAGACGTTATTTATTGAATATTTAAAGTTTAGTCAATTGTCATAGGGAAAGATAATCCTTCCTTCCATATACTTTTTCAACCTTTCATTTATTTGATTTAAAATCACTTTAATTTAAAAAAACAAATCAGTTTGGCTTTCACGCTAATATTTATACTAAAAATATATAACACTCCGGCTAAGAATGTTTTTTTTTTTTTTAATTCTCATGCATAAAAAATACTAAAAACATATTAATAAGTGTTTATAATTTTTATAAGTCAAAAATTAAGCTAGTATATATTTATTAATGTTTTGTTTGGATGAAGGATGTGTGAGGATTTCAATAAGTAAATTTGGACTAATTTAAAATGCAAGCTTTTAAATTTATTTGTGCCTTTAAAAATATTTGAATAATGTAATATAAAATATTTTTGCCTTAGATTCTTTGCACACCACCATTAGCAGCTAAACATACCACCACCAGCTACTAACCACACCACCACTAGTAGTTAACCATGCAAACCACAATACACCATTTCATGCTAAGAAAACGCGTAATGAACCATTATGAACACTACAAATATGTTCTTATCACTTGTACACTCCAAAAAACCAAGTTAACTTCATGAAATCATAACAGAAAACAAAAACCACGCAAATAATCAATTACGAATTTGGGATAATTGATTATGCTTGATGATATTTTTAAGCCATAATAGGTCATCCCTTACCTTTTCAACCATATTCGATTATGCTTAATGATGTTTTCAAACCATAGGTGAGTATCCCTTGTTTTTTCACCCATAATCGATTATGCTTGATGTATTTTTAAGCCATAATAGATTATTCCATATTTTTCAACCATAACTAATTATGCTTGATGATGTTTTTAAGCCATAATTGACTTAATTTTTCAGTCATAATTGATTATGCTTGATGATGTTTTTAAGGGATAATCGACTATATACAAAAGATACATGTATAATCCATTATCTGAAACACGTAATCAATTATTGGCTTCAATGGTGTACGCTTTAGTGACTTTGTATGTCTTCAAGATTGTTTATTGAGCTCTAGAAATGGAGTCGGTTGTACAATACACATTCATGCACCTTCCACACTTACTTATAACCACCTGAGAATGAGGACCATGTTCCCATGCACAAATGAAAGTTGGGGCAAAAGCGGAAATGCACAATTGCCTACTTGACTTTCAGTTACTTTCTCTACATGTGATGGAGGGAGTGATTTCAATGTATTCATGTCTATACTTACCTCCTTTTCCATGCATATCTTCTAAATCAAACTCAAAGCATCCTCGAACATCCGTCTTTGCATACCCTACCCAACTTGAATCAAACACAATGTAATAAAGACAATTATGTGTAACTTATGTAATTTATTACTAATTTTATTTTATTAATATAATTTATTTTATTATTTTATCTTTTAGGTTTTATAACTTTTTTTAAAGTCAATTAATTACCTATAATAAAATTATAAATATTATTTATTTTATAATAATTTTTTATAAATTAATTATATTTTTTAATGATTATGATTAAAAAAAATTGTTATAAACAAATATCAACACTCATTTACTTTAGTGTATATGTTTCCACTAACAAGTAATAATGATTTTGAGAAGTAGATGTGAATCTATGTATACTGCTTCTATGTAATTATACTCGTGAGTTTTTTATATGAAAAAATGTTGGAGGTGATTTAACACCAATGAAACCATTTATATAAGAAAGTTATAAGATTACTTCAATTCAAAACCTTAAAGTCATTAATTTAAAGAACCTATTTAGTTAGTTTCTTATTTTATTTAAGGACTCACTTTCCTCTTCTAGGACAAACATCATTTTAACTTGTGCATCAAATCAAATTATTTATTTCTTATTTAATTGAATTAAATTTGTGTCTACATTTATTTATAATTAACATTAAAAACTTCAATTAACTTTGTAAGTAATCATGAAATGCGCAAAATATTAGCTAAATATTCATTGATTGTAAGCTTATTGATTTCCAATTTTAATTTTTTAATTTAATAATAATTTAGAATGTATTTTATTTATAAAATCATAAAATATTAAAATTAACAGTTTTATTAGTAGTAAAGAATATTTTCAGCAACCAAAAAATAGAAGAATTTTCTTAACCATTTAATCCAGAAATTAGGTCAAGCAAATAATATACAAAATGTTATAAAAAAATATAATAGAAAAACATTAATAATACTAAATATAAAAATTTTAATAAAAAAACTACTCTTTGTTCTTTTCCTATTTCCTTGAAGAGATTATGAACAGTAACATGTGTTTGCAGTTTCAGCACTTACAAAATTATCATTTTAAAAATTAGTAAGTATTAATTAAGGATAGTAGTTCTAAAAAACTGAAAATTGCATACTTGGAGTGTGTTTTTTTTGTTGATCTCTCTCTCTCTCTTTGCAATTCTTCCTCTGAAAGAAGTAAAATGCTGGCAAAAGAATTCTATGCATAAAACAAAACTAGCCAATTAAGAGGGTCACTATCCTTTCTTACAATATTAAGGAGAGAGATAGAGAGCAAGGTATTTGCACAATTCTTACATTTACAATGGTAGAGGTTAATAATAATTTTGCAGCAAAATCGAATGAAGTAGTCCAGATTGGAAGAGTTCTCTTCTGTGTATAGGATTTGATCATTGACATGTAATAATAATATGAAGTAAAACAAATGGGACACTATACAAACTAAACAAAAGAAAGAGAATTATTTATATTCCTTTCCGAAGAGCAACAAATAATACAATAAAAATGGGAGAAACAAGAAAAAAAATATACGGCAAAACCTGATTCATTGCACTTTCTTGAACCAGGCCATCATCTTCTTGGGGGTAGTTAGATTTTTTCTCTACAAATGCATCAAAATAATTCTGGTAGCCTGTGTTCTTTAAATGAAATGGAGATCTTGTTGTCACCTTCATCATTTCCATAGCCTGCCAGAGTTTGTAATAACCCATGAATGCAAAAGATAAAAAGAAATAATTAAATGTATGTCTTCTTTTCCATGATGTGTGTAGGAAACATCATAGAGAAATGTTTTAGACACTAAACAAAGTACAGTTCTTTAAAATTCAGGTTGAACTGTTATGTAGAATATTATATTTCGGAAAGACAAAACACATTGCTCATCACACCAGAAATTACCTGAAAACTGTACATGAACTGTCTTGCTTTCTTGCTTACTTTAGGACTTGGGTGAGAACGAAGCTTCTCGTACATACTTCGAGCCTCATTGGACCTGTCAATAATCAAAATATGTAAGGAACTCTTGAAAAAAGAAAAACTGGTCAGTTAATAATAAACACCACCACTTTCTAGTCTACAGGCTGTAGTTATTCCTACACAAAGTCCCAGTTGTACCAGACTAACTAACCTATAATCTAAATGTTCACTAAGACTACAGGGTATGGCAATAAAAACATACAGCTCATTCTCAAGAAAAACAAGGACTCAATCAAAATTAGCTCGGTTTCATATGCTGCAGTGGCAACTGACAAGGATTTCATTCCCATATTTTCCCCACTGATTGCAACTTCACTTTTGGAACAGTTAAATAGTTAAAGCGACCCTCTAGATATGAAGATGTTATTTCACTATGAACTAGTGTTTATCTTGCCCTTTGCATCAGGCAACAAAATTGACATCGGAACCCTGATTGTGAATGCGGCTTAAATTTGACCACTTCAATGGCAAAGACCCCTGTTTCCATAAAGAACTTCAACAAAGACTGAGCCATCTCAGCCACGGGAACCAACCAACACTTTAATTAGAGTTGACTTCTAGAGTCATATCCTGTATTTCCAACATTATGAATTTTGGGGAGGGGAAGGGGCCTACTTCATCACTTCGCATCAACAGCCTAAGATTATACAGTATGATTGGGTGATGATGACATCATCAAGAAATGGAAATAAAACTTCTTTTGAGGGTCCAAATTTATGAAATGAGGAATATTGGAGACTACAAGGCAATACACGATAAACCAATTTGACACAATACTATGACACTATTTTCAGAACCACTTAATTGTTCATCCTTTCAAGTTAAACATACACCAACAAACAAAATGCATGATTTTGAATAAGAAACAGTCATCAACACGAACACACAACACAAGTTGAAGTTACAACCTTGCACATGCAAATTCAATGCTAGTGTGTCATCAATTCTATGCAGAACACAATTTGGCAGTTTCCATTAGAAGTTTAAGTATGTGAAATTTCTGAACATACCTACTGAGGGAGTCTTGACAAATCGACCACTGCAAAGCAGCTAATCCATGGAGTTCACTCTGCAAAGACATGATTAATCTCATATATTCCTCCAATTTTTTTCCCTTAGTTTCCCTGCTAGAGTATAGGTTATTACATTTAAAAGTTCAAAAAATAGAAAAGAAAATAGCATCTTCCGCTGGTCCCCATTTTCACCTTCATCAAGCATTTATTTAGCTGGTTTTCAAAGGGATGATATTAGCTTTATTAAAACATTTACCTCGAAGGTTAATTTATCCATGACCTTCTCATAGCAGGACGATGCTTCATTCAGCTTTCCGTCATTCATTAACAAGTCACCATCCTTCAATAACTATAAATATCACATGCAGTTTAGAAAGTATGTAGGCTGGGATTATCAAGCAAAAGATAATCAACTAAAGAAGAGGCAATAACAAATTAAATTAAAAAGATAACCATCTAAATAGACAAGCATTTAGAATTTAAGATATCCTAGCTAAAGGATTAAAAAAGTTTGTGCATGCTGATGTTCAATCTGCCAATCCTGGTTCTCATCTTATATATCTGCCCAACCCCTTGCCCCCAATCAGTCAATCACAATACTGAACTGAAGGCTTCCTTGCTATAACCAGTGAAGATTGAATTTACCAACCAGGAGGAAATCCAAGAGACTATTAACATGTCCGTCAATATAAAGGTTAAGCTTAAATCATTTCAATCCCAAAATGGTATTTTGATGTTGCTAGATTAATTTATTTGATATGAGCAGGCAAAAAGGATTAAAAAGTTTGTTTGCTCGAAATCATCAGTTTTGAAATTACTTATTTTATTTTCTTGCAAGTATAATTGCTTTGAACTGAAAACGGTTAAAAGGCTCTAAATTTAGTTTATTACCACTGAATGCATTTTGAAACATTTTAGGAAGAACATATAAGTTGAATGTCAATCTATCATATTCTATCAAACCAAGTTAGGTCCATGATTTGAATAAGCCAAGAAACCGAAGCAGCTTGAGCCGTATTATTATTTTTTATATTGGTCATAGCAATCAATTGTTAATGATAATCAACAGTCAATACAAATATTACAAAAAGAATATTAAAAGAAGGAAATAATAGCAGTAATATTTTGGGATATAGCTATATATGCGTACCTCCTCACACTCAGATTTTAGCTTTGGATCAATATTCAATCCATATTTCTTTTTGTAGGCAGCAAGTAGCTGCTTTGTGCGAGCTTCTTTAACAGCCTTTTCTTCTTCAGTCTCTAGAACCTCCCCTGGACGTATAACTCTCCCACCACCAAACTGAAAATGCCCAGAAAGAAAGTGTAAAAAGTAGACAAAATTGGTTTCATTAGGCAGGACCATTTGACAAACACTAAATACCATACAGTTTTTGAAATATTGGCCGGTCTAGGAAAGACACCCCAGGTAGAAACTTTTGGCTTGTAAAGTTCATCCTCGTCTTCCTTAGTCTGTTCAGGTTCTGGAACCGTTGCATCATCAAACTTGCTTGTGTCTCCAACAATAAGCTCCACCTCAGGCAAGTCATCATCAAAGAAGGGGTCTGAAATAGGAACTAACCCAGGTGGCAATCCCCTAGTCTTCTTCTTATCTGCAAAGTCAAGCCCCACAAAATCCATCCTTGAAACTGAAAGTTCTCCCTTCCTACCAACTTTGTCGTCTATAACATTTTCCCCTGAACTCCTCTCACTCCCTCCCAAGGATCCTAAAATCGAATCCAAACACCCTTTTTAGCACTGCATGCATATTGAAGGACAGATATATATACCTTCTCGTTATACATTACTAATGAAAAATCAATGGAAGTCCTAGTAAGATGGAAGATATCAACAAATATCTGTCACACGAGTGCCCTCAGGTTTGTTTCTAAAGTATCGGTTACTCTACAAGTACTTGTAAGAGAAAAATATTTTAATACTAATTAAACCTTTTTATCAGTTAAAATCAAATTAACTTTAAGATGAAAAACCTTCCATAACAGTTAAAAAAAGTATATAAGTTTTTTATGAGAGTATTCAGTTGAGATTTAAGAAAAGACTTTTATAAAATGTCATCTAGATTTTAAAAAATTATGTAAGAATGTAATGATATTTTAAAACATTTTGATTAGGATTTTGTAATTTGAATTTTAAAGGATTTATAAAAATTTAAAGGATTTAACGTGTTTAACAAATTCATAGCTATTCTATATTTTACTTTTTTTCACCAAAATTAAAGTATATCTAACTTGTAATCAAAGTATATCTTAATTGAAGCCAATGCCAATATCCAAGATATAACATTTGATATTAAATTATCAAATGATTATTGAAAATAGTCAGTAATTTTCTTATTCGTCATTATTTTAAATAGATAAAATCTTAAACATCCAATAAAAAAAATTACATGGTAAGTCATTATTTCAAACAAAAGTAACCTGAACTTGTGATCGATAAATTTCAAAACAGTTACCATAATTAATGAGAAAAATAAAATAAAAACAACAAGATTTTGATTAAAAAATGTAAAATCAATACAAATTATAATGAGAAATTGATTCTAACATATTATTTTCCTATATAACATTTATTTGTATATTTATAGTTTTAATAATTCTCCTTATTAATATATTTTCTCGTTCTTACTCTTGGCTCTTAGAGTTATGATTGTTTTAAGGGGAGCATGGCTTAATCACTGATAATTATATTAATATTACATTAATCGAACACGTTAATGAAATTATGAGCAAAAACAAGTACTAATTATTACCTTGTGTTTGTGTTGTTTCGCTAAGAGCAACACCTTTGTTCTGCTTGTACTTTTTGGCCTTCTCCATTGCAATCTTCACGGCGTCTGGCAAATCCTTTTGGCCCTCGCCACCGACGATTCCCTTTTTAACCGAATCGTCGTCATCAGCGCCTTGCGTAGTTCCCAAACCGGGGTTCGATTTTATGGACTTTTTATAAGCTTCGGCCTTGCTGAACGCAAGCTTCACGGGATCAGCTGGGCCCGTTCGGGCTTCGGGTGAGGGTTCAGAAGATTCAGTGTTGTCGGGACCCACGGCCCAGCACATCTGCCTGGCGGGCTTAAGAGACGCTGAAGGCGGGCCTGCGAGTTTTGCGGGGGACGCGACGCGTAACGAAGAGAACCATGGAGGCTGCAAACAAGCCATGTTTGATGTGTGCGAGAGAAAACGAAGGATCAGCAAAACCAAGTATGTGTCGCAGTGTTTGCAACGCAGAGGAACCGAGCCATCGCGTTTCTGGTTCCTATTGTTTGTTAGATAAGGCAAACAAACCAAACCAGCATTTTTTTTTTCTTACCTTTTTATTCTATTTTATCAACTTTAATATAAAAAAAATTAGGGTAAATTCCCTATCTAGCACTATTTAGACTTTTATTTTTCTAATTAGCACCCTTTTGTTTTTATTTTTCTATCTAGCATCCTTTTATTTTTATTTTTTTATTTAATACCTTTTTACTTTTATCTAGCACCATTTCAAAAATAAATAAATAATAATTTATTTATTTTTTGATAATTTTAATTTTGAATTAATTAAAAAATAAATATTTTTAATGTTTAAAATAGTTAAAAATATAATTAATGAATAAAGAAATGAGTTTTTATAAAATAAAATAAAAAAAAATTAAAATGTTTAGTTTAAAATTATTTTTTTAAGAATAAAGAAAATAAAAAATTAAACCCTACAATAACATAAAAGTTGAATCTATAAACATAAATTACTATTTATTTTTATTATTATTGATGATGTAATCATGCTAATTTCAAGTAAAAAATACATGACATAATTACAAAAAAACCAAAGTCAATTAGTAATAATTAATAGTAAGTAATATTGAAGTGTCTATCCTAAATGCAAAATCCTAAAAATAAACTAATGCAAATGTTACACTTAATGCTTAAAAATGAGAAGCAAAAAATGAAAAAAAAAGAGTCTAGAAAATAAAAACAACAACAATAAAAAAAAAGAATGGTAGAAAAAAAATAACAACTAAAAACATAAAAGATATAAAATAAAGGCAAACCAAATTAAGATAAAGATAAAAGATATAAAAATAAATCCAAATAAGATAAATATAAGAGATATAAGGCGATACTAAATAAGTATATGTTGATCATAAAAATGAAAATAAATGAAATATGATAAT
>Ga0123342_1009400_pt1 | contig 11731 bp, 6 predicted proteins | sample Turbeawhitnodule_FD_89960 | JGI IMG/M metagenome (GOLD analysis project Ga0123342, IMG submission 89960) | Root nodule microbial communities of legume samples collected from Mexico - Turtle bean Mexico white nodule | ecosystem: Host-associated > Plants > Roots > Nodule | place: Mexico: Nepantla... | reverse complement strand
TTTGTTCCTTAAAACTAACACTCTTAGAAAATTATGTATCAAATTAATTTTTAACATTACATAACTTACTACCCAATATATAAACAATAAAATAAAATAAAAATATGACGTGGCAGAAGTCGTACCAAGTTGGCACGACTTCAGTATGACAAGGCAGAAGTCGTGCCTAATTGGAACGATTTGTGCATATGAAGTCGTGCCAAATTGGCACGACTTACCTAAATTTGTAATTTTTTTTAAACGGACCCCATTTTGGTAAAAAGCAAAAAATATAACCCGTCATGGTAAAAAACCATCTAATTCATGCTTAAAAATTACAATAAAAAATAATTAAATACATTAATTAAATTAAATATCATTTAATAAACTTAAAAAATTATTAATATCTAAAATATTTTTTATTATAAGTAAAAATTTATAAACTGGTATCAAATTTTAATTATCAATTATTTTATATTTTAAAATTAACAATTAAAATCTTATAATTAATTAGATATTCATTTAAAAACTAGTCTATAAATTTTATTCATAGAAAAATTACTTTACTAATAAATTTTAATTTTATAAAATAATTTTTAATTTAATAGATATAGTAACTTCTTTTACCACTAAAATGAATTTTTATTTAATAACTTTTTTTAATGAAATATTAAACTAGCCTTGAAATGTGGAAGGACAAGTAATAAATCAAAGTAAAATATTTGTCAGAAAAAAAAATGGAAATCTCATTATAGAAACACATAAAAGAAAGAGATTGTTGAAATGGTCTCTTGTCTATTTTTTTAAAATATTATTTTAGAAAAATAACTATTCTAATAATACATTATTAATGTTATTCATTTAAATTTTAACCTATCTTTGTGAAAGAATAGAATTAAAATTCAGTTTTTCGTGAACCAAATTTTAACGAAATTTTTTAATTTAAAAAAATTATGAAAAATCTAAAAAATTAAAAACATTACAAGAAAAATAATTAATATTTTATAGCATTAGTCGTATTTAAAATGTACTTCGTATTAATTAATTCATATTGAAATTTTGTTTAAAAATACCATAATGAAAATTACAAACTTAAATATTTATTTAAAATAAATATTGAGTGAATTTATAATTAAATCTAATTATTAATTCAATTATATAAAATATTAAATAAATATACATATTTACGAAGTCAAACTTATAATATATTGTTTGTTATAACTAATTTATTTAAAATATCTATTTTTTTTAAGTATAATAAATATTTTGAAATTGAATAAATATGTTTAATTTTAGTCTATCATTTGTCAAATTGATTTTATGGAAGTAAAATAAGAAAGGAGTATTTAAAATAAAAAGAATATTTAAAAAAATAAAAAATTAAAATTAAAATTATAAATATTTTACAAAATTGTTAAATATTACAATGGTTTTAATAAGCTTTTAAGTTGATTATGTAATATATGGAATAATATATTAAATTATGTTAGATGAAATTGGTAATAAATTGACATGTTACAATTATTTATTTTTTAACTATAATTGTTAAAAAATATGTTTTTTATAATGAATATTTTTTTGTCTAAAATTTAAATAATTTAATAGAGAAAAATATTTTCAAATAAAAGAGATGAAGTTAGAATTTAAGTTAATGATATAATATAGTAAATATGTACTTTTTTGAATTATTAAGAATTATCATTTCGGCATTAACATAGTTGAATTTGAAATATAAATTGATTATCAAAAATATAGTTATTAAGATAATAAGAAAAGCCCAAAAATTAAAATTAAAAAATAATAAATACAAAATATACAAATAAATTTATTATTAATAAAAATATATTAATTATTTAGTTAATATTAATTGATTATTTAGTAGTTTATATAAATTTATCAAAATAATATATTTTTTAAAATAATAAATTTCTTACCATTTTAATTTTTTTAAAACTAAAATAAAGGTCAAAATTCTGTTCTAGAAAATTGAATTCTAAGCATAAATAGAAAAACATGCTATTTAAATAGGTATTATGAATAATATGTAATTTGGGGAAAAAAAATCAACGTTGCTGTTTTAGAACAAATTGCATTAATAGAAGAAATAGTATTCAAAAACAAAAAACAAAAAGGCACAACAATTTGACACTGTCATAAAATGAAATGAGTAAATATTATGTACTTGAATTTATTTTGATTTAATTTGACTAAACTTCATAATAAATTCAAAAGTTGAACTAAACTAATTGTTTTTTCATAACTAGAACAATGCAAAAGTAAAAATCCAGATTTTCTATTCTAGCAATATGCAGCATGTATAAACACTAAATCAGATGAAAGGAAAATATCAGAAAAACAAAACAGCTAAAATAATGTGACTAACATGATTTTGCTTCTAATTTTTACGAAAATATTATTTATATAAATTGCAGTGTCACTGGGCTAACAAGGGCTTAAAGGCTTGACTATGCACCAGAATTATGGAGTCACTCTCTATTTTAAGCTACACAAGAACCTACCAAAATTAAATACCTTATTTTAATTAAAATTCATTTAAATCTTATTAGTTTGAAAATAAAATCTATCCATGAAAATTGAAATGTGTTTGAGATTAACAGCGAATATTATATTATTTTAATAATTAACTAAGAGAGATAGATTGATTCTAAAAGTAATTCTATGAGTTTTCATCATTTTAATCTTATCGTAGTCTAATGGTTAAGACACAAGTTATTGTATAAAACCATTATTTTATAAGAAAATAAATTATATGGATGAAGAATAATTTTTTAGAGTTACTCTTAAAATCAATATATCTCTCTTCATCAATTATATTATATAATTAAGTATAATTAGAATCATTATTTTGTTGTGAAAAGTGATGCTAAAATAGTTGTTTGAATGAAAAAAAAAATCTCTCAACAGAGAAAGCGTGTATGAAAGGAAAATATATTAAAAATTAGCCTTAAATTAAAAAAAAAAATACATTCATGAAAATAATTTATTTTTCAAAAAGAAAACGTTTTTTCAGTAAATATAAGCTGATGTCCCAAATATTTTATTTTAAATTAAAAACAGCTGAAAAAGGAAAAGAAAGTTTTGCAAGAATACTATAGTAGAAACTTACTTCACCATAAAAAGAAAATTGTCTCAAAGAGGTTTCTTTTACAAGTAGCATATTGTGTTGAGACCCATGTTAAGAAATGTTTAGGAGAAAGATAAGATTGAGCCCATTACTTTTTGCACCCCCATGGTTTCTTCCTGTCTCCATGGAGGTGATGGAAGGTCTAAGATACCTATGTTTTAAATATTTGGATTATGAAATTTGAAAACATATTCAGAATTACACTATTTATTCACATATTACAAGTGTTGTGCTCTCCAATCCACGGCAAAATTTTCTTCACTTTCCTCATCACTGGATGACCCTTCGTGTGTAGATTCCTTGGCTACAACCTCAGATGATTTATTACGCTTTGCAGCAGTAGCAGATTTTAGATCCAATCTCCTCTTCTTTAACATTTCTACCTTCTCCCTTAAGACCCTGTAGAAGGATAAATGATAGAGGAGGAGGGGTGTCTTAGTTAGTACAGATGGGAAAACAGAACAAATGAAAGGGGAAAAAGTATTAAAGACGGCTAAACATACTTCTGCTCTACAGATTCAGCTTCCTCTATCATTTCGGCCGCATCAATCTGCCCATAATGACAAACGTTTGATCATGAATCAAATTTATAGTGCATAGAAATATCAAGGTTAGAAAGTCAACAAGCTCAATTATATAACAGAAAGAAAATAATGATCATCACCTCTTCTTCCTCCAACCGGTTGTCAACCTCCTGCAAATCTTCTTGAATCAACTTCTCAAATTCCTTGTATTCGTCTCTAAGAGAAGATTTTAAAACAATGTCATTTTAAGTAACAATCTACTTAACTATATAGATCTTCCACAGAATAGAGAAGAACAAAAGTTTTCACGAAACACCAAGACTATGGTATCGCACTAATAAACACCAAGAAATAAAATGGTTTCACCCTTGATTTCTCTAGATTGAGGGGTGCATCCATAAAGTGCACTATAGGAAGTTTTCTTCACCTGAATCAGAGGTTTGCGTTTGCACAAAACCTTCTAAAGTGCACCCCTAGCTTTAAAAAAGCCAAAACCCTCACCAATTATACCTTCATTCATTTGACAGAAAAGACAAATAAGAAAATGAGTCCCTATATTTTGACACCCCTCCTATCCCAAACATTCAGTAGAGAACAGTCTTTTAATATTTTATTCCTAACTACGTCACTGACTTTAGTGACTCATCAGAGTATAACATTTTATTATTAAAAAGTTGTCCTATGTTTGTTTAGGAAAATATAGTTGTCAAGATTATTTTGCGAAAAATCCTCAAAGAATAGGGGTTATATCATTATTAAATGTGATTATAAGTGGATCAAACAAGTTGATACCAGCATCTGATATTATGAACTAGACTTGTTTCCAGTTAAATATCTTCAAGAGTTTTTCAAAATCACTCTGGTTGATAAAATAAGATAAAAAGCTAATGAAAAATTTACTGTTCTCTGTTTTATTAAATATGGGCAATATTTTTCTTCCCCAAGAATAAAAAATATTTTGGTTATCTTTACTGCCCATGAAAATAAAAAATTTAATGAAAATTAAATGTAGCAACAACCAAGAAAATAAAGGGGGAACCTACTTGACATCTGGCTTAACAAGCTTTATGCCACGGGCACGCAAATCAGCTTCCTTATTGTCAAAAAATCCTTCAGGCAGACTCCCTTTTACTTGTGTCTCTGTATCAGTAGTCTTGACTGATGTCTGCTTACTCTCCGTTGAGGCTTCGCTAACATTTGACTCTGCAGCTTTATTGTCATGAAAATGACCTTTCTCCTTCTCCAAGTTTAACGTCTGATTTTTGGCAGAAACCCCAGGTTTTCTACCTAAATCAGAGGCTGCTAAATGTTCTGAAAGGAAAAATGTCAATGAAGCAAAAGTAAGTTAATATTAAGTGCTGCCAGTTGCGTCAAACTGACATTATTAATCAAACATGTATCAACATGAAGTCCAAGGTTTGATAAAGCACCAACTAGATATACCCACTACAAATAATGAAAGATGAGAATAATGTTACTACTTTTAGACCCAAAGGACCTTGTCACTGCTATTAATAAAATCTGAAAATCCCATGCCTTTTACTATTTATCAATATATATTTTGGAAGAATACAAGAAAAAGCACCAAAAGTTTTTCAGTCCATTTCCAAGCAGGGTACAGCCAACTGTAGACTACAATCATTTTCGTAACGCATCTATAATCATCTCAAAGCCCAAGCACATGGATTTCATGTCTTACTCTTAACAATTAATTTTATAAAGGAAGAAATTCCATAATATGTAAAGAAGAAAATTACAAAGAAAATGAAGGATAAAGGGTCCTCCATAAAGAAAAAAGGAAATAAAGCAATGAACTCCAAAAAGTAACAGAAAAACAATGCAAAACCGAATGAGGAACCACTTTTGAACAAGCATCAGCCTCGTCTAGGCTACAAACATGTAATATGTCATCAGTTATAATTCTATTAAGCACCTCACTCTGACTAAAATTTAGACCATAGAGAGACCTTTGAGCATACAGAAGGGATTTTCAAGATAGAAACCAGTCTTATATAAAAAATGAGTTTGAAATTCTGAAAAGGACTTTCACAAAACTTCCTAGAAGAATCAAGGGACCAAAATCCTTGTGTGTAAATAAGCAAATGAAAATTGTGAATTAGACACTAGTTCATAAAATTTCTATCATTCAAGTTAAACTAGTCATGAGAATTCATGAAAGCATATTTTATTCTTAAAATTATGAATTGTTACTATAAAAATATCAAATGGACAAGCTGGCCATTATATTAATAAAGTGGCATAAAAAATATGCAGATAAAAATAAATATTGTTATCACTACCTGTGATATGTAATTGCAACTCGCTTATGAAAATGTACAAGAGTACAAATATGTAGTTCCATTTCAAAACCAAATTCTTACCAGATCTTGTCTTTCCTGGATCATTGTCATCAAAAAAACCAGGCGGAAGCACTGATGATGATTGAGGTTTAGACACTTCTCTCGAACCTTCTGGAAGTTTTGATTGTGAGCCCAAAGGATGGTCTGGTTTAGCCTTGGGAATGTTGGTATCAGAAACAGGCTTCGCATTATTTTGTTGAGTTAATCCAGCAGCATTAGCTTTCAGATTACTTATTTCCTGCCCAAAATAATCATAGCCTTTAAAGATAAGTTCATTTTGGAGTGTGGATGGGGGTAAGAGAGGTTGTGAAATACAAAGGGAAACAAACCTTAACAAGTTTCCGAAAAATGATAAAATTAAGAATAGCTAAACATGACCTGATAGGATTTTAACTTGAAAAAAATACCACTAAGAGATGTTTAAAAATTTACATGCCTGTACATGGTTATAGAGTTATCAATCCCAGATAGAAGCACATGGCGGCCAGCTCTAAGAATAGCAAAACGAGTGTGTTAGTGTAATACTCTGTTCGACATGTATTGGGGTCTGTTAGTGTTGTTGTTTCAGTTAGACAGTTGTTTTCTGTTACAGCACTGGTATTGATTTTGTTAGCATAACTGTTCTGTTGGACAGTTACAACTAACTTGTAATTGAGCTCTGTACAGCTATAGTATACAATAAACCCTCTGAGTGTCTACATTTTTGTTTATGAACGTGTTGAATGGGTAACAAACTTTTTATTATAACAGTTAAAAAAAATCTTTTGAGTACACATATCTATTAGAAATATGTTCAATCAAATAGATATTATATCCAAAAATGAAAAGATTTAAATCTGTGTTTTGAGGAATGACTCTAGTGGACCCTACTTTTTGTGTATCCTTAAAATCCATATTTTTTCTAAACAGATTTGTTCAAATAAATCTTGTGCATATCTTTTTTTTAATATATTGTGAATATCCCTCAATCATCTTTAAACATAAACAATTTGAATAAATTGAAAAAATCTCAAATACTCCGTCATCACACATTATCTTGAATGAAATGATTTTCTAATTATATTTTGATTTGTTTCTTTTACTAACCCGTATTGCAAATACTTAGTTTCTTAAATATATTCGAAGCAAAACAAATTGGAAGATTGCAAATCCAAACTTTTTGTGAGGATATGAAGATATTGTAATATCTAAACTTAACCAATTCAAGTGCCAAAGAACAAATATAAGAAGACTCGCACTCACTTATATACAATAATTTAATCATATCTTTAATCGTAGTGGAATCTCCAACACATCCCCTCATGCTGAGGACTAGACATCTCAAGTGTAAGACTAGATATTAGTGGGCAGTTCGATAGTAGGAGCACAATAGGTCCAATAGACCTTGTTAGGATAGACTTTGATACCATATTATAAAGTAACCATAATATAATTTGATACGATATTAGAAAGTGGACTTTAAACTTAACTCAATCCTACAAAACCAAATTGATAGGATGAGGTTTGCACCCATTTATAAACTATAATTTAATCATATTTTTAGTCAATGTGGGATCTCCAAGAAGTATGTTTTACTCTAACTCGTCCTAAATAGTGTTTTGATGTCAACAAATTGAAATATCTTAAAAGGGCCTTTCATTGTGGTCTCATCTTTCATCCTACCATTCCACATCAACCTCTAGACATTAGAGTTTTTTATGATGTTGATTGGGCAACAGAGTCTGATGACAAAAGATCTACTTCAGAGGCTGCCATTTACTTGGACCTAATTTAGTTTCATGGTGGTCAAGAAAACAAACTGTGGTTTCAAGATCTAGCATAGAAGCTGAGTATAGTAGTTTAGCAGCTGCTACAGCTGACATTGTGGATACAAACTCTTCTCAAGGAACTTTAGTTCCTATTTATACTTCTATGTGAGAATCTCAGTGCTGTTAATTTGGCTCACAATCCTCTTCTCCATGTTAGAACCAAGCACATGGAGCTTCATGTGCTCTTTGTTCACACAAAAAAAGTTAGTAACAAGTAGATTGTTGTTCAACACATTCCTGGTCAAGATAAGTGGGCAGATCTTCTCAAAGCCTTTATCTCCTACTAGATTTTTCTTTCTTGAGAGAAAAATTCAATGTAATGTAACCAAGATGCCTTTGGTTTCTCAGCCCCCCTTGAATTTGCAGGGGGGTGAGCTTAATACTCTGTTTGACATGTGTTGGATCTATTGGGTCTATTGGCATTGTTTCAGTTAGACAACTGTTTTCTGTTACAGCGACAGTACTGTTGGTTAGTGTAGCTGTTCTGTTAGAGAGTTACAACAAGCTTATAACCGAGCTCTGTATATAGTCTTATGTTATCTTGTATCTTTTACTCCTTTCATAATAAATCAGTGTATCTGTTACATTATAAAGTATAATACAAACTAAATAATTTAAACTATAACTTCAAACATAAATACTAAAACATAAAATTGAAAAAATTAAACAAATTTTTGATAAATAATAACTTAATAAGACAATTTGCACACACAATCTAATATCAACAACATAGTAATTAAGTCGAAAAATAAAAGATGATGTAGAAAAAGAACAGAGCACTTGAGATAAATTAGTAGAATGTAATCTGAGAAGAATGCAGAAAGAAGCAAAAACGGACTAAAGACCAAACCAGTACTAACTTTTCAAAAAAAAAAAAAACAGTAAAAAGGGTTGAAACAACGGTAAGTGTTTGTGTGGATGATCAAGGAAGAAGATTTCAAATCTTAATATTATGTTTCTGAAGCCAAACATGCAGCAGAAAATGAGGGAGATGTCACAGTTATACCCCATAAAAACTTAAGATCTAAACAGAAATATTTAAGGGGCAAAATGGCTTTTTAAATTTTAAGTGTATATCTTGGTTCCACTATTATAGCATGCAAAAAAGCTTCTATTATGGCTGCTTTTGAGAACTGTTCTTCCATGTGAATCCCATAGCAGCTCTGGGCTGCTATGCTGTGTGATTCTTCTATAGTGTTACTGACTACTGTGAACAAATACACACCAAGAATAAGATTTCAAAATCACCTCACGATGCTTACGAGAAACTTGGTGTGCATCCCATAAAGACTCAGACTTCAGAACAACACCACAAACCCGGCAAACAGGTTGATCAAATTCATTATACCTGAAAGTATATTCACAGAAACTGTCAAATAGTAACCGGTATAATTTAAATAAATCATCTCGATAATGTTTAATTTCATGCTGAGCCAGGAAGAGGCATGTCAACATATCGGATACAAATCAAAATAGGAGTAAATATGGATATTGTACACATTGCGGCATATTCAGATATAGTTGCCATGTAATTAGCAGAAAATTAAACAACTAAATAAAAAGGCATAACTCAATTTAAAAACAGAAGGTATTTAAAAACCTAAGTGTCATTTTGAGAAGAATAATAAATAAAACCATGAAGGGTGAATATATAAACTGAATAACTGACACTGCATAACATATAACATATAACAAATAGAAAAATCCATATGCAAATTTGTGAAGGGTAAAATAAATTGACGCGGGGAATGGAAAAATTACATGATGAGCACCAAGTACTAACCTCACAAGGGGAGATTCTATACGCTTCTCCTTCTTCTGGGCATTCAATTTAGCACGAAACAAAGCCTTTTTCTTGGCTTGTGCATCCATATTCCAGTTGATTGGGAAAGCAGTGTGGCATATAGGAAAATAAATTGATAAAAGGAACAAACTTTCCCTGAAACCTCACCCAAAACATATTTGAATCAATAATCTTCCTTTACCTCAAAAAATAAAAATAATATATAAATAACAAGAGTTTTGACAACTAAAACAAGCACTTTCACAATGATTTTGCTTTTGGTGGAAAACTTATAATTATAGCACCATAAACAATATTAAAACTAATTGAGAAGGTAAGTGAAGCGTCCGATAACATTAATGACATAGTAAGAAAGCAACCTCACAAGGTCCAAAGTGAGATAAAAATACACTAGTCCTTTGATCTACAAGAGCAATTGATTCAAATACAGGCAGCAATCATTCATTAGGCAATGATATGCAAAGCCTATGCACAATGATTAAGTCACCCCTCTTAAACCATAATATGATTAGGTCAAGAATACAGTCAAAACATATCTACTGAAATTTTAAATAACATTTCTAACTAGTAAGAAAACAACAAATTGTGCATAAGTTCAGATGGTGTCCATCAAGACAGGTAACCTTGAGAGAGACACAGTCCCTAGACTCAACTTCATAAATCACCTGACTATGCTACACAGAAACTGCACATAATTGTTTCACACACGAAAACAAAGTTCATGCTCACACATTTGAAGACTATTATAAAGCCAAACCTAGTGCTCCACACCAACCACAGAAACCTCTGCACATTAAGGATGAAACAAGAGCTGAATCCACTTCTGCTCTGACAATTTTGATGCCCAAAGCATATAACACAATTGTATCAAAATTAAACCCTAATCAGCGGTTGAATAATAGGGATGGCCACAAATCAGAAATTAAAAAGCAAATCATGAAAACAACAAAAAGGGAAATTTCAACCTCAAATTTGCTTCATCCCCATTCCTTTTCTACCGCCTCACCACCAAGGTAGTCAAAATCGAGATCTTACTAAGGATCGGATAGATAAACATGAATCGTAAATCGAAGATCCTACAAATTTTATGAAATTCATAATTGAATCTCATAATATATAAAAGAGTACCTAATTAAGTGTAAGGAAATGGGAGAAAAGAGTAAGAGTCATGACTGCAATGGGGAAGTTGAAAGGGAAGGGGGGATGAGAGCAGGATTCATGACTGCACTGGATTAAAAAAATTAATTCTATTGGAGAAGTTGTTACGTTTTCAGTAAAAAAATTAAATTTGCACTAAGTAGTTTCTTTCACTATGCAGTAAGTGGATTCTTTTCACTTATTTGGGCTTTTTATCTTATTGAGCCCATATGTTACTGCTGCAGACTCCTCCATCTTAAACAGAAACCCTAATATCTACTACCCCATCTGCTGCTGCCACACCACAGCCACCGTGCCGCACGCCGTTGCGTCGCGACACTGTAAATGTTGCCGCACCAACCATGTAAGAAGCGCTGCATGTGGAGATTTCCAGCATCGCGAAACTCGACGATCCCACGCGAGTTGCGATTTGCAACGCCGATCCCACGTGATCTGCCGGAATCGTATTATTCTGCTGATCGCAGATCGGCACCATGAGTATATATCGTAAAATTGTACGATCTTACGATGCAACTCGCGATTTTGACTACCATGCTCACCACTACTTAATACTATAATTAATAAAATAATAAAATTAGGAGCATAAATTCACTATTATTTTTGTAAAAACAATTTGATTTACAAAACCAGTTTCAGAACACTCTGATGCTTAATTCAACACGTAACTCTTCTGATTCACACCATGTTAGTCAAAATCGCGAGTTTGACTAATTGTGTTCAGTTGTTACTTTATCAAGACAGCCGTTGCCCGTAGCTTTTGCAAAACAATTGATATTTATGATCAAGACATGCACATTCGCACATTACGACCGTAAGTGGTTTCTTTTTTCTGTTTTCAAGTTCAATTTTGTGGAAGTAAAGTAACTATCTGGCTATCTTTACTTTCCATCATTCATTCATATTCTAATTCTTTCCATGTGATTGATGTAATATTGATGATATGCACCTCTAAA
>Ga0123342_1009399_pt1 | contig 11731 bp, 1 predicted proteins | sample Turbeawhitnodule_FD_89960 | JGI IMG/M metagenome (GOLD analysis project Ga0123342, IMG submission 89960) | Root nodule microbial communities of legume samples collected from Mexico - Turtle bean Mexico white nodule | ecosystem: Host-associated > Plants > Roots > Nodule | place: Mexico: Nepantla... | reverse complement strand
TTGTTCAATGACCAACACCCGCTAGATTTAGAAGCATTGGAGTATGTGAGAACAACATGGTCAAAGTATTTTGTAACCATGTATAACACTCTAGTATAGATAAATCATTACAATGACAAATTTGTTCATATATTACCAAACTTTTTTGTATAATGTTATAATTTGTTGTATGTAATTTTTATATTTAAATTATTATTTGAAATGTTTTTATTTTCTGGAATTGAAAACTTTATGCAGGTTGTTTGAGATTTTTTAAAAAATAAATTTTTTATTTTTTTTTAAGCAATACATATAACGACGGTTCCACTTGGAACCGTCTTTAAAAGCCATATTTACAATGACGGTTCCTCTGGGAATCGTCTTTAAAAGTCCCTTAAAGTTTTCAAAAAAAAAATCACAATCCACCTTTAACGACGGTTTCCTCAACCGTCATTATAAGTCGGAGTTTTAACGACAGTTCCTAGAACCGTCGTGAAAAATTCATACCTTTTAACGACGCCTGTAATAACGACGGTTCTGGAACCGTCTTTAAATGTTGATTTTAACCGTCGTTAATCTACCTTTTTGTACTGGTGTATCCTCAAGCTACATGTGGTCGCTCAAGGGATGAGTGGGTTGCTTGAGTAATGCGTTGTATAACTTAAACAATGACTTGCAGCTTGAGTAAAAGAGAGGTTGAGACAATTCTTCTCTAGAAGCATATCATTTTGTATTGGACGAGCCATATGACTTGTCGCTAAAGAGATATTACTTATAGTTTATAAACATTGATGTTGAATGCTTACTCTGATGTAAGGTGGTGTACACTTGTCATGATGTGAGGCAATGTGGGACAAGTGTCTCGAGCATTTAAGTGTTGGTTGGACACTCAAGCATTCTAAGGTGGTGAGTAAGTCTTCTAAAACTTGTTGGATTATTTTCAACAAATTATTGTCACTCAAACGTTGAATATGATGCTAGAGTGATGGAAGTTACAAGGTAGTCACTAAAGCAAGAAGAAATCTAAGAGTATGTTACTCTTGGGATGCATTTTGCTCAAGCGACGAGAGTACTACTCAAGCAAATTAGATAACCTTGTGTATGTTGAAGAAGTCACTCAAGAAATTGGAGGTCACTCAAGCGGTAATGTACAAAATTATGGTGATATTGTTGTATTTTAAATGTGTGCTTACATTTTGTGATGGCATGATGTATAAAATATGAGATTAATTATATATTATCTGAAAAGTTATATAATTAATTATGAGATGCATCACATATGCCCTTTTTCGGTGGCACTTCATGGTAGTATATGTGCATATAAGGTTAGACCCTAAATGGGTGGTTGGATGGTTCTTGATGGGTGATGTAGAGATACTCGTGGTGGTATCTTGCCTTGAGTGACATTAAGAAACATGAAATGATGGTATCCTAACTTCAATGTTGTTTAATCATGTAGACATGACTTCAAGTGGTGAGAAGCTTATGGATGCTTATATCTAGCTTTGTATAGCAGGTGTACATCTACTTTGATAACAGATGTTTTATGTCACTATGACGTCAAAACATTGGCCTACTGAGTCTGATGTATTCAGGATTTGTTAGGTGTTAGCCTCTAATGAGACTTGTTTATCATGTTTTACAGTCTTTCAAATAACGTTTCGTATATAATCTTGATGTGTGGTTAAATATGAGTTTATTAGCATGTATGTTATTGTATATTTGATACGAAAAAAGTGTCTTAGAGATGGTGATCATTGAATTTGGAATTATTAGTTAAATTTCTTATACAAAGAGATGGATGCTTATATATTTATTTTTAAAGACCTTTGATTCTTAAAAATGTTTGATATGGATTTATATATAGTTGTGGTATTATATCTTACTAATATATCAGGAAGCTACATATACTATTAAGAAGTGGATTTTAAGTTTAACTCAACATCATAAAATCAAATCTCATAAGGTGAGGTTTGCACCCACTTATATAATATGAAATGTCATAACCTCTAGTTGATGTGGGATCTCCAACATATACCATATCAACAAAGTGAATATGAATTAAATTAAGAATATAGTACATGCATACAAATTAAATTACATCAAATATAAAAATGATATAGCATTTTACATGTATAAGATTAGCTTTTAATGAGTAGACGTATACTAACCAAATTAATAACTCACTACACTTGGCGAAAATTAATTACTTACTTAACCTATATTTTATTAGTTAAACTTTTATTTTATTAGTTCAAAATCAATATTTTTATACATGAACCATTATGTATGGTTAAAAAAATAGTTAATTTGCACTAATCAACTACAGTTATTTAAGACCATATTTACGTAAATTTGTTTGGACTTGAGTTATAAAAATATGTACATACAAGTTATAGTAGTTATACAATTTTAAAAAAAGACAATTAAGTATTTTAGTATTTTGTGCATGATTTAAAAAGAGTATATTACATATTCAGAAAAAATGTAAGAATTAGTTTAAAAATTTATTGCTCAGAATCTAAAATTAAAGTGTGCGTGTAAAATATATAAATCCAAAAGACCTCGTCATTCATACTATTATCTACATTAAGATAATAGTATTAAATATCTACATTAAGATATGTAAATATGCTTATCACGCATCATACTTTAACATAAATCACACTTACAATTATTGCTCTATTCTATACGCGTATATATTGTCTTTTTCTCGTATAATTTCTGTATTTTATAATTAATGCCACTATGCGACAAAACAGGTAAATATTTCATATCAATAACATACTTTTGAAAGAAACTAAAATAATTGTCTTCACGTAAAAAGTATATGAAAACTGAAGAAATAATAGTTTTGTTGAACAATTTGAAATAAGAAACCATGGAGAGATTTTAATCAATAAATTACGATCTAATAATGCATTATCACTCTCAATTCAAAATCTTCAATAATAAGTCTTTCATAATTTAACTCTAATAAGTTTTCCTATATTTTTCAAATTATATTATAAATATAAATGTCTAAAATATTTATCAATAATTAATTTTTATTAAAAATATCTAATTGATTAATTTTAAAACAAATTTTACCTTTTAATATTTTGTATATATATATAAGAAATTTTCAAAGAGAACAAATTCAATTTCACAAATCTACCTAAATTAAATATGTTGAACTTAATTTTATATAATCAAGATTGAACTTAAATTTAACACAATTTTATATAATTAATTCATAAGATAAATTTTACATTTATTCATATATATTATATATGTTTTTATTTCTAGTGGACGATTTTTAATATAATAATACTCAATTTTATATAATTAACTTATAAGATAAATTTTACAGTTATTTATATATATTTATCTGTCGACGAGCTTCAATATAATACGTATAAGAAATTTGAAATTGAACAACTTTAATTTCACTATTTACATGTTATATTTTTCTTCTAAACTGAATCTGGTGAAGTTGAGGACCAATAATTGTTGATATTTTATCAACTGCTTACAGCTAGACTTCCATGTGAAAAGGGATAGTTGTACTTAGACATTTGCATATTCACCCAATTAAATATATATTTGTTCATAACCTTTCATTTTCCAATCAATTACTAAAAATATTTGTTCAATTTATTAATCATTTCACAATATATTGATTTGATTGCAAACTTGTGAGAACTTTTCATGCAGAAATGTTTACATGTATGTGTTATTTTAATTTTAGTTTATTAAATTTAAGTTGAGAATATGTAATTGTTTTAAATATTAAAAAATATTCAGGATATATTGTTTTACTCTAATAGAATCATTTCTGATAATAAAAAAAATACTAATGTAATATAAAACTTGAATAGACAAATAATATAAAGATTAAGTTTCATTTCATTTGTGGAGTTTTTAGTTTTAAAGCTGTGGTTGAGTAAAAAATATACAAAATTTAATTATTAACTCATTTTCAAAGTAAAAAAATATCAAATTCTATTAAATTTATGAATTCTCGTATAAATTTTAGAAAAGATAACTTTTAAAATAAATTAATGCATTCACATAAATTAAAATTAACATATGTAACACGTTTAATTTACTTTATTATTAGGACTTTTCTGTACCTTGGCCGACATCCCAACCTGTGTTGAAATTTATTTGGTTTCAATTTATTATAAAATCAATTTATTTAGTTTTTTAAAACATTGTTTATCTCTTGCTGTAAGAAGAATATAGTTATTTCTATATTTTTCCTATTTTGTAAATGGTGTATTTATCAATTTCTTACTCGTGTTTTTTTAATATTTTATATTAAATTATTATTTTTCTCTTTATTTAATTATTAAATAAAATAAAATTTGAATTATTTTTTTTAATTATTTTATTCAATATTTATATTTTTTAAAATATAATGAGATGTTTATAATTACATTTTATTACTTAAATAGTATTTTTTTAATAGTTTTAGTATTAAAATTTTAAACTCTTATATTTTATATTTGAATTCATACTTATACAGGTATTGATATAATAATTTTTTTAAAATAATTTATTTATCTTTATTTTTTACATTTCACTTATATTCATTAGTATTTGTAAATAAGTATTTGTTATAAATAAATTTTAGTTTATTGACAAGAAAAAATTATAAATTAATTTATTAATTTTAGCTATAAAAAAATATTTTTTTATATCCTAGATTAAGATAAGCTTTATATATATATATATATATATATATATATATTAATTCAACAAATACCCATTAGAGTTTAGCCCACTTTTAATCTTATTAGACAAATTCTTACTGCACCATACCAAATTGAATCTACATCTATCATTTTTCAAATTTCTTAAAACTACTCTCTATTTACATTTTTAAATTTAGAATTCAAAAAATATAATTAAAAAATTAAAATCTCATTCCATCAAAGTAAATTTAAAATACAAAAGTATATTTTGAAAAAAAAAATCTAGAACACAAAATCTAGAAATACATTTTTGAAAAAAAAAATCAGAATTCAGAAATTTGTTTCTGAAAATTATTCTAATTTTTTTTAAGTATATTTTTATTTATATCCTCTTTTTATTTAATATTATTTTTATCATTTCACAAAAATATTTTTATTATTTTACTAACACTTCGAATGTAAGTTCAAATTGATATAATATGGTAACAATTTACGTCTTATTTGTCTAGATAAAACACTACATTGGGCTCAAAAAAGGGAGACAAAGTTTAGCCCAGAATTAATGAAACAACAAAGCCCAAATAACGTTCACACTATTTAAAAAATATTTAGATAAAAACAAAGAAAAACTTGTTCTGAAGGCACACAATGTTTGTTCTAGTTCTGACAATTTTTGAATTCATGTTAAAATTAACTTTTTTTACAATTTTTTTATTTATGAGTTCAGTGTTACGACACTTCTAAACTTCCTTTAGATGAAATGAGAGTGAGTTTATTGTTAAAACTTTAAAAAGCCTTTCTTTTTGGGCTTTAGGCCAGTTGGGCTTTCCCTTTTCTGTTTTTTATTTTATACAGTGCGCCCCTTTCCTTTTTACACCTCACACCTCATGTATATAAACTCTTTTTTATAAGCTAAGAACGCAACACATTTTATTTATATTGTGTTTGGATGAGGAATTTCAACCTTTCCAAGGAATTGAAATGCATGATATTTGAATTATCTGTAATTAAATTATTTTCATCTTCTAAATATTTTGTATGACTATAGTAATTAAAATATCTTACATTTCAATTTCCCTATTTAGATAAAGTATAATTGAATTTCTCTTTCAGGATAATATTTCATTTCAAAAATATTTATTTTAAAATTTAAAATTTAAAAATTAAACTTTACAAAAAGTATTAGTCAAATTTAAATATTCAAATAATATTTAAAAATTTAATTTTTTTTTCAATATATATGTGTTTATAGATAGAGTGATTAATTTTAAAATTTCAATTTCCTCTTTTTTTTATTGAATTTCAAATTCCATTGTTTTAGTTATTCGAAATACCTTCTAAAAAAATCCTAAATTTCAATTTTCTTTTAATTTATTATTCCAAACAACTCATTTTACTCCAAAGAATTTTAACTTCTCCAAATTACTCTCTTAAATTACCCCATCCAAACACACTTTTACTCAATAAAGTTTATTAATTAACTTTTATATAAACCAAAATCTATATTAACTTTTGCATTAATTAGGTAAAGCAAATAGATTTTTTTTTAACAAACTCGCATAGCTAACCTAATTAACCGTATTTAATTTACAATTAATTTGGAAATGAACTTAAATTCTCTCATTTGATTAATAGAAATGAATTAGAATTAGGTATCTAAATACCTAGGCAAACTAATATATATCTATCTTTAACAAAGAAGAAAGTATATTAATCAAATGATAAAAAGTTTACAATTTATTAAAAATCGATTTTGTAAAAAGAATTAGATTTAAAATCTACTTTAAAAATATAACGTAAGACATTATTAAATTTTGTGTGTATATTGGTGAATGACTTTTTATTTTATTTTATGTTTTTTATTTAAATGTTATTATTTTCATTTAGTGAAGGTGAAGTTGTATGTTGGTATACCACTTTCTTTTTTTCATGAAAAATTAAAAATAAATATTATGATTTTAATTTTAAAATTATTTTTGTATTGAATGTAATTTTTGAAATTGAAAATAATAAAATTGTAAAAAAATATTCTTTTTCTTTTTGTTCATCACATGGTTTTGCATGTTTCTACAAGAAATCGTGCAGGGTATCACAATTCTCTTTCATCCTATGAGGCTCGGACACTTATTTTAAATGGGCGTATCCATGTCGGACACACGTATCGGTGTCGACACTCGTAGGACACTTATCAGTGAAGTGTTCAATTCAAAAAATATTTGTTGAATTTTTAAAAATTCTAGCACAATTTTAACACAATTTTAAAAGGTATAAATACAATAAGTTTCTAAAAACTCAAATTTATAGTATAAATTTTTATTATGATTATAAAAATAAGGAATAAATTCTTTTGAACCAATCACGAAAAATATCTTCTTGCTCCCAAAAGAATCTGAAACATACTTTTGCACATAAATATTTATTTTCAATTTATATAATTCAAAATTATATAATATATAAATTCGTGGCTCCGTATTCTACACTTTAGAAATTATACGTATTTCCATATCCGTATCCGTGTCAGTGTCTGCATCCGTATCTGTGCTACATAGCTTTCATCCCATGAAATCATGCAGGGATTAATATTTTCATATATTGTGTTAAATTCGTACTTCAAACAAGAAATCTTGCAGAGTGTCACGATTTTCTTTCATCACATGAAATCGTGCAGGGATTAAGATTTTCGTATACTGCAATAAATTCGTGCTTAAAATAAAACAAAGTGAATAAACAATAAAATGGATTTGATGGCGTTGCAAGTCATGACTTGTATATCAAAATTATTTTATTCAAAACCTCACTTTCTCGATTGCATAAAATTTGGAGAAGGTTGTTTTAAAAAAATCCAATTATTTGTATAGTTATGGTATGGGGACTGAATTAGTTAAGAATTAGTTAAGTCACTTGTTAAAAAATCAATCATATTAAAGAACAAAATATAATAAATAATAAATAAAAAAATATTTTATAAATCAAGGTAATTTTTCTGTTAATTCGGGAGACATCTTAAAAAATCAGTTAACACTAATTAATTAAAAATATGCATCAAATACGATCCATGAGTCAAATAGTTCACTACCAAACATTATAAATAAGCCTTTATCAGAGGAACAATGTGCGCTTTGTATGAGGTCTAGAAGACTGATAAGCTTGAGTTTGGGTTATTCTCTCTTGATTTTGTGTGTGTTGAATCCTTTGAGGAGGAGTTTGTCTATGTTGCCCATGCCCGACTCCAAGTATGGGCTCGAACAATTGTCGCCTCATCTGTTCATTTTTCTCTTTGAGAATTCGTACCTCTTCTTCATTCTTTCGACGGACAACTACTTCCTCTTTATTCTTCTAACAAATCTCCTCCATTTCTTTTGGTAGAGTTTGGAGCATAGCCATCTGGTTAGCTTCTAACATCCAGTCGTTCATCATCTGTCTTAACTCCTTAACGCTTGGTCGGAGTTGAATTAGCCATATCACTCGACATCATTGACCAACCAACCGAGTAATCAACCACATCAAAAAAAACAAATTGACAATAAATGAAAAGTAAGAAAACATCATATAAATCAATGTAACTTTCCTACAAATCCAGACCACACCCCACCAAATTCGGGGAACAACCCGATAAATCAGCTAACACTGATTTATTGAAGATATGCGCTAAATACGACCTATGAGTCAAATAACTCACTATCAAACACTTTAAATAAGCCTTCTACAGAATAGTAAGATGCGTTTTTTTTTTTTTCAGTTTTACATTACATACTCTTAATCTAGAGTACTTACTTGACCGTCGGAGAACCTTCTGCATGTTTACTCATGATTGAGCACTAAGGAGCTAAGGAATAGAAGAGTTGAAGTTTGAAGGAGTGAAAATTTAAGAACTAAAGCACAAGAGAGAAACGACTGAACAAAAGGAAACGATTATCAAAGAAGCAACCAACACCAACCATAATTATTAGTGTCAATCTCAAATAATATCTAAACGTACTTTATCTATATAAGTACGTTTATATTTAAAAATAACATATTCACTAAATAATTAAAAAAAAGTCGTGCACCAAAATACCACTTCGTAAGAAATAATTAAAAAAATTTAAAAGTTGTCCCACATTATAAAAGTATTTAGAAATTGATAATTAAAAAACATGCTTTGAAGCACAATTTAGTAGGAAGAAAGTGTTTGAAAACACTATTTTTTTATTTCAAATCATACTTCCAAACATAATTTAACTTTTTACATAAAAAAAAAGTTTAAATATATATTCATCAGTACTAGAACTACATCATTACATTAAATTATCCAAGGATTAAGTATCCAACAGCCTATACAAGCTAATATATATCTATCTTTAAGAAAAAAAAATGTTGGAACCAAAAGGTAGAAGCTTCCTAACATATTTTCCATGAAAATGTGATGTACAAGTCTTGTAATTTAGGTTTCTACTGCTACTGTTTAATTTCATGCTGGGATACAGTGGAGAATCAAAGCATTAGGGTTCATGTGAAACTAGAAATTGAGGTTCATCCTGAGCTTGTACCACCCTCTCTTGCATGCACCCACCAACATCCATGCACTCTTCTCCAGAAATCTGCTACTTCCAAATCTTCTCATTTTATCTTTCTCCTCAATTTCCCTCTGCTGATCTTTTGTTGTTGAAATCAATGTAGAACTTTTCGACATTTTAATATCCAGCCAAAAAAATAAACAATTAGAGAAAAAATTGGTGAAATTAAGTGACAAAAGGGTCAATTAATCTTGCTTAATTTCCTCTGGTATCATGTGCTTGTCTTTTATATGATGCATTGAGACTGCTATATCCAAAGTAACAGATCTTGCTGTTTGTTCATTGGTTTTAGAGATTAGTTTACGCTAATTATGGAATTTTTATCTGTTTGTTTCAACATTGCGCACTGTATTTAGTGTATTATAGTTTCTAATTTGTGTTTAGTTTATAGAGTAGCTATCTAATTATGATTTAGATAAGTTATAACGTGTTTAGTTGGCGTGCTACATTATTCGTTACTCGGATATATCCACAGAGAGGTGTATCCAAAAGTTTGTCATCACACATATGAAATGGTATTTTAACTCCTGGATTAGACAAAATAAATGTTCATTTTATAAGTAAACACTTATGAATATATAAATTGAATTGGAATTTGAATTATTAACAAATAAATATTTTTATATGTAAAAATTATATTTTATAGTTATAATAAAAACTAAAGGTTGTAGTGATTGAAACTAAATATAAATTCAGTTAGAATCAAATTAGTAAAAAAAAATTAGTGTCATTTTCTTATCTTTTATTTTGTTTTATGTTTGATTTTTTTCTATAGTTTTTAAAGTGTAAATAGTATTGATTTCTGTATTATAATTTTTTTATGAGTGTTGTATAATTTTCTAAATTTCTATTATTCAAATAAAAATGTTTTAAAACAAATTTATCTGTACATACTATATTTCTCTTCACATAAATACTATTAGATAGTATAAATTGAATGGTTGTAATAACATGTGTAAATTTTGGATTGTTATTAAGTTTATGAATTTGGAATATGAAGAGAAATTTTTATTTTAACTTTTGTTTTGAATAAGTTATGTTATGAATAAGTTTGAGAACTTGCCAATTGAAACAATATAAGTTTGATTTTAAGTAGAATTTATACCGAGACAGTTTGAAATGAAAATAGTTAACTTTTGTTTTTTAGAATAATTTTCTGGTTTGTTAATATATGCTTATATCATTTAAACGAAGGTGATAAGTCTTACTGAATCAAGGATGTATTGTTTGAACATATTAATCTATTTCTCTCATATTAAAGAATATATATTATTTTTAATTTAACTTGTACCTGAGTGGAGAGATGGGGCCAAGCACGGTCAGTTGATGTAGTATAGTTGCTGACGTGTCGGTCTTCTTCTCTTTCGGTCGGTCGCTCCTTCTTGGTGTCTCCTTCGGTCAGACGGGGGAGGGTACCTGCGAAGGCACTCCGACGCTCAAGTAAGTATGAGATTCTAAGTGTGGTTTTGTAAGTGAATGAAAACGTACCTTTCTCTGGCTTGAGCACCGTATTTATAGGATTGCCTAATGGGCTTTCTACCCCTTGGGCTCAGGGTGGTTATGGATAGGTCTTACCAATCATGCTCCGGAATACCCGGGGAACATATCTTCTTTAAACGCGTATTCCTTATTCTTCGGAGGTGTATCTTAACCACTTTAGCTTTGTCACACATGCCTCACATTTATTATGCGTTCGGTCGGTACACTTGCCCCCCAGGCTCGAGGTGAATAAATGCCGAAGAGTCATAATGATTGTTGTGCCTTTCGAGGTGTTAGGCATTAAATGTAACGGAATGACGGGACGTTCGCTTTTTGTCGAAGACGGCGGAGATGGATCCGGCGGTGTGGATTAAATGACGTTTCGACTTCCGGCTGATATGGGTCGTAGGATGAGTGGGAATCTAACGGATGAGGGTGAGAGGGAAATGCTATAAATAGCATCCCCAGTTGTAGAGAGACCACGTTTCCTTGAGTTTGGCATCCGAGTTGCTCCGATTGCCGAGTCCACTTTGCGAGTTGTTGCGCTGTACGAACCATAGTTGCCGACCGAGGTGTAAATTTGTGAACGAAAGGTTAGTTATGTCTCAACTTTCTTCAAATAGAGTAGGTAGTAGGGAGTCGAGTGAGAGTGGGGAGTCATCATCCGAAAGTGCCGAAAGTACGAGTGGGTCCATGGGTCCGAGCTATGAGTGGGTAGATATTAGCGTTAGGAATATACCCACTGTTTTTAAGAAACCGGACGACCTGGATAAAGTGATAGTTAGGGCCCCTGTCGTGCGGTCGGGTTTACCTTCAGATATTCTTATTGCCGAAATATGTGGGTATACCAACCGTGTCTGTCATGGAAGGGAGAACGCTCCGGTAGATTTCTTTTATGTTTATAGTACGTTATTTGCTGATTTGAAAGTGACGTTGCCGTTCGATGAGTTCACGATGGACGTGCTACGGTTTCTCAACCTAGCTCCAACCCAACTTCATCCGAACTCATGGGCGTGCATGCAGGCCTTCCGAATGGTG
>Ga0123342_1009397_pt1 | contig 11735 bp, 9 predicted proteins | sample Turbeawhitnodule_FD_89960 | JGI IMG/M metagenome (GOLD analysis project Ga0123342, IMG submission 89960) | Root nodule microbial communities of legume samples collected from Mexico - Turtle bean Mexico white nodule | ecosystem: Host-associated > Plants > Roots > Nodule | place: Mexico: Nepantla... | reverse complement strand
TATATATATATATATATATATATATATATATATATATATATATTCGTTTGTCTACAATGTGTCTTAAGTGCTGATTCTTAAGCTATTAGATTATTACTTCATTTTAAGTATTTTGTTATTCTCTTATAGAATTAGTTGCGTAATAATTAGTTTATATTAGTCTTATTAATGTAAATTCCATCATATGGGCTTGTATAAAAGAAACTAAAGGAATTAACTGAAATTTAAGAGTTTTTTTGTTAGGAATTTCAATTAAGCAAAATAGTATAATTTCATATATACTCGAAATAGAATGAACTTGATGTTTCATTCTCTCCTCACACGATTTTCTATTCGAATTCACTTGCTCGCTTCATTCTTGTTCGTTCATCACTGACTCACTCGGCATTTACTCGCGCCACTTTTTCCTTGTACATTATCTCTTTCTTTGTGTGCACTATCTCCTTTTAAAATGTTTTCCAAATTTTGCTAACCTGCTTTAAGCAAAAGATGCCCAATATTATCTGGAATATTTTGGATGTTGGAACATGGAGAGACTTATCCTTTGCAACAAATATTCTAAACGTTGGAATATGTGACAGTAGTCCTGAAATCTACCGCATATTGGTTACAAGGTTCACTTGTGAAATAACTACAACAATTCTATCTTTCCTTACGACTATTTTTTTAGGAATATTTTCGTTGTTGACCCTATGTTTGTACTGATATGCATGATAACCTGACCTCCCACCGATAAAGCAAGTTCCATTCTTCTTGAAGAAGGGGTTAGATCCATTGGGATGAGATTTTTTTTCTTGTACCTTTTTGGATTTGGTTTGTCTTTTACCATACTTTTTGTTCTCGTCGGCTCAAATTCGGTCGGAATCTGGGTGAGCTCCTAGTGGTCTCCCTTCAAGCTCTAGTGATTCAACCTTCACGAAACGAGAGGAGTTCCTCCTGCAGAAAATACTCCGACACTCAAGTCAGTAAGAGCATAAAATTCTATGTATATAGTGAATGTAATGCTAAATTTCGAGTTAAGATACTCCCTGTGAATGGTTATCTATTTATAAGCCTTCATGGGCTTGGATCTTTGTCACTGGTTTCTTCAGGTTTTAATGTGTCATATTATAGTATCTTTTCATCAAATCTGAATATCATGTATATATATAAATCAGAGTATTCTGTAATATAATTGGAGCATTTATGTAATATAATAAGGGGTATTGCGTAAGTAAATTAGAACATTTATGCAATATAATCAGGGACATTGTGCAGATAAATCAAAGCATTCAAAGAGGTCGGGATATTGTGCATTAAAAACACATTAATTATGTTGTGACGAGATTGCTTATTCCTGACATTATTTTAACAAGATCACCGAATTGGGCATAGGCCCACTTTACTGCGTTTTGGGTCTGTTCAATTGGCCTTATCGTGATACCTAATGAGTCGGTCTACTCGATCCAATTCCTAGCAGTCTCGAGATGGTATAGAGAATGGAGAAGGTCGTCATGCTTGGCTTAGACCTCAAGCTACCAGAATGGAGAAGGTTGTCATGCTCGGCTTAGACCTCGAGCTGCCAAAATGGAGGAGCCAATAGAGATGGTTTTATTATGTCAGATATTTAATCTAGTATCTGGAGCACAGAATATAGAAAATAGATTCTAAAAATTCGAATACTAAATATTTAGACCCTTTTAAGCCCTTTTGCTGGATTGTTGGTCTGCAGAATGAATCCAATAAGGTGGCATGCTCGACCTGGACCTCGAGCTACTAGAATGGAGGAGGTCGGCATGCTCAGCCTAGACCTCGAGCTTCCAGAAGGGAGAAGGTCGACATGTTTGGTTCTCTCACTATTTAGGCCGATATGGAATACATCTGACTTGGACTTTGATCAGTATGTGTCCGATCAAATCTGGGACGGAACATAGCCTCCCAGCCTTGAGCCGAGCGAGTGAGGTGAAAAGGCTTGTAAAAAACATTTGCGGCTAAGTCCGACCGTTCAATACATTTTTCTTGAAGAGTAGTATACGTTTTTATGTGAGAAAGGTCAAGTTAAAATCAAACCTGAGCTTTGATGTGTGCGAGCATTTGTTGAAGTCATTTGCGGTTAAGCTCGAATGCTTGTTGAATCTACCTTTGAAAAACATTATACTTTTAAGCAATAAATGGCCTATCCTTTGGGGAGGGTGTGGGTTCGATCGGGCAGCTTGGTTCTGAGCTGATTCTGAGTTGCTTCGAAGCTACAACTGATCGCAGACTCTCAGGTCCGATGTAAGTGCAACTAGACTTTGTTCTGAATTGCGGTTAAGTGCAGACTCATTGGGTCCAATGTAGATTGTACATGCAACTGGTTTTTATTCCCAGTTGCTTGCCGATCGTGGACTCACGAGTCCAATGTAGATGTAGAGGCAATTGAATTTTATTCCCAGTTGCTTATCGATCGCAGACTCCTGGGTCCGATGTAGAGGCAACTAGTTTTTGTTCCGAGTTGCTTGTCGATCGCGGATTCCCGGGTCCGATGTAGAGGCAACTGGTTTTTTTTCTGAGTTGCTTGTCAATCACGGACTCCCGTGTCCGATGTAAAGACAACTGGTTTTGATTGATTATTTGTATTGTTTTTTTTTTCTAATTCTTGATCTAGAATCTTACTTCTGACAACGCAGTGCACTTGCCGTAAAAAGTCATCAGACTACTATATCTATCTCATGGGTAAGGTGGGAGAAACTGTGTTATCCTAAGGAGGAGGGTGGACTGGGAATTAAAGATATACGAAAGTTCAACGTTGCTCTTCTGGCCAAGTGGAAATGACGTCTTTTGTCTGAAGAAAAAAGGAGATGGAAGGAGGTACTGATATCTAAATATGGCATGGACTTAGATCACTGTCAATCAAATGTGAAAAGCCAATCCTGGTGGTGGAGAGACTTATCTAAAGTATGCGGGGAGGGAGAAGGAGTAGGATGGTTTCAAGCAATAATAGAATGGAAAGTGGGAGTTGGAGACAAAGTCAGATTCTGGGAAGACGCGTGGGTAAGCAGTAACAACTTCAAAACAATGTTTCTGAGGTTGTATTCAATTTCTTCGAACCAAAGAAAAAAGGTGGGAGAGATAGGGGAGTGGGCAGAATCAATATGGCAATGGAGGTTGAGGTGGAGACGAGACATGTTTGAGTGGGAAAATGCAAAAAGAGAAAAGTTGTTGGGGGCTCTAAATCAGGTTATTTTGAATAAGGAGGTGAATGACTTACAAGTGTGGGGAGGCGATGCATCAGGACAATTCACTGTGAAATCAACTTATGGGTGCTTATCAAATCATGTCAATGGTGATAATAATGAGTATTTCAAGCAACTTTGGAAGGTTAAAGCATTGCCTAATGTGATCACCACTGCATGCATGGTTTTGCTCATCTACATGTGCTCTTTGCCAAAATGCAGATGAAACATCTCAACATCTCTTTTTAGAATGTGCTATCTCTCAACGTGTGTGGTATCTATGTTATAGGTGGATTGGTATTATTTTCGTCCAACATAAGGATTTTTCGTCCAACATAAGGATCTGAAACGCACTTTGAGAGTTTTCACCTAACTCATATTAATAACAAACAAAACTTGATATGGAAAGGTCGTTGGACAGCTGTGATGAGCTGTGATGAGGTGTATTTGGGAACAAAGAAATTGTGTAGTCTTTAATCAGGGAGTAGCCGATTCGGAAGAAATCTAGCATTTGGCACAACTGAAAACTTGGCTTTGACTGAAACATAGGATGAATTCCTTTGTTCATTCTTTCTCAGACGGGTATCTGAATCCCCTCCTGTCTATTAAAAGCTATAAATAAAGAGGGAGGGGTAAAGTGAAGGCTGTTACTCTCCTATGAAGTTGAAGGTAGTGTGAAGGAAGGAGAGTGAGAATTGGAATGGTGGCAGATTAAACACTTAACATTACAATGGTGTTTGGCTAAAAGAAGAGGAATCATGGTTTGTTTGGTTTTTGCTGAAATGCAGGAAAATCAGGTTTATATTCTGCTTCACCTCTGGTGTTGTTCTGCTGTGGCACTTCTAAATTGACAATATCATCCAGAATTGGTAGAGAACCTGTAGGTGGTGCTCTATGGGGCGTTTGTGCTGAATTAGGTTGGTGAAGGCAATTTGAAGGCTAAGCTATGATGAAGGGAGTCATCATAGAAGAAGAGGTTGGAGGCGCAGGGTAGACCATAATGTAGTAGCTGATGCAGAACCACTCGGTGCGTATGTGGTTGACGTGCACGTGCGCAATGTAGTGGAAACTCAAGAACTCCGTTCTTGTGAATCACTGAAATAATTTAGCTCAGTGCGTATGCTGCCAAGCTTTTTTAGAGCCATTGGAACAAAGCCTTTGTTGGGTGCTGTTGGAAGAAATAGTAGGATGTTGCTGTTTTTGGAAGTTTGGGGATTAAAGATGAAATCCACACACTTAAGGATGAAGACTCAAGTCTTTCAAGGTGGAGTAGAGAAGAATTTCATGGAATTGGAGCTAGAAGGATTGGAGTAATTGGAGAGTCAATTCTTGGTTGTAAGCCCTCGCGGTCCAATTTCTGAGAACCAAGCAGCATTTATCTTCAATTCAGAATTTGGTGCAGCCACAATTCTGCATAATTTTCATGCACAAATGTGGCATAAGTGATGTATATCAGCTGCTTAATTGCGGTATAATGGAGGAGCATAGACAATGGTGTTTAATTATAGAGCATTTGATGCATATGTGAAACAGAACCGGTGTGTAGCGTCTGTGTGTGCCTAATTTGTGAATGCTGGTAAACGCACATTAAAGACACCTAGTAGGCTATTATTTATTTGTGAAGCAGAACTGTTCTGCCGTGTTTTGTGTGCCTAATATCTCTGTTATGGCCAATTGTGTAGTTCCTTATGAGTTGGTGGAAGTGTAAGAATGGATTTTATCTTAAGAACTCTATGCTCATAATTAGTAAGGAGTTCTTGATTTTTGTGTACCGATTGAAACATTTCTAAAATATCTTTTTCTAATTTATTTAATTTTTTACTAATAAAGAAAACCTGCTTTTGAATAAAAAAAACTAAGATTTTAATATGATATCTGATTGTGCTCATATTGTAATATACAATTAATTGTTTAGAACATTATAACATTTTTTTTATCTTACGATTTAAAATATTTTCCTAATTAACAAGTTATATGAAATTATTCATAGATATTTTTGGACATGTGTTTTATTGTTCCGTATTATTTTGAAAACTGTACGTATTGGACTTAATCAGCTGATCATGAAATATTCATTCCCTTTAAATGGTAGAATTTAATAGCTTTATATAGTTAGAATTTAATAATAATAAGTAGAAGAAAAATAATTATTAATTTAAAATAATAAGTAGAAGAAAAAAATTACTAATAATAATATGTGTTTTTATAATAATTATTATTATTATTAATATTCTTCTTGTTAATAATAATAATACAATTATTATTATATTATTATTAATATTATTATTTATTATTAATGATAATAATATGGTTATTATAATAATTCCTATTATTAATCAGTAATAATAATATTAATAATGATAATGATAATAACAATAATAATACTCATAATCTTAATAATAATAATAAGAAGAAGAATAATAATTAAAGAAACAAAATTATCTAGTGTAGGTTTTATGTTTATTCACATACATGACTTTTTTTTTATCAGTAAAAAAATAAAGGTATTTTAAGGATACTTCAACCTTTATACAAGAGGTGCAGACAAAACAAACCGGTAACATCCTTTACCTATAAACAAAACTGTGATTCCCTACCTCACTACTAACCTTTATATTTTTTTATGGACCACATACAAACCAAAGGTTCAAAACACCAATCAGAGTAAGAAAAATATGTTAAGCGTACCTTCGATGTCATCCATGACCAAACCTTGAACTACGTCATCGAGAAAATTTCCAAGTGATCTATCCGCCCATTCCTGAAGATCTTCTTATTTCTATGCTTCAACATTTCTCCTATAACTGTTATCCACACACAACCAAATTCGATTAACATCTACACTTTCCTCAATTAGCCTAAATTGAGGAACAATGCATTTTTGGCTCCTGATGTGCTAACGATATCAGTCCCACCCACTTGTAACACTTAGGCCATACAAGACAGGAAACTCTGCATGTACATAAGAGATGAGACGTGGTTTCCTTGACCTCCTCACACATATTACAAACACTACTTTCCATACTTATCCTCCTTTTCACTAGATTTTGTTTAGATGTTATTTTATCCTCTAACACCCTCCAAGCTATTAACTGCACTGATGGTTGAGCCTTAATCCTCCAAAACTCCTTGTACATAACAACTTCTTCATCCTGGCCTTCACCACGTAAAACTCTGTAAGCCGATTAAACTATAAATTATGTATCAACACTTACTTTCCAAACCCACTTATCCTCCTTTTCTTCATTTATGCTCTTTGTATCCAACATCCTAGCCAACTCTTGCTCTAAATGCCTTTCCCAATCAAACAGGCTCCTTCTCCATCCTAAACTCCAAACTCAGTCTAGATTATTATTCCAACCTCCTGCCTGCCTCAACTTAGCTTCTCTGCAAGAAGAGATTGAGAATAGCCTTCGAGATTTTTCTCTCAGAGTTACATTTCCCAACCATCTATCTTCCCACAAACTAATCTCTCTTTTGTTCTCGATATCCCATACAATGTTGTCCTCAAAATTTCCTTTCCATCCCTGGAACCTCCAGACCTCCTTCAAATCCTTCCACCACAAGGAGTCAGACCTCGTAGCCTCTTGAGCCCTAAGATTTCTCCACCCACCATACTTCAAAACCACAACCTCCTTGGTCATTTTCCTCCGTGCCCAGCTGCCAAATCCACCTCCCTAAAAGAGCGCCAGATTGAACTTTCTGAAATCTCTATCATTCCAGCTCACCCTCTCCCTTTGATTCATACACCTTTTTCACGAGGCCCAAGCTATTTTCCTGCCTTCCATGCCCCAACCCCATAGGAAGTCCCTCTGCAATCTCTCCACCTCCTTTACCACCACGGACGACATTTTGTATATCGACAGATAAAACAGAGGTAGAGAGGAAAGTACCAATTTGATCAAACATAAGCAGTCTGTCATTGAAATGAACTTACCTTTCCATCTTCCTAACCTGCTTCTCACTCTCTCCACCACCCATTCCCAGAAGGTTCTTCTTTTATGGCATCCCCCAATGAGCAACCCCAGGTATTTAAAGGGAGTTCTCATTACTTCACAATTCAAGATAGTTACGCAACACTGTAACATCTGCTGACTACAGCCCACCCCACCTATATTGCTCTTCAGATAGCTTACCTTTAAACCGGATACCAGTTTGAAACAGTTAAGCATTGCCTTGATTGAAAACACACTTTGAGGATTTGCTTCACAAAAGAAAAGAGTGTTGTTCGCATACTGAAGCATATTCACCTTGACAAGCTCATCACCAATGGACACACTTTCCAGCAACTCTTTCTCCACAGCTTTCCTAATCACTCCAGCTACGCCCTCTGCTACAATCAGAAAGAGAAACGACGTTAATGGATCTTCTTGTCTCAATCCCCTCCTAGGTTTGAACTCTTGAGTAAGACTTCCATTAAGTAACACGGAGATCGACGAAGATTGAAGGCACAGTCTTATCCAACCAATCCAACGCTCACAAAAGCAAGCCTTTGAAGCATATAATAAATAAAGTCCTAATTAACTGAGTCATAAGCCTTCTCATAGTCAACCTTGAAAAAGATGCACCTTATCTTTTTCCTCTTCATTTCTTCCAACATTTCGTTAGCCACCAATACACTATCTATTAAACCCCTCCTCTCCAGAAAAGCAGATTACCTGACATCTATGACTTTGTGTAATACCTTCTTCAGCCTCAAGAACATGATTTTAGCAACTATTTTGTACAAGCAACCCACCAAGGAAATCAATCTAAATTCATTTAGAAACTAGAGGTTATCCACTTTAGGGACTAGATATATAAAAGATATGTTCGTCCCCCTTGGTCATCTCCAGTCTCCTCACACCGCTTTTATGATATCTGACTTGATTTCTTCCCAGCAGAACTTTATAAAATCGAAATTGAACCCATCAGGGCCCGAACTCTTCGAACACTCACAGCTCCACACTGCACTCTTTATTTCCTCCTCTGTAATTCTTACTATCAACCTCCGATTATCCTCATTTGAGATGTAGGTGAATTCTGCGTTGTCAATCCTAACCTGTTGTCAAGCCCCTCTGCTGAACCACTCTTTAAAGAACTCTTTAACCTTCTCCTTTATCGCCACTTGATCGTCAAACCACTGGTCGTTTTCTCTCAGCCCACTAATTCCATTACTAGACCTCCTCCACTTTATTACTGAGTGAAGGTACCTAGTATTCAAATCCCTCTGCTTTAACTATCTCTGGCGCGCCTTCTGTTGAAATAGAATTTCCTACCTGTGACTATTCCTTCTTTGTTCTGCCAGAAGTAGTCTCCTTTCCTCCCTATCTTCCTCCTTGAGGTCGCTCTCGTCATCCCTCACATCCAGTTCTTGAATTCTCCTCTGAATATCTTCCCCTCCTTATTTATATCCCCAAAAACATCACTATTCTACACCTTTAGATCTGACATCTTCCACGGACATGACTTTGATTCCTTGCAATACTAGATTGTTGACTCCTAAACTAATTTTTGATACCATTAATAATTATATTAAAAAAAATAAAAATTATTATAATAAATAAAAAATATTTTAAAAATAATGATATTTTACCATTAGAAACATATTAGATGCACAAGTTTGTGATTTTTAGCTATGTCTAGATTATCAAAGGATTTTTAGCCGTCGATAATTTGATAGTCATTATTTTTTTTAACTTGATATTTTTGTGGTCATTGCACAAAAACTAAACACTTTGATCACTAAACATATATTATATCATTAAAAAAATCATTAAATAAAAATTAATTTTAGAGACCAAAATAATTAGTAATTATATTGACTAAATTAGAGATCATTTTATAAAGTAAAAAATTATTGATACATAAAGTAGTTTGTATTATTAAATAAAAATTTATAAAGTAGTTTCTAAATTAGTATCTAACCATTAGCTACAAAGGTTTTAACTACTAACTACTTATGTTCTAAATTAGTCTCTATTAGTCATTTAGAGACTAATTTAGAATCTAAAATATTAGTAGCTAAAACTTTGGTAGCTAATTTAGATATCAATTTAGAAACTATTTTATAATATTTTATTAATAATAGAAACCACTTTAGATACCAATAAGATTTTAGTTTATAAAATAGTATCTAATTTAGTCGATATAGTAACTAATTATTTTTTGTTTCTAAATTTGGTTACTATTTAATGATTTTCTTGTATGCACAAGTTTCTAATTCTACTATATTTCCTATTTTATATAATTTAGGTATAGTTTTTTTTTTTTGTCTCTACATTAAGGACCAATACTTAATTTACTATAGTGATTTTAAAAAAAACATAATTTGGTCATAAGGTTTTTTAAAAAGTATGCAATTCAGGCACTTATGTTAAATTGGCATGGACGGTGTTCACTGGTGATGATGTGACACACAAAATGACACTGTTATGCACATATGGACTTCATGTGTGTCGTCCACCTATCTAGTCTCTCTTTTTCCTCAACATCGTGTTTGTTTCTGCCTTCTGCATCCTGGACAACTCCTTGTATCCATTTTATCGTATTTTCCGTTAACTACCCGATCACAACGGAGTATGGTGGTAGGATGCCCAAATTGTTCCTTTGGATTTCGAAGTTGGGTGCGATGCAGATGTTGAAGGAGGCTACGCAGTAACGACGTCGAGAACACTGCTAAATACATTAAGTTGTCATAAAAGTTCTGTGTACTCGGTGCCACCACCCGCGTGGCCTCCCAGGTGGTCATTGAGTTGATTAGAGGACTTGTGTAGGGCATAAGAGAAAGCGTGGGGAATATTCTGGTGTAGAACTTTTCCAGAAAATATCACTCCCCTTGAGCGTCTGCATCGCAGCCAACTTCGAAATCCAAAGGAGCAGTTTGGGCATCCTACCACCGTACTCTATTGCAATCCGGCAATCAACGGAAAAGGCAGGGAGGATCTCGACAACGATGGCGATGGAACAAATAAGTGTGACGAACGTGGAACTTCCAGGAACTAAAAGGCATGAGCAAATAAATGTCGTTGAGGAACAAGAGAGACTGGACAGGTGGAGGACACATGTGGATTCCATGTGTGCATAACATTGTCATTCTTTGTATCACATCATAACCAGCTAACATCATTCATGTAAATCTATTAAAATGGATCAAATATTTCGTAGCAAAAACCTTAGTTTAAACCTTAGTTTTTAATTAGATACCAATTTAAAAACTATTTAACAATAATAGAAACTAATTTAGAAACCAAATTATTTTTAATCTCTAAAACGGTCTCTAATTTAATCACTATAACAACTAATTATTTTTTGTCTCTAAAAATTGGTTTCTATTTCATGATTTTTTTGTAGTATTGTGACTAAATTTTATTTTTTTAAATCACTATATTAAATTGATTATTGACCCTTAAAAAAATATAATTATACCTATAATTTAATACTAATAAATTTATTTTACATTTGTACATAGCTATGTAAGTTCATTTGAGGTTGCGAGGATTTTACATATAAAAGGTACAAATATTGATATAAGTTATTTACATAATTATTCAATTGTAATTTATAAAGTATAGTATTTTTATTATTATCTAAATTTAACTTTTTCCGCTGACATTAACAAGACTCACGAGTGTAGATATGTAGAAATTATATAATGAGACACATTCACACAATTATATTTGTTAAAATTTTGAATATATAAATATTGAGTGAGTCATTTTAATAGAAGTAATAGAAAACACTTGAATAGAGCCTATTTTTTTTTCAACAATAAATTAATTAAATTTAAAAGAGACACGTAAGAGGTGTCCAACCGTTATACAAAGAACTAGAGAGCCTCATATATTTAAGTATTTTTCTCAGTTATAGTTTTATATAAATGTACATGAAAATGTTACATTTGACCTCCTTATATACGTTTATCATTATATGAATATTGGTACGATTTATACAGTTAATTTGTGTTTATTTACTTTAATACAAAATTTTAAATTTTAATTTAAGTTAAGAATAATATTTTAATTTTAGTAATGTTTCACCGTTGACTTCTGCTGCACCATTTGGAAACAGTATGGTTCTAACAGCAACCAATTTTTTGTTGTATAAATTGGTAAACAGATTGCTTTCAGCAAAAGACACATGCCGAACATTATCTAGAATATTTTGAATACTGGAACTTACATGTACACACTCATCCTTTGCAACAAATAGAGCGAGATCATGCACCAAATCATGTATTCTAAAATTATGAACAGCGCCAAAGTTTTTAAAATCTTGAAGAAAAGATCTGGATAGAAGTTCATGCAAATATTGATTGGCCACATCTTCAAGTGTCCTGTTCTCTTTTGGTGGTGCAATGAGTCCAAGAGCCCCCCAAAGCGCACTAATTTCATAATTATCGAATGTGTAATCCTTTGGGTAAAGGGAAAACATTGCAAGACATTGCCTCAAATAGGACGGCATGAGATCATAACTTAATTTAAGGGCAGGTAAAATGTCATCCTTTTTCTGAGGCAAATTCCAAATTTCATTGTCACTCACATATTCCCATTCATTGGCCTC
>Ga0123342_1009396_pt1 | contig 11741 bp, 5 predicted proteins | sample Turbeawhitnodule_FD_89960 | JGI IMG/M metagenome (GOLD analysis project Ga0123342, IMG submission 89960) | Root nodule microbial communities of legume samples collected from Mexico - Turtle bean Mexico white nodule | ecosystem: Host-associated > Plants > Roots > Nodule | place: Mexico: Nepantla... | reverse complement strand
GGGTCTTATGATGACTTTCATCATCTACCTCTGTCTCCTCTTGTTGAGTCTTTCTTATCCCTCTAATCACATGTTTCAATCACAATTTCAGAAGACAAATTAGTGTTTTACAAATTGAAATGCATATAAAGAGAATTACCTATTGTTGTGATGAAGTGCGCAACTTTTTTTGAGTCTTTTCGTTCCCTCTAGTCACAAACTTCAATTACAATTTCATGAAACAAATGTCAAATTAGGGTTTTAGAAAGATTAATCAAAGAAATGAAAGTATGATTTTACATGAAAGTGAGAAGGAAAAAGAAAAGAAAGTAAGAAGTATGGTAAAAAAAAGAATGTGTTATGTGTAGTGGAGAGAGAAAGTGGGAAGTAGGTACCTATATAGGAGAGAGAAAGTGGGAAGTAGGTACCTATATAGGAGAGAGAAAGTAGAAAGTAAGATACGCTGGTTATGTGTAGTGGAAAATCATAAAATTTGTTTCTTAAATCAATTTTAAAATTCTACAATTTTAATAAAAAAGAATATCAGTTTAAATCAGAAAAGTAACGTGCCAAATCCTCACTCTGTGGTCCACAAAATATTACAAATATCTTTAATTTTTTATTTAATAGAGAAGAAGATCTTTAAAACATAAAAGTAACTAATCAATCTCTCCACTCTCCAGTTAAATAATAACAAATAAAATAAATTAAAAAATTATTTTATTAATTTTTGAAATTATAAAATGTCGAAATAACCAAAATAAATTAATACAATAAATTATTAAGTAAAGATAAAATGGAAAAAGAAAATTAAAGAGGAGAATAAGAAATGACACAATGACCATAATAAAATAATAAAATTAAATATTAATATAAGGATAAAATAGGAAAAAAAATCAAGAGCAGTTAAGAGGGAATTCCCTTTATATATAGGTATAGATATTATAATTAACTTTGTTAGTATATTAAAATTACTAGTAATATTATTGATATGATTAATATTATTAATATTTAAGTATTGTTAATATTATTATTATTAACATTAATAAAATCATTAAAATTATAAAATAAATAAATAAAAAGTTAGAATGTATTTACAAATATATAAGGCACACATTTACCATTTATTTTTTATTTACAAATATTAAATTTTAATCTATTATTTCTTTTAAAAAGAGACTCAAACATGTTTCATTCTTTTTTATTATCCGATACATCAACTACATTTGTTATTTTACATTAATTATAATATTATTTTATATTATATAAAAATAAGTAAACAAAATAACGAGATAAGGTAACATTCACGTTACACACGTTTTATTTTGTTGAGTACTAAAAAAATAATAAAAACTCAATTTTATATATAATTTAATTTTTTATGTTATATTATGATAGCTTTTAAGTAAAGTTTAAATTTAAATTTATACATTTATGTGTATAATTTTTTTTTCAATGTTAAATCTATATTTTTACCGGTTCGTTTATGACAACAGTGATTTAGATATAAATGATTTATTTAAAATAAAATAAAAGGTTAGAACTATAATTAAGCATATTTTTAGATTTTATAAGTAAGTTAAATTGATTTTTAGAAATACTTATATTAATTATTTGTAGGGTTAGTTAGTTGAGTATAGTACGAGAGTTTGGTCACTTGACGAGTCGTAAGTTCAAGTTTCTATTTTTTAAAAGTAATTAATATAAGTATTTCTATTAGTAGTTTTTATATTGTTGTAACTTACACCTTTTATTATACTATTATTAATTTATATAAAATATAAATTTTATTGATTCAATTCGATAAATTATTAATTTCATATTACATTAAGTAATATGTGTTGATTATTATGAATTTGAACAAAAAATATTATGTTATTTATTTTTTTGTATGTATTTTAACACGGTATATTAATTACATCGAAACTAGTTTATGAAAATAAGATTTTAAATTAATATATTTTTTTGTGAGATTTTTTTTTAATTGAGTTTTTCAATGGTAAATTTTGAGAAAAATAATCTTCTTAGAAGATATTAAATTGTATAATAAATATTATAAATTAAATGTAATTTAAAATTTTTGTCTGTATAAAGAAATCCAGTCACACTTTGTTCTCATCAATCAACAATCATGTTTTTAAAATATAGTTATTAATACTAATTACTCAATAAAATCATTAGCTTTCAAAGAAAATCACAGAATTATAAATCTAACTTAACTCTTTTTTTTTATCAGCAACGAACTTAACTCTTATAATAGAGAAAATGTTGACATGACATAAAATTTACAATATAATTCATAAAAATTAAATTAAAATATCATAATACAGTTCTTACAATGGAGAAAGAGAAAAGTTTTAAAAAAATCATTACTCCCTCAACTATTTTTAATAATTATTTTTTAGATTTTTCATTAAAAGAATTAATTTTTTAATATAATTTTAAGTGAGTTATATATAATGTTTTTTTTATTTTATTTCAATATACATTGTTGCTTTCTCTCTTTATATTTGATTCCTTTCTTTTCATATTAATTAAATTAAGAATATTATTGAAAAAAATGACGCTATGCCTTAAAATTTTTAAAATAATAAATAAAATGAAACTTACTCTTATTAAGACAATTAAAAAAAAGGGAGGAAGTAGAAAATAGAGAATCATTATACAATGTTAAACCGATTTAAGATTATTGATCTCAAACAAAGAAAAGTATCTAAATTCGGGAATGTACTACAATAAACACAATGATCAAGTTTGTGTATTAGTTTTGTGGAATCAATAATTATAAATCTTTCTACACTATTATTATATCTATAATTTTTTTTAATGATATAAATGAATGATTGGGTGGTAGAATTTTCCAAATTGACTATTCAAAGTTTAAAAATGAAATGCTCACTCTATGCACTAATAATGATTTGCTAGGCCATGAGTGTGTGTGTGTGTGTTGGTAGTGATAAGACGCACGTCTTAAATAATTGGCACTATAATTTCCTCGTGTGATAGATAGATATGCGTGGAGTGAGTTGATGTTAAGCATGCTTAGTTTATTGCTTAATTGTAGGCATCACTCTATATTTTGAGGAGCACACCGAATAGAAATGAAAAAAATTAAATAATATACAAAATATTTATAAATTTATTATTTTAAACTTTTAAAATTAAAATTAAAATTACTGTCATAATATTTTATACAAATTATCTCATAAATAATTGATATTAAATTTTGTTAATATATTTCCGTGGCAAAATTTAAGAAGCTGCCACGAAACGTAACTGCAAGTACTCCTAATTAGTGCAGAATCACTCAACCCTACTACACCACCACCTTCACCATTCAATTTTGAATACACAAATTGCATCCACTTGTCACCTTAATATGCATGCAACGTCACCTACCTCTCTTTTTCATTTTCTGCATTTCTGCTATTCAATCATCCAAACAACCCATCACATGTATAAAATGAAAACTCATTCACACATTTTCTTTTACGTATCTCTACTTTCCTATATGTCTACTGTTTTCTTCATCATAATAATGATTACTTTATTTTACCTACAGGAAACTATTCTGAAAAATTGTATAAGTTAGTTTATCATATATACAATACTTTTAGTGTATTTATATTAATTTTCTTTATCAACAACAATAATAAATAGATAAATAGATTAATTATAATAGAAAAAAATGACAGTACACACTTTTTAATATAATATGAATTATTGTAAAAATCTGTATATTAACTCTTTGAATTGTTTACCAGCTCCACATGCATGCAACTATTTCTATTTGTATATGATGACAATGAAATGGTTGGTGCTTGTTTATTTTTTACAAATTTTAATTAGGATGTATAATTTCTATTAAGGTTGAGAATCTAGGCGGCGATATAGTGTTGTGGGTGCGTGGAATAGTCAAAACTAGCTACCTAGCCTGTTTGATTAAATTAACCACTACCACTACATGATTGTATCATTAATTTCAACACACAAAAATATCAGTAGCACATTATGTCAAGTTATAAGATTATACGAATCACCCTTTTCTTTAATAAATCGTACTATTTATTTTATAAATTTTAATCAATAAGAGAGAGAGAGAGAGAGTATGTTGTTATAACTCTTCTTTAGTCTTTTACTTAATTAACTTAATCTCACATTTTTATTATATTTAATAAATAATATATAAATGATTGACAAGTTTCATTATTAAATATGATCTGCGTGTTATTTCTTAATGATACCCAATCATATTTGAGGTCTGTATACGTGACTGATGATGCTTATACTTGTAGAAATCAATTTCCTGCATTTTCAAGTTATCAGAAGCATCTTTGGATCTTGTTTCGTTGTGTGTATGTCCATAAATATATAAATATAAATATATATGTATATGTATATGTATATGTATATGTGTGTTAACCAATATATTAAAATTGAAAAAGACATAAAGTTGTAAATCGTGGGTCTGACGAATCGTTTATCCATTTAAGAGAGGCATCGATCTCATTCACAAATATAAGTTTTTTTTTGCTCTGTAAAAAATTGCTTATGATGGTGGATTTCCTTGCAATGTTGCTAAACTAATAAAAGGCATGCTACAATAGCTTTTGACAAAGGGCTATGGCTAAAGATTCTAAATCTAGCATTATCATAGATGATGGTAATTGTGAAAGGATTTAATGAGATACGTACGTAAAATTAATTGAAGTTGATAAAACTGGATTAACTTTGTTTCTTGTTATTTACCTCATAATTTGTGGAAATTTTTGAGTGGGGCAATCGATTTGGAAAAAGGAATGTTGATTCGTATTTTTCAATTTAGGGTAAATACACAAACATCAGCTTGCACTTTTAAAGCATTTTTTGTTTTGTTTTTGTTTTTGTTTTGATAGATGGATTTGGTTGTGGAGAAATAAGATGGTTGATAAACTGTGGAGCTTTTATGGAAGTACACACAATAGAAACGAGACAAAGCAAAAGACAATGTAAAAGGAAGAAATGGTAGAGATGAGAGAAAGAAGTAACTGTGTTGAATCCGAAGTAGGATTTTGGCTTGATTCTTATAAAAGAAAGCAAGCTACTTTGATGACGATGATGTTGGGTAAAAGTAATGGCCAGTTATGCACTCACGATCTAATCAAGAAAACAGCTAAATTTTCAAAAAAGCGCGTTATGTAAAGTGAATAGATACTCATCTTTCCAAAAGAGCCCTGTGCAATAGAACTGCTAAAGATGCCCATATTTATGCTTAAACTTCTCCAAGAAACGTTATCTTAATAATAAATTTATTATTCATTCTGCTTCACCACAATCTTGAATCCGATTAATTGCTATCAATCGCTCTTTTCTACTGTCAAATAACTTATTCTATATAAGTTAAAACTCGATAATCTGGGAAATTTCAGATCCAGGATCCACTTCTCACTCAAGCTGCCTAAATTTCTCTGTTAGAGATTACACCCCAATTTCGAATCCTTCCAATTTTACTTCATTTTTTTTTTTAAATATCATCAAACTTTACGTATATGTGGAATCATCTAAATTAATCCAAAACGAAGTCTTATATAATTTTCATTGAAAAAAATTATCAAAACTGCTTTGGAATCAATAAAAGCAGGAGACACCCGCACTTACATTCCAGGAAGTATCAATATCTTTCTACATGACTTTTCATTATGGAAGGGTATCGATACCTTTATATTTTGATCCAATAAAATAATTATTCATACTTTATAATTTAATTTCATGATATTTCAAATTCCATGATTGCAAAAGTTGACGAGTATTTTATTTTCAGAGAATTTAACAGGAAACAAAAAATGTAAATGAAATAGCCAAAAATTTAAAAACAATGTAAAGATCTTAAACAAAATATCCGTCATTGTCATCTCTATATTATTTATAAAATGAATATTAGAAGCTCGGGTGTTTATAAACTTTAAAATGTGGAGGTGGGGTAGAATTTGTTAAAACAATATATCATAATTTGTTATAGAAGGAAGGATCCATGAGAGAAAATGTTATGATACATAATGATGAAACATGTTGTTAATTAATTAAGTACTAACTGAATTTTAATAAAGTAATAACGAGCAGAAAACAGTAAAATGGTTTTCTTGTGGAGCAATTCTTTGGATAATCATTGAAATAAGTTTTTCAAAATGGTAAAGTACAATAATATTTGTGAGGTGTAGAGTATATATGACGACGAAATAAAATAGTTAGGCGAATGAAAATCTGAGTGACTGAAAAAAGAAGGTTGAGAGAGGGAATTTGATTAATAAATTAGAGTAATTAAGGATGGTTAAGGGATATAAGAATAAAAAGAGAAATTGAAGATTGGAATGAAAAATAATATATATAATAATTAATTAATGAATAAAGTATAAGAGAAAAGAAGAGAGAGTTAAAAGAGAGAGATTGGAAAGAAGCAGGGAAGAAATAATTGGCCCTGAAAGAGAGGAGAGGAATATGAAGCCGTCACTCATTCTCCAACATCGATCTTCCTCTCTTTCACCTAACAACCTTCCATCCTTAACCTTCACAATCATTTATATCCTTCTCTAGGGACACTCTTAAAATAATAATAATAATAATAATAATAATAATAACACTAAACTATTACCTATTTAATAATCAACATTTTCTACCCATTCCTTCTTCATTTAATTTATACACTTATCTGGTTAATCATTAATCTAACGTTGTTACTTGTCAATAAATATCCAGAACTGTTTAATCTTAAATTAAATTACATGGCACTGTTCCTCCGACAGGATCATATATATTTCATGATTAATGGCCTTAGTTCCCCTTTCAATAACCGTCTCTGTTTTGTCCCCACCAAACTTCATCTTTGGGACCACTCACTTCCCATTTCTTGCAATGGCAAAAAAGGTTCATATATATCATCTCATAATAAAATTTCAAAAGTGACCAATTTTACAAGTAATCCTGCTCTATCATGCTTCTTATATTCTCCCTCGTTTTAATTAATACGTACATCATCATACTATGTTTTTTTCTCCTTTTCTCACATTCCTGCACACACTGCTTCTCATACCTCTATTATTTCCCTCCAAACCTTAATTAATTAACACAACTTAAATCATCAAAAACTAATTATATATGCATAATTGTACGTAAGTAGTGGAAGGTATCTTTAAGTATGTGTATGATGAAATAGTTGAAGAAAAGATGGTGCGGGACCCAAGTTGAGTCATCATCTGTCATTTATACTCCCTTCGTTATCATAATTTATTTAGATGATACAGGCTGTGACAAATACCATTTTTGTCCGCATCTATATTATTATTGCTCCTGCTACCATTGCACCCCCATCACTCAGAAACAAATAAAAAAAATAAAAATAAAAAATAGAGAAGAAATATAGATATTGGAAATTAAAATTGAGATAAACTAGAAAAGGAACATGGCCTTATAATTAGGTTGTGAGCGGACCCCAGATGAAAGACAAATCCGGTGCCCCACAGCACGCACATCGTTCCAAACTGTTATTCAGTGATCCAAAATGGAACATATGGGACTTCCAAGTTCATGATTGGCATTAAATTCTAATTCCAGCTATCCATACATGAATTATTTGATGTGTTTTTTTCTCGGAGCTGTCCATGTTCTTCTATCTACACTGTTCAAGCGCCTGATCAAATGCTTCCACTGTTGTCGATCTTGATTCATAGCATGCTGTGTGATTTTTTATGTCTTTCTTAACCTAAATAGATAGAGCCACCTTGTCCTTTGCCAAGTGGAGCAGAGATTTTTTTAATGCGCGCCGTGGAGAAAGATTCTACATGCAAAAAGAGTGCCACGCAAAAGTACTGGAAGCAAAAAAACGAAAAACGTGATTTTGGGATGATCCACAAGTAATTTCCCTGGTTCAATGCACTCTAATAAAATATATTTAGTACACCATTGGTTAATCAATTCAAGATACACAAAACAGGAAAAGTGTTGGACTTATTACCAATCAGATCTCCTTGCTTCACATTTCTGGCCCAAACTTCTTTAACGATATGCAACCAAAGTTGATCCATGAACGTCATTAAGGAAAAGTAATTGAAAATGATTATCAGAATAGCCATGTCATGGGATGGATAGATACAAAAATACGGTAGAACAACAAATTCATTCTCGTCGTTAAAGTTAAACATGAAAGTAGATTAATTATTGATCCGACTTTATGTAAATTTTAAGCTAATTAAAAAAAAACAAAATAAATGTATTGGTTTATTTTCTTGAAAGTACATAAAAACACGTTTTCTTCTTTCTTCTCGCGGAAGATATAGAATGGGAAAAAAAATCAAATAAAAAGGTTAATAATGCAAACAAAAGGGGTACTTTGGAAGGTTTCTCTAATAATTTTACATAGGGTCTTTCTCTTTTCTTTTCTTTTTTTCCGCATTTGTTGCAGAAAATAAATCAATCATTCCACTCTTATTAGTTATTAGATGCTTTCTTGTAACTTTGGTATTTCTTGAAACTTCTTACTATATTTCCCACCAGTTACACAAGCATGTTCGTGCCTGAATAGTGTAGTAAAGAAATTTTATATGGCAAAGTCTCTTATCATCCTAACTATATATATATATACGCCATACCAACCTTTCTGCCATAATACCTTAATATTTCAAATATCCAGAGGGAGTAACCTCTCGATTTAAGCTTCAATTATTTTCATGATTTTTCACATTTCTATATCCACCTCTACCATATATATCCACAAACCCCTTTTCATCTAAATTTCAAAAATATCTATATTAGATTTCCCTCTTTCTTCCTGATAAAAAAAAAACGATTTCCCTCTTTCTCTCTCTCTCTGGCTTTTGCACACTTTGCTCTGTCTTCATCATTCACTTAAAAAAAAAAACTACCAAATTCATGGGTCTTAGAGACATTGGTGCTTCACTTCCCCCAGGTTTTCGCTTCTATCCGAGTGATGAGGAGTTGGTCCTTCATTACCTTTACAAAAAGGTCACAAATGAGGAAGTTCTGAAGGGTACCTTGATGGAAATTGACCTGCACATATGCGAGCCATGGCAACTTCCAGGTATATATGATCTTGTTAATTTACATATTGAGAAATCATGGTTTTCTTCTACATGCATGGCTTCTTTCATTTTACAATATCTTTCTTAATTAATTTCCTCGTCTTTTGTGATTGTATTAGTAGAATCGTCACTATGTTTACTTCACATTCACTTACGAGAGGCTATAGTTCACCTTGCTCATAAACATGGTGTTTCTAGCTTCAGTTCTGACTTAAAAAAATCCGTTCAAAGCTTCTTTTTTTTTTGTTAACAACTACATATATGATATCAAAACAATTCAAGAAATTAACATAATTGATAGAGGAGCGTGTCTGGAGTATATAGTAATAACAAAGCAGCAGATCTTTGCCTCGAGAAGAGGGAAAACTGAGAATACCAGAAAACTGAATGGATAAGAGTTTGAGGAGGATGTGTTACAGTTATGTTATTCGAGTAATAGTTTATTCAGTTCTTCAATGATTAAGGCAGCGACAACTCGATAAATATTTGTCTCTGTCAATATATATATAAATCATAACTTCTGTTCTTTATATTTCTGTATTAAAATGCATCATGAACTTGATTTTCACAATTTTTTAAAATTATTACTTTTCTTTTCGCATCACTTGGTTGCTATGAACTGTATATACCCAAGGGGAGGTGTGAAATCATCTTTTTCTTGACAAACATATGACTATGTGTGCCTTTATAATTGCTTTTGTCCTTTTGAAGTTTGTACATAGTTGTTTTTTGCTGTAAGCGCGTCACAAACACGTTCAATTTTTATATCGCAAATAAATCTATATGAAGATCATAACAAAGACTTTTGTCAGCCTGCTGTGCAGATTCTATATTCCTTTTTCTTTAATCCTATTTATTCCCTTACAAGCCATTTCCTATCATTTTCTTTCTTCATCAGTCAAAACATTTTCACCAAAAAAATTCTCTTTCCACGGTTAATTCATTCTTCCAAAGTACAATAAGTGCTGTTTTTCATCACTCAGTTAACTATTATTATTGTCTTTTTTATACTTTTTACACGAAGGTGAATGAATATACCTTTTTGAAGTATAAGTACAATTAGTACTCTACCTTTTTTTTTGTCCATCGATTATATTGGGAAATCTGTTTTTGGTATCAAAACAAATGTGATTTACTTGCATGGCCTATATCTATACATGAGGGTTCTTCTCATGTGCAAATATCGTCTCTATTGCATGGTTAGTTACACCACCAGTAGCAAAACCGTTGAGACCAAACATTGTTCGCTGCTCTGCATGAATGTCTATAAATACACAAATGCACATGCACCACACCAGTATTATTTGTTTCATATGCAGATGTTTTGGCTTCTTGCTCATCATGAGTCCGTCGATTAGATAAACATAACTACTAATATTCATTCAGTACTTCTTTTATGTTATAGTAATTAAAGCACACTATGATTCTTGAATAAGCACAATAATCCACCGTTTTTATAACATAAAAAGTTGCACTTACAATTAAGGAAATCATATTATTTATCAATCACGTACTATTTTACTATTGATGTTTGGTTCTATATATCTATTTAACATATTGTGTGTTTGGTTCTCTCTTCTTTCACCCGATCATGTGTTCCAATCTCATGTTTCTTAAGAAATAAGAAAATATTAGTCATTATAAACCTCTGCTTGCAGCCAATTAATGCAACTAACTGATGCCCTCTACATGGATCCATTGGTCTAATTCATGCATGTTCTTGAATTATACATATATATAATGTTTGGAATATCTTTTTTTGAGAAAAATAATTGTTTACCTCCTAAAATCTCTTCTTGCTGTTAATAAAAAATAAATTGTTTGTATTTCATAATAAAAGCAAACGAAGCTTTCTATATATTCGTTAAATTAATTAAATTATTGAATTAAAAAAAATATTAATTATTTATTTTTATTTTTTAAAAAAAGTTAAACAAAAAGAGTTAGATTCTAAACATTTTAAGTGATATATTAGTGGTTTATGAGGGAGGAAACATTTTGAGTGTACAGATTGACAAACTAATTGATTTAATAAGAAAATTCTAAAACATTGAATTCATATATCTGATCACTTCACTTCACTTCACTTTTCTTGGAGATGATTACTTACTATTCAAGCGATCTTGTCTCTTGTGAAGACTCTTATGAATATACATATATATAATTATAAAATAAAATAAGTGGTATGATGAATAGTAGATAATATATGTTGAGTGAATAAATTAAAAGGAAAGAAGAGGAGTGGTGGTTGTTGTTTTGACGTAATCACATAGTCCACAAATTCATATGTGAAGTAAAAAGGGGGTAAAAAGAAGGTAAAAAGTAGTGTGAGAAAGCTCATAGGCTACGCAATTACATATACATGGTAATTAAACAAACAAAAACTACGTGTTTAGGTAATGTTTATCTGATTGGATTGAACATTGTATGTCATTTATGCTGGGTGACATGTGATGGTGATTACACACAAGACCTAATTATTATGGTGATAATAATAATCATATTTCTTGAAGATAATCAATTGTACAATATCTATCTATGAACCTATGCATTTTGATCCTATTATATATATATATATATATATATATATATATATATATATATATATATATATATATATATATATATATATATATATATATATTATTTTATTTTTTTTTATTTATTATAAAAAACAAACACCATTTTTGT
>Ga0123342_1009394_pt1 | contig 11741 bp, 5 predicted proteins | sample Turbeawhitnodule_FD_89960 | JGI IMG/M metagenome (GOLD analysis project Ga0123342, IMG submission 89960) | Root nodule microbial communities of legume samples collected from Mexico - Turtle bean Mexico white nodule | ecosystem: Host-associated > Plants > Roots > Nodule | place: Mexico: Nepantla... | reverse complement strand
TGACGTGACAAAAGTCGTGCCAAGTTGACACAACTTTAGTATGACAGGGCAGAAGTCGTGCCAACTTGGCACGACTTCAGTATGACATGGCAGAGTCGTGTCAAATTGGAACGATTTGTACATATGAAGTCGTGTCGAATTGACACGACTTGCCTAAATTTGTAATTTTTTTTAAACGGACCCCATTTTAATAAAAAGCAAAAAAAATAACCCCACAGTAAAAAAACCCTAATATTTTCATACTAATTAGTCTATGAGTAAAAGCAGATAAATAAGTTTGTGAGTAGAATAGGAGAAAGAAGAAACAACCTTCTCTCCCATAACTTCCTGAATCTGTGCAACATCGCTTGCAATTCCATGCATAATATCACCTGTGCTGATATCTGTGTCAAAGAAAGTGATGTCTTGTCTAAGAACTGCTCTTAGATACTGAGTTCTAATTCTTTGTGCAGATCTTGCCCCCACTAACCTCCAACATGTGATCTCTGCCAATTTCAGTCATCAACAAAAATTATTGCAACACACACCTAAATCATAACAAACTACAACTTAAATATGGCTCGTGTCTTAATCTCCTTACGCAGATATGCTCCAACCACCACAACAGCAGCTAGCCCCGTCATAAATAGGCATATCTGAAAATTACAATTCCTCAATGAAAACAAACTTCAACTCCACAGAATCATTTGACCAACAAAAATAGAGTAAGAAATCAAGAAATGAAGGTTACTACCTTCTCTACATCCTTCATCATCTGTTTTTTGTCCTTGTCTGCTTCTGAAATCTTGTTGACCAAGTCTCCAAAAAGATATGAGTACCATGGAAGTGATCCTCCATTTATGAGGGCCCCTAAACACCCCACAAACACAAGCATCCAATCCCACTTTGTTGAGTATCTAAACAAGCTGAATAGCCCAACAGCCTTTGGAGGACTTGCATCTTCCTCATCCATATTCTCCTCTCCTTCTTCATCATATCCTGAATACTTCTCAATGTTATGGTGAGGATAACTATAACCCCCACCACTTCCATAAAGATGGCTACCATCATGTGAAGGTAGCCCATGACCATTTTTAAAATATGGGGATTCAAGACCATGACCATTCCCATTGGGTGAATTTAGATGCTCTTCTGTTATGCTATAATTTATCATACTAAGCTCATCTTCCCCTGCCAATGGACTGCTCTTACCTTTTCTACTACTCTGCCCCGATTTGGATAATCCATGAGGCTCACTACGCTGATCAAAGTAACTATGATCATTGTCCCTAGCAACATAGCTCTTTAGTTCAACTCTACCATGGCTAGAATGTTCATAAGAAGAGCTTGGGAGACCTCTGAACCTACTTGTTCTTGAAAGGTAGAAGTCATTGGCTGATTGTCGAAATATACGGCTGTGATCAGAAGGGGAGCTAGCTGGCCATGGAGTCAGAAGAGAACCAAAGTTTGTGCTATAATGGTGCCACCCGGTGGCCTCAAACTTCCATGAAACCTCTTCTTGCCATGAATGGTCATCATCTGAAGCGAAGGGTGTGGCAGGAACTCGGTTGTGGCGAGCTGTTCTGGTTGTGGAAGTGGCATCGGTATGAAAGCTGGATGGTATGAAAGAGCCAGAGCCAGACACGCTGTGATAACTCACTGGTGTTGGATGGTGTCGTCTCTGGTGGCTTGAGAAGGAGTCACCCTCAAAGGAAAAAGAATCAGCCATGGCTTGCAAACACGAGTTTTGAAGAGAATAAGTAACTAGAAAGAAAGGAAAGGAATGAAATGGGGTGAAGTAAAAACTAGAGTTCTACTTTCTGATTAGTGAACCATGGAGATTGGTTCAATGTATCTGACAACTTAGATTGTTCCACCCATGTTTTCTAGCATAGTCTGACAATAGATTGAACAAAACACCAAACATCTGGTTTATCTTTTTGTTTGGGAATGCTTTATGCATTGATCCTATGTGTTGTGTATGGACGGCATGCAAAAGCTAAGTGGCCGGCTGAGCATAGTTCTGACTCGGTTGTTTTCAATTTTAGCAGTTGTTGTTTAGAGGACATGTTTGGATTGAATTGACTTGTGTGAGTTTTTTTATAACATCAATTCCACATTTCTCTCTCCTTATCCGTAATCAGAACAAAAACTATCAAGGACTTTACATTTGTCATGTAGAGATTATCTTCTGACTGCAAAGTATGTTTGTGGCATCACCTCTTTGACTAGGTAACAGGTATGTCGTGCCATGTAATTAAGACTTAACCAAGTAGTAGTTTGTAATGAATATTTCAGGAGAAAAGGAAAGGCAATAAACAAACATTAACCTTAAAAGACTCAAAAGTTACAGTGGAATTTACAAAGCAGTGTTTTCCGCAAGGACACGAGTACATAAAGGACGGTAAGTTTTATTGTAAGTTTCACACGATGCCAGCTTATTTGATGGGTGAAACTTAACTTCAACAAAATGTAAGGTACAGAGAGGAATCTGGAAAACAAGGTAGGGTACAAAGTGCATTATTTTGCTGATACATAATAATAATAGAATAGTACGTTTAATCCAAGAAAATCAAATAACAACATTGGTGTCTTCATTTATTGTTGATTGGCCGAATTGCTTCCTAGAAGTGATCAAATCATAAAAGATTGTGTCGGCTAACATTGGTTCGGCTATTTCTTTATGTGGTAAATAAAGATGATCTGATGGCCTTGTCTTGTCCTTGCACTTCCCATTATCATTCACGCTTTTACTTTTCTTTCTTTGGCGTTAAGCATTTGATAAATTCCCAATACCATCTTCGTAGTTACTAGTTAGAAGCATTAACTAACAACTTAAATCGCTTTTAAAGAAATTAAACAAACTTCTCAACCGGAGGCATGGTGCAAAAAGGTCGGAAGAGAAAGAAAGAAACTGATTCTAAGTAGCCAAAAATCAATATAATAAATGGAATACAATAAGCGTTCTCATTCATTACTGCTATGGAACGGTTCGATGTTCACAAGGCCCAAAGCAATAAGTAATGGATGCAGAATCACAAGGTAAGAAAGATCGATGGCCATGTTTATTTACTGTGTGATGATTTACATTAAGTAACGTGTAGCTGTCATGAAAATGAGCATTAATAGCTGAAAGTTCATACAGCTAAAAACAATAAAGTGGCAAAGGATAAGTAACCAATCATTCTTATTCGTTCTTTTCATGGGGGGAGGGAAATAATCTTTTGAAAGCTACTATTTTGCTCCGCAATCACATTACTCTTCTTAACTCTGACTGTACTGATTCATTCTAACAGGAGTTCAACTCTGATATACATCACACAAGTAAATCAAAATAAACGAGCAAAAGAATGCCACTACTGCCAAAATTACAATGACACTGCACCAATAGGCGACTTTTCATTGACTACAGTATGCAGCATATATCAACACAACCATGACTAACTAAATCATAGGGGAAAACCTCATGAGTCCAAGAAAATATACATAACCCCAATCACATATATCTTTCTTTCATATAGATCATTGTATCGAGCCTACCTCTCTTTTTCTGTATCATATTTAATATTGTGCTTTACACCCCTACCATTGAAGATCATCCGAATTACTTGCCAGGCTCAATCAGTGAAATATCATCTGGGTTTCGAGTCACTACCCTTGCTTCGGAAAGTTGATAGTGAAAAAAATGATTTGGGAGCTGCACAAATTGAAGTTAACATGTAACTATGGCATCGTATAAAAGATATTAAATCTGTAGAAAATCAACTGTTATCATTCTTGAAATCAATGAAAAGAAATCCACAGCATATGTGAATCCCAAGTCTTTATTAACAATAGCATTCCGGTGAGTCGAGGATTACATTCTTAGCAAAACAATTCCAAAGAGATTGGCCCTAATCTAAGAATGAACTACCAAAATCAATGAAATGCAAAGAGGACACATTTTGAGAACTCCTGACAACTTACAGAACTAATTCATCAGCCAGACACGTGAAACTACACCAAAAATGGATGAAAAATTGACCTATAATGTTACCCAGGCATCACCTTTTAATGAACTTCCAGACATGTGATCATCCCTTAGTTTAAAATGAGCAGGAGGTGCAGGAATAGAGCTTTGCAAGGATTGGACTGCAGGAATTAAGAAAAAAATAATCAATTAGAAGTTGAGTCTATTAAAAACCGAAAGTTAAAAAATAAAGACATTAATTGAAATTTTCCTTGTCCCTCCACACACATCAATATCTAAGGATAGGTACAATTTGTTTAAATGTGCAACCAACAGTGGAAAGACATCAATGAATAAATTAAAGGATCCATTTCCTGATAGCAGGATAGCACAAGATATTGGCAAGATCAAATGATAAAATAAAAATATTTCTGCTTAAATATCTAGATTTTAAGCAATAACCAAGCGTGTTGATCAATAACAAGAAATCTGAGAAAAAAATAGGTTACCCTGTTCATTGAACAGCTCATTTTCATTGAAGCTGTCATCAGAAGGATGACCATGAGAGAATCCCATTCTTGACTTCCTCAGGTCTTCTGATGACCGATTGGCCAGATCTCGGCCATCTTCAGTGTCATCATCTCCTTCAGATGTTGTAGCAGAGATCCAATCAGCCAAACTCTCGGATCCACGAGTTTTCCTCCCAAACTTTAGCAACCGCTTAAAACCTTTAGTGACATCCTTGCGGGGTTGATTTTGGGATGAATTAGCAACAAGAAATGGTTTTTGAGCACTTCCCCATTTTTTCCTCATTCTGGCAGCATCATTGTCACCCTGGTTAAGAGAATGAGAATTCCAAGATGCAGGGCTTCCAATTGGAGAATCTACGGAAGCATCAATGTCAGATGACTCATGCGGGTATGAAAAAGGATGAGGCACGCGAGAATTCCATGACACGGGACTTTCAACAGGAGAATCCTGCACAGATCTTACACCGTTGAATGTGGATGGAAACCCAGAAGCCATTTCACCTCCTGAAATAGGGTCAACCTGGGCGAAAGACCTAGTAGAATCACCAATTTCAGATCCAGAATTACCAGACTTTCCGGATTCCTGGCTCAGACTAACCTTTCCGTTATTATTATAAGCAATATCTTTGATAACCATAGTTTCAATGTCATCCTGTTCCTCTGTGGCCATCTGCAAAGAATCATCCTCATCAAATTCAAGGTCATCAAATTCTTTATTTTTTTGAGTATCAGATGCCATTGAAGCTTTCATCCGGATAGCATTGCCAACAGAACCAGAACCTATGTTATTACCCTTTTTAAGGAAAGATCTAGGTGATTGATCATAAGGACCTAGATCAGTCTCGTCCATATCAAATTTCAATGGAGACAAAACAATCCCATCTGGGTTCAAAGCGGACAAATCCTTAAACTCTGCAGGATTAGCAGAACTTTTCCTTAAAGACTGAGCTTGCCTCGACTTCTCTTCCTTGACTCCTTGCATCTCCTCGGTGGTGCTTTTGCTACGGGAATAAGACCTCACCTGAGTGCGGGTTGTTTTACTGACTCCAGAAGAAGGCTTTGTATTTTCTTTTCTTAAATCAGAAAAGTTTGGAACAGACTGAGCAAGTGGATTGTCTCTTCGCCTTCCAGATGAGCGTGAGACCGACACAGCCGTAGTTCGAGGGGTACCTGAAGATGTATGTCTAGGAAAAAATTTCCTACTTTGCCTTGAAGCACCATAAGTTTTCTCTTCTGAGAATTCAGAAACATCTTCATCATCTTCATTCTGAAGGGAATCTATCGGATGCTGTCCAAAAAAAGGGGTATATAAATCAGAACTGAAAATGGAATTTGATGTTTTTAATTTAAAAACAAACTTTGCATTCGAAAAATTAAAATTCTACAGTCATCACAAAAATCATAAAAAAGCCAATGAATACCTGCTCCCTCTTAATATTTGATTTGAAATATCTAAGTTTCTCGGCACGATGAGCACCTGATGCTAAATCTTGTCTGTTGTTAGAGCCCGAAAACTTGGCCTTCATTTCAGCTCTACTCATCTCAAGGCTATCCTGCATGGCCTTCATCCTAGCTTCCTTCTCAGCTCTGTTCGTACTCCAATCTTCTCGAAGCTTGGCATTCCTCTTCTTCATGTACTTCTCATAAAACTTTCCTCTAGAATCTTCACTCAAGTTAAGATCAGAAAAACTTTGCCTCAAAGCATCACCAGAATTGTGACTGTCCACTGTCTTTGCAACCGACTTAGCATCAAAGCTTGCCAGACTGCTTGAACTCCCAGCCACTTCAATCACGTTGCTTCTGGAAGGCAATTGAGGAGTGGACTCCCCTACTCCAGCTTTCCTATACTGTGACTGTTCTATATGTGCATCAGCCGGCTCAACTCTCCTCGCAGAACCAGACTGGTCCCCAGGAACCCTCAGTTTATGCTCAGCAAAAAGCTTTTCAAGTTCATCAGCCTTCATTTTCAGCTCATCATGCAGCCCTTGATTTCCTTTAGCTTGCCTCATCCTCTGATGTTGCTGCTCTAAAGGTGGGGTTGAGGTTGGACGTGCATTGTCCCGAGTCTCCAAAACTTGTTTCATTTTGCTAAGTTCATGAGTACTTTTGTTAGTTTCATCCCTTTTACCTTGTATCATGCTCAACTGTTGTTCACTTCTACCAGGTAGAGATTTCTGGTACTTCATTTTTGGGATTTGGGAATCCTTATCCTTGTTAGGGAATGAAGAAGAGTCCTCAACCTCAATCTGTGAAGATTGATCAGCACGAACAGAAACATCCCTCAATTTGAGTCCATTGCCACCTTCAAACTGTGCTGATAAGGATCGAGAATGACTTCGGGGACCCCTAATAAGTGACGGTGCAACCACATGATTTTTCAGCCCACCATAAACCTTCACATCATCATCCCCAGAAGACAACATAGGACCACCACCAACAACCTCAGATGAACCCTTCTTCAATACTGCGGCCTCAGGAACACCACCATCACCACCCACCTGATCCTTAAACCCCTCGTTCATGTCCTCGTCAAAAACGGAAACTTTCCCTGTCTCCTGATAAGACCCTTGATCAGTCTTCCCAAATTTCTCCGATATGTTGTCGTTTCGATCCTTCTCTTCAGAAACAAGGGACTTCGTCTGCGAAACAGAGGACGACAAGGGGCTATCCGATTCCTTCTTCTCCCCGCTCACGTCGATGCTCATGTCGCTCGCGACGCTCCACCGCCGCAGCACATCAGAGGAGAGCCGCCGGAGTTCCGGCGGCTTCCCGGAGGAATTCTCCTTCTGCTTATTCTCGAACAGGTTGATCCGGTCCTGCACGCTAAGCCTCCGACCCGCCGGAGCCGTCGACGCCGAGGTGGCCGACGCCGGCGACTCCGTCTCCTCTTTGGTAGGGGTGTCGTTGTTGTCGTCCCTCGAGTTCACGCTAGTATTGCTTCGTCGCAGCGAGGCCAAGTTAGCAGAAGGCTTGGGCTTTGGTGGGTCGGATAGTTGATCATGGGCTTGGGCTTGGGCCTGGGCCTGAGGTTGGTTGGGCCCATCATCGTTGTCGATGGACATGTCAGAACTAACTGATGATCGGAGTTCCCTGTCATCGCCACCTGGCCAGTGACTGATAAGGTCCGGTCTTCTTTCGTACAGTGACATGTACTTAGTACATGCTTCACTGCACCGCAAAAAAAAAAACATTATAATTAATTAAACAACAACATTACATTAATAACATCGTTATTTATTCAATATTTTACCATACATGAAAATGAAAATGAAAAATAGTTAATGGTATTTATTATTTAAGAAAATGAGTTACTTCAATCTATGAGCACCGAAACGATGAGAGAAATGTTTGAGATGAGAGATGGTGTGGGGATTGAAACCAGAGGCTGATGCACGAGCACATGCTGTGGTTAGGTCCTGCCTAACTGCACTCAGTCGTACATCAATTGCTCTTAGCAGTTCCTTCCTGTGCAAGTAAATTGTACCAACAAATCAATCAATTGCATCTCTAAAAGGAACATGCAAAACGCAGTCTAGGTAGATCAAATCTTACGTTGTAGCATCTGCCACTGTTATTGCTCCTGCTCCATTCCCACCTGCCAAATTCACCACATCATTCATTCAACAAAACACTGCTTTTTATTTTCTTTCAAAAAACCATCAAAAATAATACTTTATTTATGCACAAATTCAAAGAAAAACAACACTGTTTCATTCTTCATTTCTAGTTCTATTGTTGAAACCTCAACCCATTTTGACATGCTCTCTCAACAAGGAAGATAAAGCAACTCTGTTGGGGCATTTATGGGGGAGCATGTGGCAATTAAGAACTGAGAATGGTTTATTGACTTTTTTTTATCTTTCCTCTCTGGCTACATTTAATTTCATTTTTTCTATCTACTCTCACATTTAGAACAACCTACATCAACATCACATATATTATAGGCTATCACCGAATTGGGCAATAATTAGCAGACTATTACAGACAAGAAAACATTTTAGAAGTGCGCAAATATCTAAAATCAGTAGCCAGTTCATAAATATAGCCTCAAGATTCCGTTATAATAATAATTTCATTTAATGGTAAACACTAAGTAAAGTGTAGAATACGTCAGCTCCATTACTTTTAACAGTAAAATATGAGATGTGAGATTAAGTAATGAACTTTGACAATAATCAAGCTTCCATATTTGGACAGCATGATGCCAGCCAATATAACTAAAAGTCATAACTGTACAACAATTTTCAATCGATTTTGTACAACAGAAGAAGAAACACAATTTTTTTCTCCATGACTACAAGATATGCAGTAGGGAAATGCAACATAAATGTCTTAAGAGTTAAGAGTAGTAAATATTGAAAAGAGAAATTCATCAGAGTGGTTACTGATGAGCAGTAACACGATCAAAAAGAAGTTTCAAATTGTCCTGGGTTATAGGTCTAATTGCAAAGAGAGTTGTTATTTGGTTATGTGTCTATTAACAAAGAAAACATACCTTGTGGATCTGAACGCTGATCCCCTGCCCCCTGAAATAAGACATTCCAAATATCAACAAAAGAAAGAAAAAAAGTGATTGCTTAGTTCAGTTGTTTGCACCATTCTTCTCTCTTTGATCATAACTCTGTTGTTACCTGAGAATATATTCTTCTTGCTGCTTCTAATTGGGACATTTCTGCATCATAGGTATTGACCATTTCCAAAACCTCTGGTGTGCTAACAAACCGCACAAACCTGTAAGCACCAAAACCAATCAAATCAAAAGGTAAACCAAAATGCTCAGTGCATACAATCAAAGAGTAGTGTTACCTCTCAAATGTTCCTTTTGTAAACCACGCCTCGGCATTCTTATGTCTATCAATTTCTAGCTTGATTGATGAGGCAGCTAGAGCAACCTGCTCTTCTGCAACCTTTAAATTGGTCAAGAATGGCTTCAACAATCCTGATGCTAGTTTCTCAGTGTTCCCATCACTCGAAACCAGCAACTCACATCTGCCCGATGAAAGAAAGAAAAACAAGGAAACACGATTACGAACTCTTTGTTTTGGTGTGTACACCACAAAAACATTGTTACAAACTCTAATAAAAAAACAGAGAAGCACATCTCAGAAACCAGAAAATCCCAAGGAAAAAGTTGCCCGTACCTTGAACGCCTTGGAGACAATTGGAATAACGCATAATCAAGAAGCGTATCAGACTTCATTTTCCTATATTGAAGGTGATGCTACTCTCTATCACTCTTCGGATCATTTCACGCAAGCAAATGCAATCTCAACCATCGTTTCCATTTGGCACCAACCATAATCAACAACACTACACAAAAGAAATCCAAAATTAAGAATGTAGATTCTGCAGAAGCATGGTTAAAAAAGAAAAAGGAAAAGAACACTATTGCAAAATTCCGCGTCAGACGAACAAGTGCGTTCAGTGAGTCATTTTCCTATTTGCATTACATTACAAATCTACATTTTCTATCAAGTCCGAAATTGAACAAAATCAAGTAACAACCCAGATGCACTTAAGGTAAATCCCACTTGTTGCAACCCTCAACAGAACCATTCCACGCCATAGATCCCAACCCGTGACCCAAAAGTTCAAGCTTTTGCAGCAAAACAGAAACCCAAATTTGCCACAGAAACTATCAGAAATAGATCTGATTCAGCAAAAGACCGAACTTGACTAAAGCTGCATAGATACCAAATAAACCCAAAATCCAATACCAACCAAGCTAAACCCAAAAACATACTAAAAGAACACAATAATCAAATAAAGAACAGAGAGTCAAGCGAAGCATTATCAAGGTTACACACAAACAAACACCCATGCTGCAAAATAGGAAAAAGAAAATGAACAAACCCTAATCACTTTATTGCATTGAAAATTTGGAGTGAAATGTGGAAGGGGCGTAGAATTGAATGTGAAGTGCAGATATGAAGGTTCGAGATCTTCGATTGCGTGACCCGATCCTCCAATTTAGAGTTCAAAAGGGTACCAGCATTTGGCTCCTTTGTCTTTTATGTTCTTCTTTCTCTCTTCTTCTTGTTCTTCCCTTTTTGTGTCTCACTGTGGAGGAAATGAGCCTCTTTCTTTTTCTTTCTCTTCTCTCATTTTCTTTCTTCTTTTCTTTTAAATTGAAGTTTTACGAAAACCCCACAATGAAAAAGATGGTTTTTGCTTTACTCATCCTTCATTTCAAAACCCCTCTACTTTCTCTCTCCACACACACCGTCCCTCTCTCTCAGTAGAAACAGAGAATGACAACGTTCAGACACAAACAAAAAACAAAAAACGTTGTCACATTTGCATTTTGAAAAAACGCAATTAATTAGCAGATAACAAGGATTCAATCCAAACAAAAAAAAAAAAAAAACAGTGTGCTGCGGTGAATAACGGTGATGATTGACAGTGCCAGACCCCAACGTGACTGAAACTTTTACTCCCTAAGACTTTACCAGTTTTTTTCTTCTTCAACTAATAATGGTGGTTAACTTTTAAAACCAGATTGTAACCAAAAATCAAAATTTAAAAATTAAAAAACCGAATCATTGGGCAAGAAACATTAACCAGGTTGCATTTCCCATGTTTTTGTCATTTACTAACTCATAATATAAACACAATAATAAACTGATTCAAATTTCGTGGCATGAATTGTTTCATTTTCACCCTTTAATACTTTATTGTACTCTATGATTGGGGTATTCGAAATAGACGAATCTATGTATTGGACACAAGGGACATTTCTGTAACTTCACTAAGTCCTGGTCAACACCAGTTTACACTGTTGTATTCTATTGCTTCAAAGTCTTTACATAATAATAATAATAATCATTGTACAAGTTATATTTAAATTCAGATTAAATGTTTGTTAGTGAAGTAAATTAAGTTTGGTGAAACTTTATTATTTTATTTTTTTTATTAAAATATAATATTTGTTGAAGTGTAAAATAATCCGTAGGGTCTTTTTCTAATATGTGTAATCGTGTTTTTCCTAACTATTTGATATGATTTTGTCGTTTTCAAAATTTACTACTATTTTATTTTCCATCTAACGTCGTCGTCTAGTCCAACCATATATTTCGAATATTTAATTTTACACTTCAATGTTAAAATAGAGTTTTACTATTTAAATTTAAATACTTTGCAATAAAATACATAAAATTTTATTTTGCGCTTACACTTAAATTAAAAAAAAAAAAAAAAAAAAAAAAAAAATAATAAAAAAAAAAAAAAAAAAAATAAAAAAATTAAAAAAATAATAAAAAAAAAAAAAAAAAAAAAAAAAAAAT
>Ga0123342_1009393_pt1 | contig 11742 bp, 3 predicted proteins | sample Turbeawhitnodule_FD_89960 | JGI IMG/M metagenome (GOLD analysis project Ga0123342, IMG submission 89960) | Root nodule microbial communities of legume samples collected from Mexico - Turtle bean Mexico white nodule | ecosystem: Host-associated > Plants > Roots > Nodule | place: Mexico: Nepantla... | reverse complement strand
TCATGAGTAGAAAACACTCCCTCATTGATTAGATTGTGTTGATGATATTTCAAAGAAAACAATGACCTTTTCTATTTATTAGTTTAGGGTATGTATGGTGTACTTCTAATTAATTATACATGTGATTAATATACATATTTTCCATAGATTAGTAGAAGTCAGCTTTTATGGTTGTATATATTATTCGTTACGATAAACGTCTAATGTTTTTATATAAAATTATTTAAGGTGTTCCTAATTTCATTATTTCACTTGATTGATATTCCTTTGGCGTAAGAAGGGCATTCTTATTTTATCTTACACATGACGTCACACTATCTTAGGGAATGCATATTTAAATTAAATGTACATTAGTACACAAATCCTAAATAACGACTAAGAATAACGACATTTAACAGAAAATCGTCGTAGCAAAAAAGCGCGATGGAAATTCTGTAATTTTTTTGAATTTTTGGTGAGAAATAATGATGGTTATAATTATAACCATCATTACAAATAAATTTGAACAAAAATAACGACAGTTGGTACACTAAACCGTCGTTACAAATGATTTTGGGCAAAAATAACGACAGTTACTCTATTGAACCGTCATTATAAAACTGAATATAAATCAAAATCCCCCCAACCCGCGCTCACACTCACTCTTTTTCTCCTTCACGCTCACTCTCTTCTGCATCGCCGCACTCTTCTTCTCCATTGAGTGTCACTTGCAACTCCATAACTGCTGCCACTGAGTTTCCATTGTCGTCGACACCGTTCCTCAAGCTCTCCTCTCTTCGCTCAAAGTCTCCGAGCGTCCACCCCAACCCTTGCGCCACCAAGCGTCTTCTTCTCTCCTCCGTGTGTGCAAGGAAACAACTGCCTCTGCCTCCGTGCGCCAACCCTTCACCTCTGCACGCGGGCAACACCTTCCACAAACCTCTACCACACACTACCACCGCAGGCTGGGCTGCTCCCGCAACTCCCCATAGAAGGTTAGTATTTTTAGGGTTTAGGGTTTTAAATTTTTTAATAAATATTTGAATGTATGTGTTGATTAGTTTATAGTTTAGGGTTTGTGAGAACTTCATTTAGTGGATATTTGATGGAGGAGTCCTGACATTGAGGAGAAGAGTGATAGATTTGGAGTTGCCAAAATTTAGCATGAAAAAACTTCAAACGATCATAACTTTTGAGAGAGAGAAATCGGATGGAGACGCGTAAAAAATGAAAGTTACTCGAAACGAGGTAACGAATACGATTACTATGTTATGCAGTGAATGTCGACTATTGTGCGACCTGAAATTGATAGAGGTTGGGATTTGGTAATACCTTAATACAAAAACACTTTAAAATTTGGGGTTTAGAATCAAATAGAACTTTTTTTATATATTTGTATAACTTTTTCTAGAATGTTATATGTACTAATTTATTGTATGTAGACTTTTATATTTAAATCATGATATTACATGCATGATTGTTCTGTTATGGAAATTTGATATTTTATACAGGATTAGAGTATATATATAATAATAAAATATTTTAGTTTAAAAAATACATTTATAACGACGGTTTCATGATGAAACCGCCTTTAAAGCTATGTTTTTTAAGGTTATAATGATGGTTCTAGTTTGGAATCGTCGTTATAATTAGATTTTTTTAATTTATTTGGCAGAATAATGATAATTTTTTACACGTGTCATTAATGTGATTTTATAGCGACGGTTCTAGAGCCGTCGTTTTAAATAGCTGATTTATAACAATGCCCAAAGTAACGACGGTTCTTGAACTGTCCAATGATTTTTTTAACCGTCGTTAAAACACTGTTTTGTACTAGTGGTAGCTAAAGGTTGGACCCTGAGGATTGAAATGAGTCAATCCTGACTGGTCACTACACGAATGATTTAAATTATTACGTGTGAATCAAATAGTGAGTTTGAATGTATGTTATACTTGATGGTTAACTCTATTCTGATAAATAAATGCAAATTAAATTATATGTATAATAAAGTTGGACATTCGAGGTTGAAATGAGTGGAATTTAATAAGCTCATTTATCTATCTTGACTAGTCATTAAAAAATAATGCACGTGAATCAATTAGAGATTTTAACTAATCATTTGTACTCACTATATCAATTAGTTTGACTAATATTACCATCTCTAGTTGTATCATTTGAATCTGACTGACTATATCGTCTGAGTCAGACTAATTATATTTGTATATCAGTGAGTCTAACTAATTGTATGTTATATATGTATCATCTATGTTATACAATCTTATTATCTTATAATTGTTCTCACTTATGTATTTTTTTATATGCCATTTATTTTTTATAAAATATAAAATAAAAACAATATATATATATATATATATATATATATATATAAGTACACATGTGATCTAGTAGTTCTTTCCTGCATAATATATTATGTCTAACTCATAGATATTAATTTATGCAACACATAAACATCCTTATAATACGTGTTCGCAAGGTTTTAAGTGTAAAAATTTTAATTACCAATTAATTTAGTTATAAAATTGTATTAAAGTATATTATTTCTCAATAAACATTTCTAACCTCATAATATTATAAAATTTGATAATATCTAGATCTTATAAATATCACCAACGGCAAACCATACACACAATTATGAGCCACTGGCAGTATAATAAAACCATTATTATCTTCACCATTAGTTGTATGCATAATCCCAACCACATAAAAAGAAGAGTCACTATTGGTACATTCTGGACCTTAAAAACATGGTTCTATCAAAATCACAACAAAATGTGGTATCTCAATCTGGAGCACCCCACACAGAACATAAATACATAAATGATTAGGTCATGGTTAGCATTATATAATGAAGGCATTTTATTTTCCACACAACATATTGATCCAAAGAAGATAAGGAGAAAACAGAGAACCCGAAAACTTTTTTAATTTTGATTGTTTGACTTTACGATGATTATTAGTTGATGTTACCTTTCGTAATGCGCCAAAACCTTAACAAAAATGTTGGACCATAAGTTAGCCCTTAATCCGGAGAGAAAATCTTGAAATGGGCCACAATATTATACATGTCACTTTCTTGTCTTTCTCAAAGAGTTCCACATGCATTCACCCTTTAAACTCCATTAATAATATTAATAATACATCATTGCTACCTTAATTCAAAGACAAAAACCACTCATTTACGCCAAAATCTCCACTTTTTCGTGTTCCGTATATTTGATCCACATGCAAAGTTTTTGTCTGATCATGTTCTTTTCGCCTTCTATTATTTTACTAAGAGAAAAAATAGCCGTTATATATATTTAGGGTTAGAAATAAAGCTAAGATGAATTGTGTTTGATTGAGCTTAATTATTGTGTCACTTTATTATCTATATTTAAAGAGATCATTGTGCTTGTAATTTTGTACGCAATAGGAAAGAAATGAAAACCTAATTACCCGTGTGGATATAATCACGTGTCGTTTATTTTCCTACAGTTGATTCGTGATTGTGTGTTACTTCCACGTGAGTTTTTCCATCATTTAGATGCAACCCTTATTTAATTATCATAAATTAATTTTTTTTTACGAAGAAGTCGTAGTTTACTTGTTGTACAATTGAATTTATTTTTTTAACAAAATATTAATATTTCATGATCAATACATCACTATCCATATACTGTTTATTAAGATATTTAATATAATGGTATATTGAATCATTGAATTCTATCCTACCTAATCCCCTGGAAACACTTTCAACAGGGATCTGTGAAAAAGTGTTTTGGTGATTTTCAATAATTTTGTATTTGTTTCTTTAAGTGACGGTTGTAATTGAAGCAGAAAGTAAATAATTAACAGCGCAATGAGTATCCATAATAGTTGTTCTTCACTAACATTATGAAGTTTTTTAGTAATAATTGATGGAAAAATAACAGTAGCCTCAGGCAAAAGGGAAAAAGTTGGGGTGGTGATAATATTAATAAAGATATTCATGTTTTTGAAATATTAAAATAAATATTATGATTTTAGACTTTCAAACACGGATTATGTCTTCTTATGGAAAAGTAATTATGATACATTAACGGTAATGATCACTTTTTTTTTTGGAAGATCACCAGCTACTATTGTTTAGATCGAAGAACAATTTGAACTAAATTCAAGTGAAGGACATGAAAAAGACACATTTTAGTCATCGTGATTGTGAATAGTAGTGTCAAAAAAATATTTCATGTACAAGTTATTTAATTTGTTTTCAAAGTTCAAAAAATATTTTGTACTAAAGATAAAAAATATTAAAATTAATTTATCATTTAAAATAAAGGAATATATATATATATATATATATATATATATAATGTTGCGGGTTGAAATATGAACAAGTAGTTAGTTGATAATTAATTATGGGTGTAAAATGGATTAGGGCTAAAACGTAATAAATTATAATGTAGGCTTCTCTTTTTTCTTTCTACACTTCAATGCTTACTACCTGCACCCCATACTAATAATAATAAAAAAACTTCTCTCACTACACTATGACAACATTACCCACTTATATTCTTGATTGTTTCTTCCTGCACCTCCATAGGTTCTTCTTCCACTCTATACAAAACGTGAAAATACATTTTTATTCTTTTTGTGTCACCCTCATAGAGTAACTTCCGGATTATGTAATTTGGACACGCATTTAAAAAAAGACTTTCAGATTACATAATCCATAAGCTAAAAAGACTTCTAGATTACATAATCCGGACACTAATCATGCATATGAAAAAAGACTTTCAGATTACGTAATCTAGAAACTAATTACGAATTCAAAAAAAGACTTATGGATTATATAATCCGGAATATTAAATCTGGAATATTAGAGAAGAATATTTTTGGAAATATGAAAACTTATGGAGGTGTGAGAAGAACATGGAGATGCAGGAAGAAACAACCATATTCTTTGAGAGGAAAAAGAAGAAGAGAAAAAAATTAGTATGAGAAAAAATTTGTTCTTAAAAGTTCATTCCAAAAGTATCATACATGTTCTAAAAAACTTGTTGTGAGAGATATATTTTAGAAATCTCATTATGAAAAGTGTGTTATACATTTTGAAAAGCTTATTTCAGAAAACTTGTTTCAATTTTTTTTGCTTTGAAATGCATTTTTCATATGATCCAGAAAATTTATTCCAAAAATCTTGTTACAAAAATTCTAATCCAGGTATTCTTTATTTATGTGGAAATTCCAGAAAACTTGTTTTAGAAGATTCCCATAAAAGTAAGGAAGTCACCTTTAAAGAACTATAATGTTATTTTAAAAATTATAGGGCTGCAATTAGAAATTACAAGAGTGGAGGAAGAAAAAACTGTAATATATTGTTTAGTTGGGCCTTTAGGTAGGAAGAAAATAAAAGAAAAAAAACAGACAAAGATGATGGATCTTATCTTACAACTCCATACTTCGAGTTAGATTTATTTTTATAATTGGCATATGCTTATTTTTTTATTTTTTTATTTTTCATTTATCTAAATAAGTAAAGATTTCTCTTTTCATTTTTATCCACATTAACAATTTTTTCCTACTGATTTTCTTTCCTTCTTACATTATTTTCTTTCCATATTAACATAAAATCACACATTATTTGATTTATGTATACATTTTATCCTTTTATATAAAATTAAATTCTATTATTCATTTTTGTTTCTTTATTCCACACATGTAAGTGTAATGCCGTGAGTCACCAATGGACGAGGGGAAAGAAAAATAATTTAAAAAGAGTTAACTGTAAGTGAGAATAGTACGAGTTTTACTCTCTAAAACAATAATGTAAATTTATATTTTATCGTACAGAAATTAATATTATATATATATATTGATTTCTTGATTGTTTGAGGTAGACCATAAGTTTGGGCTCAAGACCCGATAACTAATTTGAACTTGGTAAAGACTAATTTGAACTTGGTAAAGACTACTTCTTCTGCGCCTCCATACTTTCTTGCATCTTTCTTCCTACATCTCCATACCTTCTCGTGCCACCCCATATTAAATATGAAATTACCGTTTTATTCTTTTTTGTGCCATCTTCTTGAATTTGAAATAATAAGCCTATGAATTATGTAATCCGGATATATTCCAGATTACATAATCTAGAAGTCAATCTCATATTTAGAAAAGACTTTCAGATTATGTAATCCGGAAGCTAATTACACATCTGAAAAAAGGCTTCAAGATTACTTAATCCAGAAGCTAATCTTATATATAGAAAAAAATTATGGATTATGTAATCCGGAAGCTAATTACAAAAGACTTCCAGATTACTCTGAAAGCTAATTCTGGATCTAGAAAAAATTTCTGAATTATGTAATCCAAAATATTAAAAAGGGTATTTTTGGAATATAAAAAATTTATGGGGGTGGCACAAGAAGATATGGAGGTGCAGGAAGAAGCAGCCTACTTTCTTGTGCCAACCCCATAAATTTTTGTATTCTAAAAATAAAGAACAAAGAAGACTAACCTCAAACGGACACTAAGTTCCTCTGCACTTTTTTTCAGAACAAAGAATACAAGGACAAAACGGAATTTTAAATGTTCTGTTGGGTGCAAATCCAAAAATGATATGGTGTAGGGAGAAATTGCCCCATTTAAATTGGGTCAGCTTTTCAGTATTGAGTCCATTTCTTTATGCACCTACAGTTTACATATACACCCTGACGAGGGTGGTTAAAAGACCAAACTGTCCACTTTGCCAACACATCCCTTGTCAAGTTCTTGCCGGTCACTACCATCCTTGTCTATCTGTCGTATCATAAAGCAATTTAAGAAAGAAATTATTTTAGATTATAATATGTGAAAGACTTTTTTATTTTCAAATTGTACAATCTAAAAGTTAATTTTGTAATTTTAAGTTAGTTTTTTTCATAAAAAAATTTCAGGTTGTGTAATTTTAAATTAACTTTCCATAAAAAAACTCTAATTACATAATATGAAACTTTTCTTCATCAAAAAATGACTTCTAAATTAAAAATAACTTCCAAATTGATCTATTTTAAAACTTTATTCACATACATAAAAATAAATTTTTAACTATATAATTTAGAAGTAAAAAATACTTTCAAATTCGAGAATAAAAAAATCAATGAAACTTCTAAATTGAACAATATAAAAAATAAAAAAGACAATAAAAAATCATTAAATTTTTTAGATTGAACAATATATAAAATAAAAAGTTTTTAAATTACACATTTTGAAAATAAAAAATGTTACACATTTTCAAAATCAAATTTTAAGAGTAAAGTGGAGATTTTAATATATCTGGTGCAAAATGAAATTAATTTGGTGAAAAAAGAATTCCAGTATTTGATTCTTTTTTGAAACGTTCCTGCCACACGGCTTCAATGTTCTTTTACCTTGAACTTGGTCATACCAAATAATTGATTACCTTGAATTGAAAACTTTTTTTTAAATATTTTTATACAATGGATTAATTTAGCTATGAATTTAATAAATTAATTTGAAAATTTTAAATTTTAAATTTTGACAATTTGAATTTGATGTTTCTGATTTTTTAAATTGTCATTTCTCTTATCGTTCTTTTACAATATATGAAAGTATATATTTAAAATATCTGAGTTATGTTAGGATAACTAGATGATCTTAATTTTTGAAAACAAATTATTATCATTATTTACTCCAAAATATATAAAAGGAAAGTTTATTTAGCATCCCACCTTATTAATCTTACATTTCAATAAAAAAATCTTAAAGATATAAGAAAAAAAATTACTTAAAACTAAAATCTAATATGATCATATTATCCTATAGCCTACCATATTATAAGAAATAAAACTTCAATTACAATATTATATTTTATACAAGTGTTGTGAATGAAAATTTTAGATATGATCAAAGTGTAAATGTTCCGCTAGGCGTTTTACATTATTTCTATGGCCTATGGAAGCTTAATCTATAGTAGTGTAGGTACATAAATTTTAAAAGCATCATCCTGGTCTAAATTTCATTATTATCATTTTTTTTTTCTTTTGGTATATATAATTGTGTCCCGATCTCAATTCTTTTCAGATAAAATTAGAAAATCAATTATTGCATTGGAATATTATCCGTTTTAAAAGTTCAGAGTTTCATAGTTTCGTTATAATTTTGATTTTAAAAGTTATAATAAGATAAAAAAAAATATTGTACCGGTATAGTTTGAGGGGATCAGATAGTTAGATATACAATTACTGACGTGTCGGTAATCTCCAAATTCCTTCAAGTTTCTTTCCTTCAATGCTAATGCTCGGTTGGTCGGGTACTTGCGAATTGCTACGTTGAAGTCAGTTCTCGAATATCAGTTGTTAATAGAAGCATAACCGTTCCTTCATACTAGGAATGTGTATCTATCAGTTAATCAATTATTTTCACATATTTCAGGATGTCATTGACTTATTCAACCCTACCTGTAATTATTACTACTTATTATGTTTCCTATATTCTTTGACTTAGGAGGTCAATCACAAAAATCGAAACCGACTCGTCCGATACCAATATATATATATATATATATTATCATTCTCCTTCCCTCCTCCTATCTCCTATCTGAGACTATATTTATACGCTTACCGGAACAAATTTCTTCCTCGATTTATATCAATCTTGTAGTTTCTATCTTTGTGTAGCTGAATTTTTAGGTGTTATATACTTGCGTGATTGCTATATATCTTCTAATAATAACTGTAGAGTTCAAATTATGTGGAATGTACGACACTATTTTCAATGAACTACAAGAAAACAAATTGATTAACACATTGCATAATTGACGCTTTTTGGGATGAATGTTGTGCTCATCTTTGTAACAAGTAAACCAGGGAGAAAAATATTGTATTTTTTGGTAAGAAAAACAAACATTATATCAAAATGCATGAGCAAAAAATTCAGTATTCAATGTGAAAAAATAATGAAATATATATCAATGTCAATATTTTTATCTCTATATTAACAATGTTTGTATAACTGCAAAATTTGATACTCAATCCTGAAAATATATTTTGAAACTTTGAATGATTTTTTTTAATAAATTTATGGTTCAATTAAGTCCCTTGAAATGTGTAAAACATTAATAATAATTTGATAATAATTCGCCTTGTACTCAATCTAACAATATTCTAAAAATAATTATTTTTCATAATGTTAAACTTCCTAAGAGAGACATTCCTAAATTTACAATTTTTTTTTCCATCTCTAATAATAATAATAATAATAAAAATTAATACTTTTATCTTATTTTCCCTAAAGCAATGAGTGGGTAAAAGGAATTGTTAGAATTAGCATTGACGAAGTAAAGATATAGGAATGGTTGAAAGGTGGGTGATTTGACATAATTGATCGTGAGTTATGTAATGAGAATTGTTTTTTTACGTGCAAACTCATAACTCTCAAAGGATTGGAGTTTTAAGAACTGAGTCATATACCCTACAAACTTCTAGGGTTGCTGTAAATTCTTTCGGGCTATTTATAATATATACACATGCAGTGTATTGGCTCTTTTTTTGTATGTTCTTCCTATTTAAATATTTACTGTTTATTTGACTTTGATTCACTCTTTTGACTCATTGATAGGAAGTTATATTAATAGGTAAAATGAGGTTTGATTACCACAACTTCATGTTCATTGCCTAGCTAGTGCAATTGGTCACACTTTTAGGTTTTAGCATTAAGACCAATTCTTATCTTCACTATTCTCAGTAGGCAATTCGCATATTGGTTTGTATCAAATTTGAGACAAAGATATAATTAAATTAATTATTTTTTATGATTATTTTTCTATAAAAATAAATAAATAAATTAATGTACATATTTAAGAGATACTTCAATCCTCATACTAAAAGAGTACAAGTTACTATTATAGCCTATAATAGTAACAAAACAACGGTCTAATCATAGTAAAATAATAGTCTAGTAATAATAAAACAACGGTCTAATGATAATAAAATAATAATTCAACAATAACAAAACAATGGTCAAATGATAACAAAACAACAATCCAATAATAACAAAACATAAATTACAATTTAAGAACTATATGAGGCCAATTGGTCCAAATAGAACGAGTTCCATATTTTGCAACCCAAAAAACAAGTCAACTAGACGAGAATTGAAATTATATTATGGTATTGTTATCCAACAATTAATACATGTTTCCTCATCTTCATATTTCCTCACTTTTATTATAGAAGTTGATACTACTCTGCATTTGAAATTCCACTTTGATTACATACTTAAGCTTCACTCTTACTTAACTAACGTCTATTTGTCCTATGCAAAACTTTATTCAAGTTACATCCTTTCTTGTTCATAGATTGTTTTGTTTACTAGTGTAAAAGTTTAAAACAACGTCTCATTATTTAATGCGTTTTTACGGTCAGATGCTGTCTTTCAAAACACGGTAACCTTTTTTAAATTGACTTGATTTAAGAAGGCGATTATTTGTAATAGCCGCATTCTTAAATCAAGTGCTTTATTTACGAATGTGACTATTACAAATAGCCGCATTCTTAAATCAAAGCGCTTGATTTAAGAATGAGGCTATTACAAATAATCGCCTTTTTAAAACCTTTTTTACCTTAACTCAGAAGCGTGTCACTTACGTTTTCATACTCTCCTTTCTCTCGCGCTTCGTTTCTCTTCTATGCTTCCGTCATTAACTGTGCTTCCTCTTTTATTCCTCTCTTCTTTGCATTGTCTTCGTGCCATTGGTAAGCATTGTCTTTCTCTCTTCTTCTTCACCATTGATTTTTGTATGTTTTTTGTTTCTCTTATGTTTTGTCTTATGCCATTGCTAAGATCATTGTTTCATTGGAAAGGTTTTTGTTTGCTCTCTATTGTGCCTTCCTCGTCGTTGTTGTCGCCATGCTCCGTCGTGTATTTGCGTTTCATTAAGAAATTTTTAGTGTTTTTTGAACTTTTATTTATGTTCTTGGTTATTGGACCTTCCAATATCAATCCATTATTTGTATTGTTTTTTTTCTTCAGAACAGGTCAGATTCAGATTTATGAAATACTAAAAATGTGAAGAGGAATGATATAGATGCACCAAGAGATCAACATAAATGCTAAAACAATGACTTGTTCTTTGGAAAATATCAAAGTTGAGAACTTTTATTAAAAACCCAAACAACAACAAAAAAATAAAAGAAACCCTAAACGTCATTCGTAAATTCAATTTATAGATGCGACTATGATAAATAACCGCATTTATAAATTGAATTTACAAATGTGGCTAAATAGCCATCTTCTTATCTAGTTTAAGACCACGTGTATATCAAATACAACTATATAGCCGTCAATTTAAATTGAAAATAACCGCAATTATTTTGACTTTTCTGAATCAGTGGTTCTCGTGCTTCCTTCCTATTTAACATCCAATTCATTTTTCTTATGTTTTTGTATGCTTCATATTCTATAACATTTTTAATGCAGTCCAAATCAACTAGAAAAGTGTGTTAGTTTAGGATTTTTAACTGTTTTTTTTTTATCGGCAATAACAAATTAATAAATGCGAGCCACTTCAGGGGTGGTTCAACCCTTATACAAGGAAACAAGAGATATCAAACCAACTACTAGCTAGAATTCTCAAACTAACAAACACAATCACTAACCGAACATAGACTTAAACTACATCAAACAACCATTCTCATACACTCCAAAGGTACCATACACCAGCTAGAAAAGGGAAACGAAGCGGATCGAGATCTAGCATTAATCCAAGACCAAACCTTTGCTTG
>Ga0123342_1009392_pt1 | contig 11742 bp, 8 predicted proteins | sample Turbeawhitnodule_FD_89960 | JGI IMG/M metagenome (GOLD analysis project Ga0123342, IMG submission 89960) | Root nodule microbial communities of legume samples collected from Mexico - Turtle bean Mexico white nodule | ecosystem: Host-associated > Plants > Roots > Nodule | place: Mexico: Nepantla... | reverse complement strand
TAGAAATAAATTATTGAAATATTCATAATTTTTAAAAATAAAATATAAAATAATTTTGCATTAAATTTAAATAATAGTAATAATTTTATAATAATTCATGAAAATAATAATAATTATTGTATACATTTTTTATTATATATATTGTTTTTTATTATAATTTTATTTTATTATTATGTAATGTTTAATAATTTTATTTATATTCTTTTAATATTTTTTAAAAATATTTTATTTTTATTATATAATATAATATAATGAATATATTGTGTATATATAATAAGATTAATAATAATAATAATTAAAATTATTATTATTATTAATAATTAAAATTTATTATTAATAGTTAAAATTTATTATTATTAATTAAGAATGGATTCTGCTTCTACATAGAGTGCATGAAAATTGATTCCACCACAATTGGAGTATCGATTCTCCCTTCACAATAACTTACATGAGAATCGATTTTGCAAATCCTTATAACACCTATGAGAATCGATTCTCTATTCCTTATAACAGCTATGAGAATCGATTCTCCCTTCCTTCTAACAACTATAAGAATTGATTCTCCCTTCCTTATAACAACTCTGAAAATCGATTCTCCCTTCAGTAATATTTATTTCACTCACCTGCAGTACTTTTCTTATGCTTTCTTCTTCCTCTTTCTCAACCTCATAACCTTCAACAAATCTAAGAACCTTCCACATGCACACACACCTGAAGAAATAAGGGTATTACAGTAACTTTGAATGGGTATACATGTATGCACCCTCTCATCAGTGTTAATCCTCGCATATGAGGGAAGAAAGAAAAAAAAGACTCATTCCCTCACCCGTCTGCCCACTCTCCTTCACATCAGTTGATCTAAACGTTCGAATTACCTGCTCACACGTCCGCTCTAAAAGTCGATCAACGGATCCAAACAATGCATTAAGGTGAACTATTGCAGATCAGAGAACTGGTGAATTCTGATTGTAAGGGTTTAAAGACTACCCCCAAAATGCAGTGTGGTCATGAAGAATACAACTGAAAGTGATATCATTACTTAGATCTGCATCAGAATAGACAGTCACTGATATAACTTGAAATGCAAATTGCACATGATGTGTTAGTTTTCAGGTTTGGTGCCATTTCTCTCTGCAGTAACCAATCAAGTGAAGGAACAGGACACACTCAATTGAATGGCATTTACGAGAGATACAGACAAGTAGTTAATGAAGGTCTCTATCAACGCATCTACCATCATTGACAAATGGTTCTAAGAAAAAAAAACAAAGAGATCAATTTCCGTTTACTGATAAATACTTAACAAAAAGAACTAAAAATAATGACAAAATAATAATTAACTAAAAACATCAGTTTCAAGTATCAAGACGACGTTAAATTCCCTTTTTTCAAGTATATTAATATGAAAAAGAAGAGTTAATGCTAAATTGTAAATAGCTCGACTCAGCATCCCATCAATAATAGATTCTAAGTGAATGGAAGTTAATGTCTTAGTATTGATCCAATGAGTAGACGATATTAGTCTCGGTTAAAACTATATTAAGTTTACACAACTTGAAAAATTAACATTGACTAAGTTAACATATAAAATAATAAATTTATATATTAATTTAAATGTAGTGTTAGTGTAACTGACATAAAAATTATATTTGATATAAATAATATTAAGAGCCTGTTTTAATAACAAATTGTAATAGAAATTTGACCTGTTTACGTAGATTAATTCCAAATCATTTTTCAACCACATAATGCAATTTCAATTACAAGTTCACTTTGAATAAAAGCTAGGTAATAGATTGTAATAAACAACTAAATTTATAACATTATTGTTCTAACCGGTTGACTTTCTCGCCAGTTGACTCTGATGAGAAGCCCCACTTTCGATTTGTCTCTTCTGGAATTTGTTCTACGTCTTCTTGTTGTGCTGGAACGTGGCTCCATTGAAACAGAGAGTGTTCTACCTGTCGATCACACTCCGACGATCAAGTCAGTGAGAACTTACAAAAATTAAAGAAGTATCCAGTTTCAGTCTTAGAAACAACGTACTTTTACCTGGGGTCTCAAGCCTCTTTTATAGCTTATCTCTTGTAACAACTTTCTCTCATGAATGTAATCTTAACCGAAAGCATACGTAACAGAAAAAAATTATGTTTATGGGCACCTTCAGTCACAGTGCTACAACAGAAAATAATTTTATCTCTACTGAAAGCATAAATTAACAACAGAAAAACAACCTGCCAACAAGGCACCACCTTAGGCGCTAGCAGCAAGAAAATACTCGGTTTACATGGACACCCTTACTCATGGTGCAACGTTATCTTTTCACTATGCATATAACTTAATCGCTATGTGTCCTAAAACACACACTTAGGTTAAAATATATTCTACTAATAACCTTATATTAGCATATAATAAAATTATTATTTTAATTATTCTCTAACGAACTTACTAATATAACTAGATCAAAACTCATGACCCACACTATGGGTCCAACTACCGAGATGACCTACCCACACCCGTACACCGAGCTCCGAAAGCACTAAGCACTGAAAGATTTGTCCAGTACAACCACCAATTTAGATTTATATTTATAACATTTGCAACTGCTTTGAAGTTCCAATTCAAATTTCAATTTGTAATCACCAATTTGAATTATAAGATCGGGTAATAAATTAAAGGTCAATTTCAATTTCATCCAAATATTAATATAACATCTACAAATTAATTTCAATTCTAAATGAAAATTGAATTTCAATTATAATATGTAGTTCCACAATTCAATTTCAAACCATAATTAATGAAATGAAAATTTAATATCAATCATGATAATTTTAAAGCAAACTATCATTTCAAAATGCCACCAGCTAATGAATTTCAAATAGAAATCAAGTTTGAAACTTTAGTAACACCTGTTATTTATGATTTCAATCTACTAAAAGTGATAATAAAATGTATGAAAACTAAGCATAAAGAAGACATCAAATAAGAAGGAAAAAAAATAAATTTTGGAAGATAAATTCAGCTAGTAGAAAAATCATAATTCAATTGGAATAACATGTTAAAATAATAAAAACAAATAAAATAAATACAATATTCATATGGTAATAATGAATCAAGTAATACATAAACCAAAATTAGGGGAACTTAGAAACACAATTTTGAAGCACATTTATTCAAACACAAAGTACATGAAAGGATAATGCATTTCATTATTGATGATTAACTCAAGTCAAAGGATGATCACCAAAGTCTTCAACAAAGTGAGAGTGGACCGAACTCATACCTATTAAGGTGTCATAATGTTTTTGTTTAGTCATTAAGGCTAATTTTTTTCTTTAATTTATCCTTCAACAAGGCATACTTTTGATTTGTTTCATCATCTCTTTCCTTTATTGCTTTAGCCTTTTGATTTGCTTCCAGGACTTGTTGACAAAGTTTTTCATTCTCAACTAAGTGATTAGTGGAAGGAGCTAATAATGAAGGTTGAATGAGGAATGGCACTCCATGGAAAATGTTGCCAACCAAGTCTACAATTCCAAAACATCTACCTCTACTCTTGTCTCCAGCAACATTCTTCCAACATTGAAGCTTTGTTGTTGAATTTATCTGTTGAAGGTCAGAAGTTGATCCTTCATAGATATCTGATTGGATGGCTTTCAACCACTCGTGGTAGGTTTCCTAGTGGATTTTTTGGAGTTGTAATTTAAGTTGGAAATATAAATTATGTAAGCAACAATAAACCAATAACTTCCATAGGTTTAACATGCACGACCATCTACCCAAACACCCTCATTCTTGATGTGAGTGGCCTTAAATAACTCATATGGAAACAATTATCAACTTTAGATATTATCACACTAAATTGAATAAGATGTAAGGAAATGTACATAAGTCATGAATAATACTTACTAGGCCCAATGCAATGTCGATGTGTGGTTTACGGCTAGTAGAGTGCAATGCCCCACCTCGAGATGATGAATGATTCATTTTCTTTTGGATTGATTTCTATTGAACTTTTTGAAATCTCAATAATTCAAAAGACCATTTCATGCTTTTTCACCGATCCAACTAGATCAAGATATCATCTATGAACACTACCACAAACTTATCAAGAAAAGGTTTGAAGATTTGATTCATATAATCCATGAAGAGAGTTGGAGCATTGGTCACACCAAATGGCATAACCAGAAATTCATAGTGACCATACCTTGATCTAAAAGCAGTCTTCTGAACATCTTCTGCTTTCACTAAAATTTGGTGATAACCGGAGCGCATATATATCTTATAAAAGACAACTACCTCATGCAATTGATCCAATGAATCATCAATTATAGGAAGAGAATATTTATTATTGATTTTTAACTTATTTAATTGTCTATAATCTATGCATATACGTGATGAACCATCCTCCTTTTTCACTAATAGCATTGGAGCTCCCCATGGAGAAAACACTAGGTGGAATGAATTTTTCTCCAATAACTTATCTAGTTGTTTCTTCAATTCAACTAACTCTGTTGGTGTCATTTAGTATGGAGTAATTGACACAGGGCATGTTCCAAGTATCAAGTCTATTGCAATCCCTCTTTTAGGTTAAAGTCAAGGAATCTCATCAGGAAATACATCCATGAACTCCTGAACTACAAACATATCTTTTTGTACTTTATTAGTAACTATAGAAAAAACCAATAACACAAAACATTTTGCACTTTCTTGTATCTCTCTCTCAAACTGTTGAGTTGAGATAACCTGCATTTCTTCTAATTTAGGAAAAATTAACTTCTTCCGCCAACAGTATATAAGGATATGATTAGCAGACAACCAATCCATTCCAAATATAACATCTAAATCTTTCAGAGGTATACAAATCATGTTGATCTTGTAATTACACCCATCTATAATTACTTGACTCTCAACATATATAGAAGAAGTTACTATAATACCTTCTGTTGGTGTAGATACCACCAACTCAATTTCCAATTCTCAGACTGGCAACTTAAGTTTCTCAGCATAATCAAAAGATATAAAAGAATGGGTTTCCCAAAAATCAAAGAATATAGATAATTGTGTTCCAAGGATAGAACAAATATCACTAACAAGGCTATCACTCCAAAGCTTCAGCTCCACTAATTGCAAAAACTCTCTCAAATGCTCTGGGTTTCTGATTATTATCCTGTTGTACTTGCTGCATTCCACCAGAATTGGAGGTCCCAATTGGACACGACAGTCTTTTGTTGCATGACCATACCTGTGACATGTATCACATGTCACATTTGACACTGGATGAGGGAAAAATCTAACAACATGTGACCCACCGCATCTAAAACATCTGAAACTAGGTGGTGATTGAGAATTAGGTCGTCCACTACTATAAGATTGAGGTATGAAATAAAGTTTCTTTTTATCTTCATATTTAGGCATCCTTTTAGAAGGTCCTCCCACTTTAGGCTTAGCAAGTTTGCTACTATTTTTCAAACTCTTCACTACTTTTTCTTTCTCCACTAGAGCATGGAAATCTCTAATGGACATAGGAATCACCACTTATTTATGCTCTTGCTTCAACCCAAACTCAAATTTTCTATATCTTCAAGCCTCAGTCATAGTCTGGGTGTAGAATCTAGCTAGGTGTTTGAACCTAATAGCATATTCAGTGACTGAAAGATTTCCTTTTTTCAACTGCATGAATTCAATTTCTTTTGCATATCTGACGCTTCCTAGGGTGTGAGAGGATTTACTTCCTCATATTGAGATTGCTTATAATCGAGTAGTTAATTCTACTACTTCTCACATCCCTTTTGAGGTTGTGTATGGGTTTAGTCCCCTTACACCTTTGACCTACTTCCTATTCTTGTACTTGATGAAGTGTTGTGCAAAGATGGTTTTGAGAAAGTAACTTTTATTAAAAACTTGCACCAACACATCAAGCACCAAATAGAAAGAAAGGTAGGCAAGTACATTTAACATTCAAATAAGGGGCACAAAGCTTTTATTTTTGAACCAAGGGACTAGGTTTGGCTTCGTTTGTGAAAGAACTGCTTCCTTACTCAAAGGAAATCCAAACTCCTGCCCTGTGGTGATGGTCCCTTTCAGAGCATTTGAAGGATCAATGATAATGTTTAAGAGTTAGATTTACCTGACACATACTTAGGGAGTAATTCTTTTAATGTTAGTGATCTAACTCCTTCCTCTGCAAGTGTTTCAAATTCGTGGATGAATTCTCTCCAACTTGAGGAGCATGAAGGAACCTTGAGAGATAGAGCAACCACTGAGCTAGCCCAACCTTCTAGAAGGATGACCAGGAGCATGACATAGGACTCAGGGCTAGGTCAGGATCAGTCCATAGACAGTCCGTCAAAGCCTATCAATCCTCAGAGGATTACCAGAAGCAGAGTTCACATGATTAGAGTTGAGCACCAACTAGTTTCTTTACTTTTAGTTTCAGTAGATTAGGGTGTACTTAGGTAAATTGGGCTTGAGTCAAACCCAACTTCCCCTAGCTTTTAGAAACACTCTTGACTACCTCTTTTGACTCATTTTTACCATAGTTTTTAGAAGCTTGACCTAGTTTCTAGAAGCTCCCTTATCTTAGTCGCTTCCTCCTCTCTCTCTTGACTCTTGTATTTTCACCTTGAATTTGAATAATAAGAAAACTGTACTTGAGTGTTTAGTGAGTGTTTCTCCTAAATTTTGGGTCTTATCTTGTGAGAGCATACTCCAAGTGGGGACTCTTCACCACTCATTTTGGAATTCTCCATGTTTCCAAGTGGCGTGATCATTTATCATCTTCCATAAGCTTTTCTCATCTTTCTCTTTTGCTTTCTTCCATTACGCCCTTCCATTATTCCTTTTCATTTGTGTTCTTTATCTTCATTTTCTATTCGGTCATTATCTTGTTATTTGCTATCTTATTTTGTTTTCCTTTCCACCATCATTATCATTTTCACCTCTATATTATGTTTTTCTCTTTTGCTCTCTAGAAGAGAACCTTCACACTTACTTAACCTCATGGAGGACCATCTGAAAGGACACATATTAGGCCTTTAGCTAGGGTCATGGCTAGAAGAATGGAAGAAGAAGAAGGAGTTTAGAAAACTTTATTTTAATGGAAAATTAATTTTTAACTTTTTCTTCCAAATTTCCTAGTCTTATAAATTTGTACAAAGTAGAATAAGCTTTATTTTGAGCTTTTATTTCATCCATTATCTTGGGCCATGCTTTAGGACAATTTTGCCAATTAGAGTAGGGTGTAAATAGATAAAGAAAGAGTCTAGCTAGAGTTAAAATTGGGCCTCCTTGGACCCAACTCTAGACCATCTGACGAGTTTTTTTAGGGTTAAAGCTTGCACCTTGGCATACCATAGCACTATAAATTCAAGTGTTAGCCCCCTTGTAAATCATATTTGAATTGATAAAGAAATGTTGCCCAAGTTGTTATCTCATTTATCTTCAAATTCTCTCAAGTTTGAACTTCTATTAGTATTTTGCTTGAATCTTCTTAGAAGTTGACATAACCTCTCTTAAGCTTCCTTATCATTCTCCATATACCAATACCTCACAGTTTCTTTAACCCATTTTAGCCACCCAATCCCACCAAATTTCGCATCCCAAAATAAAAAACAAAAGACTTATAGCAATGCAAGCTAGGTTTGCATCATTTGGTATCAAAAGCTTAGGTTTTCAAGAGATAAGTTGTTCTAACTTTTGTTCTTCCATTTCCTTGTTATTCCTCATTTTTTAGAATTTCTTGAATCTATTTTAAATGTGTTTCAACCATTTAAATGTGTTTTTGTTTAGTTTAATCGGTTCAAATAGCTTGTTCTTTCTTGAACCATCTATATTGGTGTTTAGGAGTTCTTTTTTAGAGTATCTTGTGTGCTTTTAATTTTTGTTGAGTCTTCTGTCATTTTCTTTTGGAAAAAATGGTTTATGGTTGTTTCTTTTTTATTTTATGATTCATTTCTAGTTGTCTAAAGTCATGTTGTTTCCATATATGTCATAAAATCAAGTAGTCCTTTGTTTGATTTTTTGTTTCTTGTTTTTATAATGAATATCCATGTGGTTTGAGTTTTTTTTGTGCCTTTTGTGTGCTCTTATTTTTATGTTTTTGAGTCTCTTATCTTGTTATTAGATCATTAACAAGTTCATTAGAGTTAGGTTTCTATTATGTCTTGAGTTTCAATTCTTTTTTTCAAATTCCTTAGGTTTCTTCTTAAATTTTGTCTCTGTTGTGAGAATTTATTCTAGGTTTGTATTTTGGTAAAAAAATCTGAACAAATTCACAGAACCCTATTGAGATGTTGTTGGTATCTAGTTAAAACAGAACGTCCAAAAACAAAATAGAAAAAAAGTTATAAATAGTAAAATTCAGGACGTTTTCAGCCCATAAAAAATCGTTTCAGTGTGGTGTTACTCTCAGTATAAAATTTACTGCACCTTATTCCTTGGGCTTTTTGACCTGAAGTTTTTACCACACCTTTCTTGATGTGTTGTGGAGTTGGGATAAAATTTTCATATTCATCTTTGCCAGTGCTAAAAAACAGTTTCAATCTTTGAATACTAGTACTGCAGTGTTTGATTTATTTCTCTCATAATACACATGTGTTTGACCTAAACTTTGTTTTGTTTGATCAAATATTGTGTTGAGATTCTCACATAAAAGTTTCATACACAAAATTTCTCTGGATGAATTTTCACAGATTTTGGAAGTTTCAGTGTCTGTTTCATTGTAGAATTTTTCTTTTGAAATCTATTCTAGTGCTATTCTTAGGTTTCCTATCTGAATGTTCACTGTTTTTGTTAGCTTTAATTGTCGATTTGTGTCTTAAAATACTCCTTGCAGTTGTCAAATTAATCCATTTGAGTTTAGCAATTTTAATTGAGTTGTTCTTTATTTTTACTTGTTGGTCTCATAAGGTGAAATTCATATTGAGTGGAAGTTTGGTTTTGAAGTTGTGAAGCTAATTTCTATTTTATGATTCATAGCTAAAGGCTAAAAACAGTGATTATTAGGAGAGGGCAACAACTGAAGACAAGAATCAAGTTCATATAAAGAGAAAGAAGATTTGACAACTTCAAGAAAAGAAATTCATTTTTATTTTTAGCTTTGTATCATTGAACCTTTTTAGTTCTTTTTGTGTCTTTAATTTTCTTGCTTTCTTTGTGTTTGGGAAAATGCTCTCAAAGCAATCCCATAATGTAATAATCAAATCCATTCATCAGTAGGTGAAAATGTGTCAAGGGGTTCAAAATGTCACTTGCACTTTCACATAAGACACGTCTAGTTTACTTTCTACATCCTTTTGTTTTTCTTTAATTCCTTTTTATTTAATTTCTTTCTTTCCTTTATTTTTCTAAGTCTCCGTGATACCTAAGTGATATTTCTCTCCGTTTGTAGTTGATCTTCCTCTAATCACTAGGACGCCTTTCATACATCACATTTAAGGAAAATTTGTTTTCACTAGTACAAAAAAGCCTTTTAACGACTATAAATAACAACAGTTTAGAGAAACCGTCGCAGAAAAACGCACGATCGCATAATTTTTTTGATTTTTTGTTGACATATAACGACGGTTAAGCTACGAACCATCGTTAAAAATAGTTTTTAAACAAATGAAGACGGTTAAGACAACGAAACGTCATTAAAAAGTTTGTTAAGACCCAAATTTCACACTCGTGCACTTACTCAGTCTTTTCTTCTACATTTGTGCCCCACTTCACTCTCTCTACTTCTGCGCCGCTTCATCCTCCTCTGCATTCCATTCAAGGTTCCGCAAGTCTCCACCGTTCTTCGCGCTCTCCTCCACGACTACAAGTCGTTTCGCATCTCCTGACCATTCACCGCGCCTCCGTCTTGCCTTGAACAAATCTAGTTTGAGTAGCTTTTGTGCCTCGTTCTTCTCAGGCATTCTGGCGACCACCGCATCCAGCGTAGCCACTGGTCTGACCGTCGTAGCATCCAGACCGCTCCATTGCGCAAGTCCTTTTCCCTTAACCGTCGCGTGATACCACTGTACGTACGCTGCACTGTCTCGGATTGTGTTGTCGCCGCACCGAAATTCGCTGCCACCGTGACACCGTGCCGGACAGGACTTCCTTGCACCTTCAACTTCTCTTTCAGTCGTGGAAAAATAACCATGCGCGCCAAAAATAGAAGGTTAGTACTTTAATTTATTTAATTAATTTTATATTAAATATATATATATATATATATATGTTTATTACTTAATATTTTAATTTATTTAATTTTATAATAAATATTTGATGTGATTAGTTAGTATTTTAATTTATTAAATTAGTTTTATATAAATATTTGCATGTGTGTTGATTAGTATATGTATGTATTCAACACGTTGATTCTGAGTTTTGAGGTGTCCGACCCTCGACACATTTGATTTAGTTATTGTATTTGTATTTATAGAACATGTTGATTCTAAGTCCGGAGGTGTCCGACACTTGGCACATTTGGTTTAATTGTAGTGTTTTATTTATTTAAGACGTTGATTCGGAGTCTGAGGGTATCCGAAACTCAATAATTTTGATTTAATTATAGAATTTGTATATATTGAATACGTTGATTCTGAGTCTGGGGGTATCCGACCCTTGGCAATTTTGATTTAGATTTTCTTACTTTACAGTTCTATGGATCGAAGTTGGATTAATACACCAAGGATAAGTGATGCTTACGAAAAAGGGGTCGAAGAATTCTTACAGTTTGCACAACATAATCCCATTAGTAATCATAATGGAGTAAGAATAAGATGTCATTGTGTCAATTGTTTGAATGGAGAGATATTTAGTGTTTTCAAAGTTAGAGAACATCTTTTGTGTGATGTATTTTTGAAAATTTATACAACATGGACCTGGCATGGTGAATTGTTAGACTTGCCAAGTGTGCAGAGAGCTTCAGAGGAAGTTGATTTCTCAGTGAACATAGATTATAAGACATGATTCGTGATGTCGGAGTAGAATCTTTTGCTAATGCAGTTTTCGAAAATATGTCTAATGATGAGAGAATCCTTTGTATCCTGGTTCAACTAACTTCACACAATTATCAACAGTGTTAAGGTTGATGAATTTGAAGGCAATGAATGGATGGACAGACAAAAGCTTTACAAAATTGCTCGAATTGCTTAAGCACATGCTTCTAGAAGGAAATACATTACCCAATAGAAATTATGAGGCAAAAAAAATTCTTTGTCTGATGGGTATGGAATATAAAAAAATACATTCATGTCCTAACGATTGAATTTTATACAAAAATGAGTATGAAGATTTAAGAAGAGGTCCTTCTGCTAAGTTTGTTTGGTATCAAGCCAATCAATGTAGGCTCTTTTAGCTTTACCCTTCTTCTCAAATTTCTTGCTTGCTCCTCTCTCCTTGCTTTCATTGTTGGGACAATTGGCTTTGATATGGCCCTGTTTACCGCATCCAAAACAGGTATAATTTGTAGAATTGAAATCATTGAGTTTCTTACTGTTATACCAATTTGAAGTTTGGTTCTTATCCATGTTGTTCTTTTTCAAGAACTTGTTGAATTTTCTGGTTAGCAAGTTGAGAGTTTCACCATCACTGCCCTCACATGATTCTTGACCATCTCTATGACCAGCAGCTTTCAAAGCAATGCTCTTCACATGCTTCTCTTCATGTTCTTGGTCATTTAGTCGGTTCATCTCAAGTTCATGCTCCCTTAGCTTACCAAACAAGGAGGTTGTGATCAAGGTTGTCAAATCCTTGGATTCAAAAATT
>Ga0123342_1009391_pt1 | contig 11743 bp, 15 predicted proteins | sample Turbeawhitnodule_FD_89960 | JGI IMG/M metagenome (GOLD analysis project Ga0123342, IMG submission 89960) | Root nodule microbial communities of legume samples collected from Mexico - Turtle bean Mexico white nodule | ecosystem: Host-associated > Plants > Roots > Nodule | place: Mexico: Nepantla... | reverse complement strand
GTTCCCCCAGGAACCCTAGACATGGGTAACATAACAGAAGTAAACCCTAGTTACAACCTATATAAAGGGTGCTAAGAACCCTAGCAAGGTACACCGTTTCTAAGACTGAAACTACTTTATACATTTACTGTTTCTTTGCCCAGTACTAACTTGAGCTTAGGAGTGCAAACTGTCGCCAAGGTGCCCTTTGTCTTTGCAGGTGAGAGATTCTTCAACCAATGAAGTTCGATTCTCAGGCAGAGATAAGCATGCCAAAGACTGTCGTTCTAGCCAACCGACAAACGAGTCAACCGGCGAGAACAATACCCATTAGAGTTCTAAGTTCTTTAAATTCGACAGACAGTCCTTTAGCATCTAGTCATATTATAAGAATTCATCAAACATTCTTTGAAGAATCAACTCTAGATGATCTTACAGACAATCAGATCTTCATCTCAACATTAAAATATCTCAATAAGAAAGATCAGCAAGACTCACTAGATGAGTCAACAATGAAAATCTTGTCAGATGATCCTATAACACATAAAAAATCTCATTAGTAGATTTTAATAAGAAAGATGAGCAACACTCAGTTGATAGGAAAGACCACTAGACGATCTCACTAATGTAAACACAACGTGCTAGAGAGTCCAATTGTGAAGAAACGTGTCAGATGGTCTCAAAGTGTTGGAACATGTCAAACGGTCTGGTCAGACGATTCCAAAAGACACAACAAAGCAGATGACCCCTAAAGCACAAAGAAATGTTATCAATAAAGTGCTTATGAATACAATAGATATTCGTTGAAGCCTACACGTGATAACTCATCACCACGTCTTCTACTTATCAAACGATATATTATATCAAGAAGTGTCCACACTTAAATTTTACATTCATAAAACACTTTCTATTATTGTGTTAATGTTTTTGAATCTTATTTGACATTCTTAATTTATATAACACAATTTTCAAATAAGATTTATGAATAAATCATTTTAGAAAGTTTTAGTAATTGAAAACGTAAAACAGAGCACACTGAAAATTTGAAATATTGTGTGCTTTAATATTTTGTAAATGAAATACAATTTCTATATTGATTATAAACTATTTCAAATACAATTGTACATTCATGATTAAGTTTTTAAACTTGTATTGGAAAGTTTTTAGATAAACAATGTATTACTTGAATGTTTTTGAAAAACATAGCACTTCTTAGCTTCCTTCTGGTCAGATTTGATAGTGATCACCGTCCCCTCCAGGGAAGGCAGTTTCATCTTCATGTGCCTCGTAGAGGTTATTGCTCCAATCCTATTTACAGCCAGTCTACCCAAGAGTATGTTATAAGCTGATGGAGCATTAACAACAAGATACCTGATGTTTGCAGTGCGTGAAGTTGTACCATCTGTGAAGGTCGTCTTCAGCTCTATGTGTCTACGCACTTCTACCTGGTCTCCGACAAAACCATACAAGCAACCGGTATAGGTCTCAACTGGTATGGAGACAACTGCAGCTTGTTGAAGGTCGACCAGAACATCACGTCGGCCGAACTTCCCTGGTCCACAAGGACGCAATGCACCCTCCTTCTTGTTGTCACTACCGAAATCACCACCGGATCATTGTCATGTGGAACGACGTCCTGGCGGTCAGCCTTGGTGAAGACGAGGTCGACATCAGGAGTCTGATCTGCCTCCTATACCTCTACTACCATCACCTCTCGTGCATACTTCTTCTGCTGGGAGGCGATGCATCCTACACCTGAGAAACCTTCAGAGATGGTGTTGATCTCACAATGAATGGGCACATCGTGCTCCTAATCACCTCCCGGGGCTCCTGATGCCTGAGCCCCTTGCGGCTCTTGGAGATAGTCCTTCAAGAAACTGCTCTTCACTAGTTCGTCCAACTGGTACCCTAGTGACAAGTAGTTGTGTATGGCATGGCCATAGGTTTGGTGGAATTCACACTAAGCGTTCTTGATGGGCCCCAACCTTTTGTCATCCTTTCCACTATATTAGGAATAGCGATCAGCTCCTTAAGCTCTACTCGAAAACTGTACTTGGGGGGCACGTCCTCCCTTGTGCGTCCCCTAGTTTGGGGCTTCCAGGTCTCGAAGGATTGCTGCTTCCCCGGGGCCTTCTTCTCTTTTGTCACCTCATGTACCCTCATGGGTTGAGGTCGACCTGTTGCTCGAGGTCGGATGGGGCCAACGCTACTGCGTTTCTCTGTGACCCAATCTTCCGCAACAATGTGCGCCATGGCCCGACGCTTGATCTCGCAGAACATCTTCGGGCAATATCTAATCAATGAGTCACTGAAGGGCCCTGACAGCACTCTTTTAGTAAAGGCGTGCACCGTCATGGCTTTATCCTTGGTGTTTAGCCTCACCACTTGGACCCCAAACCTATTCAAAAACTCTTTCAAGGAATCTCCCTAGTACTGCTTTATGTCAAAGACATCGTAAGAGATCGGAGGGGGAGCCCTGTTGACAAGGTACTGCTCTCTGAACAGCATTGAGAATTGGTCGAAGGTAGTAATGTGTCCGTCAGGGAGACTGACGAACCATTCCAACGTTGCGCCTGCCAACATGCTCATAAATAGCTTGCAGTACACAGCATCAGAACCTCCTGTAAACATCATCTGGGTGTGGAACATTGTGAGGTGAGCCTCTGGGTCCTCTACACATATGAAGGTGACTTTCGGGCCCATGGAAGTGGCCGGTATCACAAAGTCCATGATTGCTTGAGAGAACGGCATGGGGCGTGCCCTAAGTGGTATGGGTGGGGCACGCTCATCCACTGCACGCTCCCCCGCCTGTTGCAAACTCCTACGGAGTTCCTCATTGGTTCTGCGCAGATCTTCGTTGCTTGCATGTGACGTGGCTAGGTCAACCTGAAAATGGTCTTGGTCGACCCTAGACACCGCTACCGCCTCCTGAAGGGTGCACATGGTCTCCATGATTTGTTGAATGGTGACATTGTCCCCTTCGATACCCACGGGTAGGGAAGACCGTGGAGGGGGCAGCACGGTACGGGCGTGGAGACCTTGGGCTTCGGTACCTCAAAATAGCAATAAAGAGAAGAGAAAGGTGGCGTCAAGGCCATATTTGCAGTACCAGCAGGGAGTGACCTGACTCGTGAAGTACCCATGCATGAGGTGTAGGGACGCGACAGTGCACGCTACCTTTGGAAAAGCGCTGGGGCAGACACGACCTGGGAGAGGGCCACGTCCCAGGGGTGATCTACATGCATGGCGCGGGAGGAAGGCTGATATACTCCTAGGGCGAGTGACTAGAGGCTGGGGCGCATTAGTTGGCACCCAGGTAGTCATCCCCTGCGCCGGATGCACTTCGAGGAGGGAAGACTTACGCGCTGGGATTTCCCTAAGTCGGGTTACAGCATCGTAAGGCCTTCCACGTGGAGTTGCGCTTAAGTCATAAGTGACACGTGGCAGTAACACTAAAACCCAAGGTATATAAGTTTTTCTAAAAGCTTAGTGAGGTACGTTTTAATCATTTGCTAGCTTACACACCATACGCACGAGTGATTGGAGCATGAGAGAAAAGTTAGTTAGAAAACAGTTACGCACCTTCAGAACACTGCTGTTACAGTGCTCCGATACGGAGGTGCACAGTGTTTATTGCCTTACTGCTTGAGCGTCGGAGTGCAAACGGCCGCAAGGGCGCCCTTTGTTCTCTCCGTTTCAGGTACTTACAGCGGTGAAGGGTGGTGACTTGGAACGAAGACGAAGGAGTCCTTGATACGCGAGTCTTAGCTACGCACGAAGCACGATCTGGTCAACCGGCAGCAACATTTGGTGCCCACCGTGGGGTCGATATAAAACATCAGTCCCACCGCAGGTTGTTGGAGGTTCAGTAGCTCGTTCTGTGGAGGTTTCTCAAGAATCTTGCAAGATTCACCGTTCATCTTCGAGTTTCGTTGAGTTTCACCGATCATTTTCAGTTTCGCTTGGTTTCCACCGTTCATCTTCGAGGTTTCGTTCAGTTTCACTGTTCGTTTGTGGTTTCGCTCAGTTCCAGCGTTTGTCTTCCAGTTTCCCTCAGTTTACACTGATCGTCATCGCTTTCACTCGGTTCTCACCGAAAAGATTTTCCAAGAAACACAGTAGCAGTTCGAAGTTCTCCAAGAAGTTACGAAGAATGAGGACAACAAGGCAAAGTTCGACGCGCGCTGAGAGTGACGACATGACCGTGCAACAGGTGATGGAAATGATGCAAGGCCTTCAAGAGGCGATGGCGGCATCAAAGGCTAAGCAAGAGCGCATACAAGTAGATCTTGCAGCGTCGCAAGCAAGGAATGAAGAGTTATGTCGCGCAAACAAGGAGTTGCGCCACTAGTTGCGCAATCACCATGGGAATCCTGAAACGGAGGATCGCAAATGTTTCACGCCACCTAGGGAGTTTCCCACGCCGTTCTCACAGTCGATCATGGAGGTGGTAATCCCGCACACGTTTGTAGGTCCTAATGTGACGTTTACGGGAATGCAGGATCCCGAGGCATACCTCACTGCATTTCACACGCAGATGATGCTGGTTGGCGGCTCTGACGCAGTGAGGTGCAAACTCTTCATGAGCACGTTGACAAGGATGGCAATGGACTAGTTTATCAGCCTCCTAGATGGCCATATAACTTCCTTTGCGTACAACTGTTTAGGGAGCAGTACATTCCGAACCAGCCTCCTCCGCCGGTGTCGTATGATCTCTTTGATGTGAAGTAGTATCAAGGAGAAACGTTGAAAGAATACATCAACCGCTTCGGGGCGCAGGTGGTGAAGGTTGGCACCACAGAAGAACCGATGATTGTGTATGCGTTCAGGAAGGGGATATGCCCTGGACCATTCTGCGAATCAATCATTAGAAACCGCCCTCGAACCTTTGCAAAGATTAGACACCGCGCGGTGGAGCACATCGCGACAGAAGGCGAGGTGTGCGAGAAGCGTGCAAGTGTTGCACCAACACGTCCAAGAATGCGGTCGCGTGCACAGCCCGTCAGGGTGAACGAGGCCGCAACTAGAAGGAGAGGTCAGGAGAGGAAGCGTCCTTACGAGGCAAGGAAGCCTCAGGCGAGGGGGCGAACGGAAGGAAATAGGCCGGTGAGGCACAATTTCGTGGTACAGCTGAAAGACCTAATTGTCTCGCCCAACATCGCAGATAAGCTGAGGGCCCCCGTGAAGACTGATAAAGTGTTGGGACCTCACAAGGACGCGTGGTGTGAGTTCCACCAGGCGTTTCGGGCATCATATCAACAACTGTTTGGCACTGGGTCATCAGTTGGATGAGCTAGTAAAAGGTGGGTTCCTGAAGGACTATCTGGTCGGGTCCTCTACGGCCGCGACCCTGGCAGTACTAGAAGAGGACCAGGCACATGAGATGCCGATCCATGGGGAGGTGCACACCAAATCTGGTGGCTTCTCAAAAGGAGGATGCACTGCCTCTCAGCGCAAGAGGTATGTGCGATCAGTGAACTCAGTGGCAGAGCAAGGGGCGGATGACTTGTTGGACATAGACCTTGCGTTTACGAAGGTTGATCTTCGCGACGTTGTCCCCCATGACAACGACCCCATGGTCATTACAGTAGTCACAACAGGAAGAAGGGTACACCGAGTGCTTGTGGACCAGTGCAGCTCCGCAGACGAGATGTTCTGGTCCACATTTAACAAGTTGCAGTTGTCCCCTTATCTGCTGAGGCCATACACAGGATGTCTGTATGGTTTCGCAGGGGACCAGGTGGAGGTACGTGGTTACCTGGAGCTGAGGACAACGTTCACCGATGGAACGACGTCACGTACTGATAACATTCGGTACCTAGTTGTGAACGCCAACTTGGCGTACAATATTCTGTTGGGAAGGCCAGCTTTGAACAGGCAAAGGGGAGTGGCGTCGACATGCCACATGAAGCTGAAGCTGCCTGATCTCAGTGGCAGGGTGATCGTGATCAAATCGGATCAACAAGAGGCAAAGAAGTGCTATGAGAATAGCCTGAAAACGAAGAGGGGAGTGTTTATGGTGGTGGAGCGTCCACCCAGTGCGGATACGCCCATGGAGGTAGAGCCCCAGGAGGAGGCGGTACCCGGGAGGGAGACGCCCGTCGAGGCCGTGCCCACGGGAGAAGCGCCTAAGGAGGAAGCATCCACGAAAGGCGACGCCTAGAAGAGAGGGTCGCAGAAGTGAGTCTCGCGCAGATAACGCCCGAGATAGGCAACCCGAGCCCGTGGAGAACGTGGTCGAGAGGCAAATTGGCGATAAGATCTTTAAGCTGGGGCGACTGCTGAGTCAAGAAGAGCAGGACGAAGTGGCAACAGTAATTTCACGTCACTTGGACGCATTCGCATGGTCTGCCTCAGACATGCCAGGCATCGACCCTGATTTTTTGTGCCACCATCTCACCATGGACCCCGAGGTCCGCCCTGTGTGAGAAGTTCAATGAGGAGAGGCCCCTCATCGTACAAGAAGAAACTAAGAAGCTGACTAGCGCTGGTCACATCAGGGAGATTCAGTACCCTGAGTGGCTGGCCAATGTGGTCTTAGTGAAGAAGGCAAATGGGAAGTGGAGGATGTGCGTGGACTTCACGGACCTGAACAAGGCGTGCCCCAAGGATTCGTATCCTTTTCCCAGCATTGACGCGTTGGTAGACAGCGCCTCGGGTTGTAAAATGCTGAGCTTCTTGGACGCGTTCTCAGGGTACAATCAGATCAAGATGCATCCCCGGGATGAGTGCAAAACGGCGTTCATGACCGAGACGTGTAGTTATTGCTACAAGGTCATACCGTTTGGACTGAAGAATGCAGGCGCCACTTACCAGAGATTGATGGATAGGGTTCTTGCACCTATGCTAGGTAGAAACGTGAAGGCCTACGTTAATGACATGGTGGTGACCTCCCAAGAGAGAGGGCGACATACAACTGACCTGGAAGAGCTGTTCGCCACGATAGAGAAGTACCGCCTCAAGCTGAACCCAGAAAAGTGTGTTTTTGTGGTTGAGGCGGGTAAGTTTTTGGGTTTCTTGCTCACCGAGCGGGGAATAGAAGCGAACCCCGACAAATGCGCGACGATTATGGCAATGAGGAGTCCCGCCTCGGTGAAAGAGGTGCAGCAGTTGACAGGGCGGATGGCCACTCTGTCCAGATTCGTATCAGCTGGAGGAGACAAGGGACATCCTTACTTCCAGTGCCTCAAAAGGAATAGCAGGTTCGTGTGGACCGAGGAGTGTGAGGCAGCGTTCCTCAAGCTCAAGGATACCTGGCGGCTCCTCCCGTGCTTTGGAAGCCACGGATCGGCGTGCCGCTCAGGTTGTACTTCGCGGTGACTGAGTGGGCGATCAGTGTCGTGTTACTCCAGGAGCAGGACCAGACGCAGAAGCCCATATTCTTCGTCAGTAAAGTCTTGCAGGGGCCGGAGGCGAGATATCATTCGTTAGAGAAGGCGGCTCTGGCAGTGGTTTTCTCGGCAAGGAGACTCCGTCACTACTTCCAAAGCTTCACGGTGGTGGTAATGACGGATCTCCCCATCCAAAAGGTGTTGCAAAAGCCAGATGTCGCAGGGAGAATGGTCCGCTGGGCAGCGTAGCTGTGTGAGTTCGATATACAGTACGAGCCCAGGGGGTCCATCAAGGGATAGGTATATGTGGACTTCTTGGCGGAGCTCTCGCCAGGAAGCACACAGCAAGAGGTAGAGGTGGGCTCCCAGTGGGTGCTTTCGGTGGATGGGTCCTCTAATCAACAAGGAAGTGGAGCCGGTGTGGTCCTGGAGGGGCCAAACGGTTTGTTGATTGAGCATGCCCTGAAGTTTGCATTTAAAGCCAGCAACAATCAAGCAGAGTACGAGGCCCTCATAGCTGGAATGCTCCTAGCCAAGGAGATGGGCGCACGGAGCCTATTGGCAAATAATGATTCGCAGTTGGTTACCGGGCAAGTAACTGGGAGTACCAGGCTAAGGATCCACAGATGGCGGCATATCTGAGATATGTCCAGGTGTTAAAAGGGGCGTTCATGGCGTTCGAGTTGGTCCATGTCCCAAAGGAGCAGAATGCCCGAGCTAACCTGCTCGCAAAGCTGGCCAGCTCAAGCAAGGGGGGAAGGCAGAGGACAGTCATCCAAGAGACCCTCAAGACGCCACGAACCTTTGTGGCAGACAATAAGGTGGATGTCCTTCATGTCCGCACGTCTAGAGGGAGGCTGAGGAGCCATCGGTCTTTAATTCAGGACACGGCGAGGGTCCCTAGTATTAGTGTTTACCCGACATCGCCAGAAGAGGAGGACCTTATGCAACTGTGCGTCCTAGAGGAGGGGGATACGTGGATGAAACCCTATAGGCGCTACATCGCAGATGGGATCCTCCCAGCAGAGCCAGAAGAAGGTAAAAAGATAAAGAGGAATTCCACGAGATACACCCTCGTGGATGGAGCACTATTCAGACACGGGTTCACGCACCCGATCTTAACATGTGTGAGCAGAGATGAGTGCACAGGGATAATGTCTGAGCTCTACGAAGGGATCTGTGGAAGCCATGTAGGGGGGAGGTCTTTGGCGTCCAAGGTGATCCGTGCAAGCTTCTACTGGCCGACAGTAAGGGAGGATTGTGTAAGGTACGCCCAGCGATGCAAGCAGTGCCAAATTCACGCTGACTGGCACAAGGCGCCTCCAGAAGAGCTGAGGTCATTTTACAGTCCATGGCCCTTCCACACATGGGGTATTGACATTCTGGGGCCCTTCCCGTTAGCGATAAGGCAGATGAAGTACTTGATAGTTTCTATTGAGTACTTCACGAAGTGGATAGAAGCAAAGCCGGTGGCACAAATTACCGTACACAAGGTATAACACTTCGTATGGAAAAACATCATGTGTCGCTTCGGGGTACCAAGGCGCCTCGTCTCAGATAATGGTACCCAGTTTGCAAGCTCGCAGCTGGGTAAGTTATGCTCAGAGGTAGGCATCAAGCAGGTGTTCGCATCTGTTGAACACCCCTAGACGAACGGACAGGTGGAGTCCGCCAATAGAATCTTGTTGAGGGGGTTGAAGAGGAGGCTTGAGAAGGCCAAGGGAGCTTGGGCGGAGGAGGTACCGAGGATAGTATGGGCCTATCACACTACGCCCCAGACCTCCACCATGGAGATGCCGTTCAGCCTCGTGTATGGGTCGGATGCGATGATCCCGGTGGAGATACACGAGAGCTCACCACGCTTCCAAAGCTTTGTGGCTGAAGAGTCCAACGAGGAGAGGAGGGTAAACTTAGACCTGTTGGACGAGGCCAAAGAAAAGGCAAGAATCAAGGCTGAGGCTGTGAAGAGAAGGGTAGAGCATCACTACAGCTCCAAGGTCAAGCCGCAGTAGTTCCAAGTAGCTGACCTGGTCATGCGAAAGGCTCATCCATATGAGTTGGAAAACAAGTTGTCTCCCAAGTGGACCAGACCCTTTAGAGTAACCGAAGCTAAGGGGAACGGTTTGTACAAGCTTAAGACTCTGGGAGGAGGCCCCATCCCTAAACCCTAAACCCAAACTTAAAATTTTACTTTAGTTAAAGATTTTATGCAATACACGGTTTAAGGGGACACTCTTTTTCCCTCTTGGGGTTTTTTAATGAGGTCACCCAAGTAAAAATCAGTTTAAGCATACGTTGTCTTGAATTTTCCTTTCTCGCAATGTAAAGAAACGCTAAAAAGAAAAGGGCGCGGTTCATTAAGAAACGAACCCACCACCATGGTGTGTAGACACCTCAGGAGGAGGGACGCAGATATCTCCTCTGGGCATGGACTCCAAGAGCGAGAACCGCCTTGGACGTTTAGACACCCCAAAGGGAATGCCGGGAGCGCACTCTGCGGGTGCGGACGTCGAGTGCGCAAGGTAAGTATAACATAGTTAAAATCCGGGCGTCTAGTCCCTGGGCAGGAGTTAACAGATTCCTTCGGGACACCCCCTCCGCAAGCGAGAACGGCTAGCCCCGGTGTTTGATGCTTAGACACCTCACAAGGAAGTGGCGGGGGGCGCCTCCTTCGAGTGTGGGCGTCAGACAGTGAGGAAGTTCGGAGCAGTGGAGAGCCAGGTGACTTGGTGCAGATACACGTCGTATAGGGGAAGCGCCATCCTTCAGGAAACCTTTTCCTTAACCGTAATCACCAAGTCCCTGGTCATCTTGGTGTTTAGACACACCGGGGACGATACGGCACTGCTTTCAGCATGCCTCTCCTCGGGCGTGGGCACCAAGTACACTGATCGCCTTGGTGATTTTAGACAATCCGAGGACAAAATGGCAATGCTTCCGGGCAGGCCTCTCCTCGGGCGTGGGCACCAAGTGCGCAGAGACAAGGGATAGTTGCCTTGGTGTTTAGACACATCGGGGACGATACGACATTGCTCTTAGTGGGCCTCTCCTTGGGTGTGGGAACCAAAGTGCTACTTTGTCCCAAGTGTCTAGACACGCTGAGGACGAAACGATCTTGCGCTCAACAGGTCTCTCCTCGAGTGTGGGCACCCAGTACGAGTAAGAAGGCTTCGGCCAAGATAAGTCATCCTTCGCCTTTGAGCGATGTCGAGACCACGGTAGAGATGAGCCCTCTTTCATCTTTAAACGATGACGAGGCCAGTAGCACCTTCGGTGGTAGGCACCTCAGGGCCACGAAGGTTAAGCAAAAATCAAGTTACAAGTTATTACAAGTTGAAGAAGAAGACGGGATCGGGTGCAAGCAAGAGGCATGCACGATCGACTTCATAAGATAGATAAGGACAAGAGGCGTGCTATCTATTGTTCGCAAAGGTAAACAAGGTGAACAAAAGGAGTAGACAGTTGTTCCTGCCGGTTGACTGAAAAGATCTTCGTGCGTGGCTTTGACTCACGAACAAGGACTTCTTCGTCTCCAACTCAGATCTTCACCCTTCTCCGCCGTGATCACCTGAAAAGGAGAGAACAAAGGGGCGCCCTCGCGGCCGTTTGCACTCCACGATCAAGTCAGCAAGCAAAAAACACCAAACCCCTCCGTATTGGAGCACTTGGCGCTTTGATGACGTGACATTCTCTGAGCTGGTGACATGACATTCTCTGCGCTGGTGATGTGACACCTTAAGTCACGCTTTAATCTCTTGACACGTAGCCCAATCGCACAGTCAGCACTTAACGCCCCTCGCGCTCCTCAAGTTTACGTTATATCTTTCAAAAACGCGTGCTCCCAGTTACTGTTTCATCACTCTTCGCATTCCTCCATACTGTTCATCTTCTCGAAGCTCTCTCTGCATCCTCTCTTCCCACCTCAAGCCTTCATCAACCCAAACTCTCAAAGGTATGATTTTTCTCCTTCGATGGCTCTTTCTCTTGACTTTCTGTGTTAATACTACTGCCTGGGTCTGTTTATCTTCTTCGCATTCGCACTTTCCTTCCTCATTTCTCTGTTTCCCCTCTTCTCAATCTCTCGCGTGGGTAGGGTTTTTCCTAGGGTTTCTTCCCCTCTTGCACCTTAACCTTCATTTGCTAAACCTTTTCTCTTTTTCATTCTTCAGCTTTCCACAATGGCGCGTACCAAAACGACTGCCAATCCTCCACGCGCTTGGAACCACTGTTACATCCACTTTCTCTGCCTTTCCTCACTGTTCATCTTCTTCGAATCCCTTCTCTCGCGACCCCTGCTCTTTCGTGCTTCTGCTCTCCACGCCCTTCAACCCCCAAAGGTACGGTTTTTCCTCTCCTTGATGATTCCCTTTACTGCATGAACTGCCTGGGACTGTCCATGTTGCTGCATTTCTTTGGATATCGTTTGTATGCTT
>Ga0123342_1009390_pt1 | contig 11743 bp, 5 predicted proteins | sample Turbeawhitnodule_FD_89960 | JGI IMG/M metagenome (GOLD analysis project Ga0123342, IMG submission 89960) | Root nodule microbial communities of legume samples collected from Mexico - Turtle bean Mexico white nodule | ecosystem: Host-associated > Plants > Roots > Nodule | place: Mexico: Nepantla... | reverse complement strand
AACGAGAACAAAATTTTACCAATTGCTCAAATTATTAACTAAACCAGAAAGGAAACTTAATTTAGAAAATTCCCGCATTCAATCAGTATTAAGACAGATATTGTTAATTATCCAAGTCCTATGACATTCCTGCCAGAGAAGACTAGACATGTAAATGTCCTCAATTAGACTAACTAAGAAACAAGCAATGGAAACCAGAAACAATCAGATGTTACATCTAATGAAAGAGTCAGCTTGTAAAATTAATGAACTAAATAGAAAAGTATAGAAAGCCTACTTCAAGAAGGAGTCCAATAAAGGACAGCCACTAATACTTAAAACAGGAAACTGCAAACCTTAATCTTTTCAAGATAGGTATTGAGCTCACAGCCAATGCTATCCCTCATCGAGCTATTTTCAGAAGAAAAAAGTTGCTCTTCACCTGAAGCCTCGCCAACCAAAGCTTGCTGCAGAAATATACAGCAATTATGTAACATTCAACAATAGACCAAATTCATCAAAAGTGGAAAGAAGCACCACTCCACTACATTACAACTAAGCCATTTCCCCCTCCAACCAAAATGAGCTCTATTTTAAAATGAATGAGAAAAAACTAATAAACCATCTGAACATAACCTCATAGGTATACCAGTCAACTCCTCCACTATATTTATCATTGTTTCATCCAGCAACCAAAGATATTAGAACACTTTCGAATCAAAATTATTCAAACGTTACAAAGATCACGTTTTCACACATCATAACTTTATTCCCTCAAAACATAAGGTCCTTGTCATAAATTAATTCAGATAAATTCTAAACACAGGTGAATTGTATATTTTTCAAATTTTCAATTCCTCCGATCAACAAAAATTTACGTTTTGTTTGTTCTATTCTATCCACAAAAACAAATTTCTATTGTTCCTTTGCATGCTAAGCCTTGAACAAGGCCTTCTTCTCCAACACTTTAACTTCATTAATTGATTATCAAATCCAAGAATAGTAGGCATATTACTATGTGCCACGAAGATTCTAAACAGAAAGCCTTAACATCTTATTTTAGCAAACAATAGTTGAATAGTCAAGAAAGGAAACAAATGAGAAGTTAGTGATGATGAAGCAAGCTTTGGAAGCATATAGCTGACATTTAAATAGAAGTAAAATGTAAGTTTAGCAAGAGGTTCACTAACCCTAATTTTGACATGAAAATTGGAGATCGTACCATAAATCAACTCAAATGGCTTTAGTATTTTGGGTACATCATAGATCATACAAAGGAAGGAAGAAATAGATGGAGATGTAAATTCAAACAAGGTGAAAAGAAATTGAGTGTTTTGAGTTTATGGCAGAAAGATACCAATCTAGCTTAAGCAAAAGACTTAGAAGACAGCTATTGGACCTACAATGTTGTATGGCACAGAACCGTGAGCAGTAAAAGGTAAAAAGAACAAAATAAAGTCAACGCAACATAGATGCAAACATTGCATTACATGACTTGATGTACGAGACAAGATAAGATTATGGAGGAAGTGCACTTTACCTTCTGAAGAAAAATAAAGGTAAAAATTTTACCTTGGCTGATTCAGGCATGTGTGGAGAATGCTTGTTAGCATGGTTGTTAAACTCAAGTTTTTAATTCATTCGTGTTTATAAGTTTAGGAACCCAAAACACACTAACTCGTTTGTAAATTTGCATTATCATAAACTCAAGTGAAATCAGTGAACGCAGACTCAAACTCAGTGAACTTGCAAGTTAAGGACCAACTTTTGGAAGTCCAGATACATTTCAGAACTTGTGCTGTCCTCTTGCCAAAAAAAACGATGACATTTTCATTCCAGTAAAGGCTCATCCTTCAAAGATTTGATTAAAACCCTAAGCTTCATAAATAAATTAAAAAAGTTCATCCTCCCACACCCTTTGAAGCTGAAGCTGCTATTGCTGTTGATTCTCAGTCACCTCATTCATTTGCTGTTTGTGAACACAAAATACTTCTCGAGTCTCAAGTCAACAATTATTTGTGTAATTGTAAACTCTGAACAGTGAACCTTCCTGCATCACGAAGTTAGTTTCTGACTCAAGTTTGGACAAAATTACAAGTTGAGTTTAAGGGCCCTGGATGTGTTTCACCTAAACTCGAGTTTAACAACCTTTGCTTGTACAAGCCATAATTAGGGAAGTAGATCATACAAAGGGTAGCCTAATTGCTAGAGGTAGGGACACCAGGAATCTAGTGGAAAAAGGCTAGATTATTGCCATGGATTTTGTAATTTTTTTAAATAATGGCACTAGAAGGTAAATTCAACACTCAAAAGTAATCATAAAGGAATGACACTAAGGAAAAAGCTAAGTATTTGGCATAAAATGCCACATTTAATAAAGCCAGAAAATTTTAAAATGTGGAAGGCATGACATCATCTACAGCAGCCACAACAATATAACATTGTGGCAAAATCTATTATAAAAATTTAAAGTGTGGATATCAATAATAGAAATTATACCTGAAGCACCATATTGACAAATGGAGTCAAAAGTCAACAGTTAAATGCTTATATATGAAGAATGGTCAAAATAGATGCAACATACCAATAACTGATTCTTGTGCTGTTTGCGTTGTGGAAGAATTCCAAGCTTATCTAGCATGGATTCATCAAGTTCTACAGAACAAGATATATTAAGAAAATAGAATTGAGGTTACAATGGTAAAGCAAACAGATATTCACTGGCACAACCTTTAGTTTGCAGTAAAGTGGCAAGCACACTCAAAGAACCCAAAACTTGTACATCATCCCCTTTAGTAACATATGCAAGCAAAACCTCCCTACATCAGTTACAGTTCATGAAGACAAAGAAAAGTCATCAGAACTGTGTTAGCAAAAGTTCAAGATCTATGATATTACATTTTATTTGATAGAATATATATTGCTCATTGTCACTTCAATTACTCAGTAAAAACTAAAGGAATGATAGTTTGAGCAGGCATGACAAGTTTAAAAATATTTCCGGATCCAAAGACAAGAAGAAATACAAACTGAACAGTTTTCAATCAGACATATAAAAAATCATTTTTAAACTCAGGTGAAAAGAATGGCCTTTACCTTAATGCCAAATTTGAACTGCTACAATTATTTTCTGACATAACACTTTCAGGGTATAAACCTGAAGAGCTAGAAGAGTTTGGCACATCCACTGTCAAGTATTCTGCTTTGCACTCTGCACTATTATCATCTGGTTTTTGGCTTACGGATGTAAAACCACAATCAGATGCATAGCCATTGACTTGACCCCTAGAAAATTTTGTAAAGGTTTCTGAGGGATAAAAAAGAGCAGCGACTATGGTATTTGCCAAATCTTTGATCTTGACTATCCTTAAGATGCAACAAAGTAAGTAGAGAGAAGTGACAACACCACTTTGCATGTCCTGGATTAATGTGCTACTAAGCATTAATACGAACATATGTATCATATTCAATCAAAATACATCTAATTAAAATCTTGCAGAGAACCTTGAAACATGCAAATGTTGACCAATGTAAACATACAAAGCAATAAAGTGAAGTTTCATACATTAGTGTCCACTATTCTCAGGGAAGGAAGAAGTAATGGAAACATCAGAAGCATCAAAATGCTGTCTGTTATTAGCCTCCCAACATCCGGAATCCCAGCAGAGATAACATCGCTGAAGTAATACAGGTTATCCTCAATTTCATCTACAACAGCAGTTATTGCAGAGGTTGAATCTGAGCCTGGATTTCTGTCTCAGTAACAATAATTTCTCAATAAGGAAACAAAGAAATCAGAAGTATGCCAAATAGAAAGAAGCTATGATGTCTTACTTGAGTGTCTCAGACACCAGTCTATATAAATCCATACACTGATTCCTAAAAAACGACACCAGGTTTGAGAAGTGTTCTGTGCGAGGTGTGCTCGTTATATATCTATTAACAAATTCATCCCCAACTGAAAATTGTACAGACAATTGTCAGAAATGTGTGTGTGTGTGTGTGTGTGTATACTTTAGCATCATAACATAACTGAGTTCAGAAAAAAAAAAATTGTGGGGGCAGAGGGAGGCCACGTAAAAAGGTAAATCTTACCATGATAAACATTAAGGGTCACAGTACGTACAGCAGTGCGAACCATGTTCTCCTCATGAAAGGCAAAGCGTATTGCTTCAACATACAGTGGAAATGAAACTACTTCCTCCTAAATGTAGAGAAAAGTTGAGTAAAATCATGTGGACACGTAACATACAGTGGAAATGAAACTACTTCATCCTAAATCTATAGAAAAGTAGAGTAAAATCATGTGGACACGTAGAAACAAAGGCAGAATAACCTTATATCTCCAACCCAGCAAAAAGATTATTGAAAAATGGTTACATTACTTAGTAGGATCCTGAATTATTTGGAAATTTTCAAGAAAGTCCCTAAACTAAATTTTGTAATTGGGTTGGGTCCTTGATCATGTCATTTTTTAATTAAGTCCATAGGATTTTAAGCCTAAACTAATTTGTTAGTGGTTTTAAGCCTCCATAAACTAATCCCAAGGACATACATCTTTAGCTTGAGAAGCAGTTAAAAAATACTAATCCCGAGGACTTATTTGAAATTTCCAAATAATTGAGTGACCAACTGAGTAATTTAACAAAAAAAATCAACTAAGCTTGTAAGACAGGATAAAAACAGATAGTCAACTATGGATATATCCATAAAATTAATAATCACACAAGATTGACTGTTACAGATTACAGGAATACCAATTGGCAACAGGTAAATCTATTTCACAAGGAATATCAGCCTCAATTGAAGAATATATCAAAGTTTTGCTGCATCTAAACAGTTTTTTTATCCTTCCTTTGATTTCCTCTATTTTATTACAAAAACTATCAACACAGAGAATCTGCCAGTACAATTAAACTTGTACTGTCCACCTTTCATAACCAACGGCTAGGAAAAGAAATCAAAACTTAGTCTCACCACCTTTTCCATTTTAAAGCCATAAATATGAGAGCAACTATCCAATAGTTATTCTAAGACCGTCTTACAAGTTTCACTTAAGCTAATATTATGAATCACTGGCAAAATAACTAGACCCAGAAAGCAGAATACTTACATTGCGAGTCTTCACAAGTAGAGAAATTGTATTCTTGTTCAATTTTCCACTTATTGCTCTTCAATGACCAGAAGACATTTAACCAAAGAACTAGTTAGCAAAAATATACAAAGGGGGTGAACAAAACTTATACAACACAACCCCAGAAAACAGATTTATGCAGTATAATCATAAATTTCCATTCACCAATAGGATGCATCAAAACAAACCTTAAAAAGGATATGTAGTATGACAATAGCTCTTCGTTCCGAAAATCAAAAGAATATGTAATTAGGTAATTCATATGTTCATTACTAAACATATAATCTGCAAAAGTTACAATAAACACAAACAATTAAGCCCAACAACATTGTTAACTCTAGCTGAGAAACTAATGTAACTGCAAAATAGGGCATTTAATTTGGCAATCAACTTACATATAGCATGTTGACTTCTTAGGTTCTGGATCATAATGCTCACTGTCTGCAATAACTGAAGTGGAATACTAATACTTTTACTGAGTTTAAGTATACGGACAAAGTCTCCCACAACTTGCTTTTCCATGAAGAATCTGCCACAAACCATGATATTAAATTGCCAGAACTAAACAAATTTTATTTAGTAACATAAGCACAAGCGAATCTCACTCAAAAAAAGTTGGGTCATGTTGGTCGCCATATGTTATCAACTCTGCAATAGATCTCAGTGCCTCGATAACAAAATCCTTCCACAATACACAATTTAAAAATAAGGGAAACCATGGAAAACGAGCCAAAGAATGCTCTGAGCTTACAATGAAGTTATTGTTACCTTATTAACATCGTTAACTATTTGAACTTTCGTCAACTGATCAGTTAAGTACCTGAGCACCATCAGGCAGCAGGACAACACAATAAACAATCAGTGAAGTTCACCCCATCTTTTGCTATACTATCATTAAGAATATATATTAACAAAATGAACTGTAAGTCAACATTGTAAATCACAACTGGGGAGCAACACGACTCTTATCCTTTATACCATCTCACCTGATAAAATGGCAGTTATACACATTTTACCAGGGGAAAGATGATTCACAACTGGCAACATGGATACAAGGATAAGGGATTTCTTTTTGCAACAAAGAAACTAAGGCTCTAAATGATACCTATAGAACGCATAGTTTCATGCATTTTGATAAGTGAAAATAAACAAAAAGTGTTAGGACACATTCTCTACCGCCCTTTTAAATACACTCATCATTGTTAGCTAAAATTTATAATGAATCAAAAAAGTTGCATATGTAATAACTGAAAGCGGCCCTCACTTGTTGGTGTCTCTGTAATTTCAAACTAAGTTTAACCAATCACTATCACTCATGTCCAAACAAAACCTATTACGTATCTGGTTACCATAGCAAATGGAACTTTTTTGTTCTTCCTAGTCCCTCCCTTTCTCTTTCTCAGTCTATGTGGTGTCATGCACTAAATCAGATTCTACGTTGCGAGTATAATGCAAATCGACAAGCCAAACAGTCCAGTAAGTTAGGAAGAGCAGAAGCTTCAAAAACCGAAACTCTTCACTTCAATTCAACCACAAACAGAATAAAAAAGAAACAAAAATCTCAAACTCAGGTATCGGGAACAGAAAGAGAGGCATAATTGAATCATCGGACACCGGAAAGAGGAATGCAGATTTAATAATATTTAAATTTGTGTTGAACAATTACGCGCATTTCGAGAATTTGAGAACACGCAATTCACCGGATACGTAATGCAAACCTGAGATGATCCAAGGAAAAACGATCTCTGGATCTCCAGAAGGAAAACCACATGGTTGTGCGAATCACAGCACCGAATTGAGCTCACTGAAATTCATGCTGAATCGAATTCGAAACTGCTCGATCCTTCCGAGCAGCTTCTTGATATATACATATATAGAGAGAGAGAAGGAGTAGGGTTTTCGAAAGATCGCGATGACAGAGACTGTTACAGAACGAAGCAGGAACACTTGGCCTTAGATTAACAAACCAGGTAGAAGAATTTCAAGGAAAATTGAAAAGTGAAGCAATCTGTTGTAATTAAAAACGAAGAGGAACTCGCCACTTGCAAACCGGGATCTGCATTCGACCCAAGGCAGTTTCTTCCTGCACCCTACATTTTTCTTCCTGCACCCCCACAAGGTTGCACAAAGACAAAAGTATCCCTATATAAATTGTACATTTATTTTTTTTTTATTCCGGATTATGAAATCCGGTAAATTTTCGGATTTACGCTTCCGGTAAATTTTTGGATTGACGCATCCGGTAATCTCCTGGATTGATGCTTCAGGTAGTACATGAATGATAGTGTTAATCCAAAATAAAAAATGCAAAACATCCATAATTGAAAAAACCATTCCGGATCCGTCAATCCGTAATTCAAAATATGCATTCTGGATTCAGAAATCCATAATTGAAAAAAATCATTCTGGATCCACCAATCCATAATACAAATTAGGCTTCCGGATTCAACAATTCGGAAATCAATAATTTATGCAAACTTTGCTTCCGGAACACCCCCTCATCCGGAATGCAACATGATTCACTTACAGATTGATGAATCCGTAGCACACTCCCAAATCCCGAAATTGTGGGGTCAGTTTCGGAATTTACAAAATTGTGGGGGTACAGGAAGAAAAATGTAGGGGTGCAGGAAGAAACTGTCTCGACCCAATTCATTGCATTATGTGGAGCCTTTTCCCATTTTTCGACTGCACCTCCTTAATTTCTAAAATGACCAAATTGTTCTTATAGGTTTTACATTTTTCTCTCTCTCCTTGTTCTGAAAATTTCATTCTACAAATATGGTTTCAGAAATTTTGGAAAGTGTGTTCTGGAAAATTTTCTGAATGAATAATACAGAAGTCACTTTAAATAAAGCACAATAGATTATCATTTTTAAAGTTGTGGAGGTGCAGGAAGAAAAAACCCATGTGAAGAGCTTAACTTTCACTTAGTAATGCAATGGGCCACTGCTATTTTAAAATGGGCCTAGTATAAAAAATGGGCCGCTTTTGATTTTGGCTTCTTACACCCGCTTGATCCACGCTTGGGACAACTAACATTCATGGCTTACAGAGATTGGGATTAACATAAATGGTTAGACAATAAATATCCATATTATTCATATTTTGGATATTCATTGAGGTTACTTCTAGATTGTCTAATTTAAAAAATTCCTAAATTCTTGAATTCATAATGTTTTTGGATTAATTATTCTTTAAGAAAATTATGAATTGTCTAATCCAAAACATGTTTCCAAATTAGGAATTTCATGAACATGTTTTGGATTAGACCTTCTAAAAAGTATATTTTATGTTTTATATTTATTATTCCAAAATAGTGTAGGATATATATGTTCCAAACAACTTATTACATAAGATTTTTATAATAGATAAGAGGAAAGTTGCCATTAAAATAGACTTGGAAGAGTAAAATAATACTTTAAAAAATTATGGAGGTGTTGGTAATAATTAAATGGACTTAGGTAGCAAAAACCTAATTATTTTTTGACAAACCAATTATTATGTGGTTGAATAATAAACTATCGTGACGGAGTTGATTTCACAAGCTATAAAAATAGTAAATTGTATAAAAAATTAATAAGTTGAATACTAAACAAACAAACAAAAATATTTATTTTTTAAACAAAAAAAATTTAATGTTAGGCATCAGTACAACTTGACATTTCAGCTATGCTGACACCTCAAGTAACAATAATCATTTGTCATCACATGAAAAAAAAATATTATTAAAAAAAACTACAAAAATATGCGGGGATTAGACAAAACATATATGTTAATTAAAACGATACATAGATAGACTATATCTATTCATAAAAAAATTCTAAAAACATACTAGATGGTAGCCTATTACACCAATGAAATGATTCTCTATAAATAAATCATAAATTAGCCAACTTATTAGTAGATGCATTTCCTTCACACACAAAATATGAGTAACTTTAAACCTGATTTTCTCATAGTAATTAAGACGTATTTCATCGACTACGAAGCATCCAAGGAACACTAGTCCTAACAATAAATGAAGCACAAACCAAAGAAGAATCACATTCCAACCAGACATTAGTAAGTTCCATTTTTTGATTTTCCTCCATAACATGTATAACCTCATAAAATTCAGCAATCAAAGCATTCTGAACTTCAAAATATGCAGATAAAGCTCCAGTAAATTCCCCCATACTCCCATGAAAAATATCTCCACATTATATCCCATAGCAACCTCATCAATGTTAATTTTAACCAAACCTGGTGAAGGAAACTCCCATCTAACAGGAAAAGGACGAAGAACTTTACTAGTACGAATATGAATACAAAAAAAACTTGATCTCGTTGAAATCCAATATATCATTATTCATTGAAGCTTTAGATGAATTTCCCGCTAGACAAGTTAAATCTTTAATAACTGAAATATCTCTAAAAACATCAATCTTATTCTGAAAACGAGCATAATTCCTCACACGTCAAATAAAAAAAGTTATTACAACAAACTTAATCAATTTAACCAAAGGACTATCATTACTCTTAATAATCCCTCATACTTATTATAGAAATGAGCCGTAGGAACTCAACTTAAAAAACGCAAAGTATTAAAACATTCAAAAAATAAATGTTGAATAAATGACTCATGCTTTTCCAAAAGCTTACACATAAAACATATGCAAACGTTTTAAATATATAATTATGAATTATTAAATATTTAGAAGAAGCTCTTAATTTTTTTTTATCAAAATAATTTTATTTTCATACAACTTTTTTATTTTGGAATATCTTTTATTAGTATTATTTTGTAATTTCTTATTCATTGATTTATCAAATAGTTATGTCTTTGTTAGTTGAATTTTAGCCTGCTTCCTTATAAAAATAAAGCTTTTATATATTTTTTAGAAATTTTATTCGACTAATAATAAGACTCTGGTTAATTTAATGATGTATGGACTATAAAAAAAACTTCTACTGATCCTTCTTCCTATACACTTCCAAAAATTATTAAATAAAAAGAAATTTTAAAAACTAAAATAATTAATTATTATATTAATTAAATTAGATATTATTATATAGTTTACTAATTTTTTTATATACAAATTAGTTTTTTATAAATAGTTTCTAAATTATAATCTAATTAATTATATAGATTTTAATTATTAATTATTTAAATTTTAAAGTTAATATTTAAAATCTTATTAATAACTAATTAGATATTAATCTAGAAATTATTTAATAATAATATAAATTAATTTGTTTGTCTTTTACTAAAAACATTATAATTATTTTATGTTTTTATTTATTTTTAAACAGGTTAAAAATTTATTGATTTATTATTTTCTTATTTTTTTTAGTATTTAATTTTTTCACATTTTTTTAATTCTTTTCAAGTCAATTTTACTTTGTTTTTTTCAATTTTTTAATTACTATGATGAAATTGAGTGTTGATAATCATAAACAATATTATAATTTTGCTACCTAAGTTTATATATGGCATGTTTAGAATGTTGATAATCATAAACATCATTTTCTTTTTAAAAAATAAAAGTGGAGGTTCATTTTCTTTAATGGAAAATATTGCTTCCTCTAAGCAGTGCACGTGCAGGTCACGTGCCTCCTCTTTCTCTCACTCCGTTAGGGTTTTCGACCAATCGCAACCGCACCACCACCGGCCTCCTGCACTGATTCGTACGCTCACTCACCTCGGTATCCACCAGGAGATCATCAAGGTTCCTCTTCGTCTTCCTCTTCTTCTCTCATTTCATCTTTCTCACCAACACTCATTCTCTCTATTCACATCATGCTTTCCGATGCAGGATCGCGTGCGTACTGAAACTTACAGGGAAGCAATCATGCAGAGTTTCATTGCAGGCAAAGTAATTTTTCTGTTCCCTCTTTTCTATGCCGCCACTTGCTATCACTGCAATTTAATTCATATATTTTCTCCTTTTTTTTATATACTCTGCAAATCGTCATTTCTGTTTCTTCAGATAACAATGTACTTTATGAATTAATAATTAATAATGCTGCATGTGTATGTACTATCTAAAGTTTTCAAGGGGATTCCCGACTACTAATGCCGCACCAGGAATAATTCTCGCATTACTGTACTCCACTCTAGGAGAAACCTGAAAACTCTACGACAAGATGGCAACTATATGGAGGCTCTCCGCCGCTCCATGCTGCTTTGGCCATGATTTACCTTGGAGCATGTTACGTAGCATGTTACCTGGCAACTCTATTTTTTTGAGTGGCAAGCCAATTCTCTATGTATATTTTGGCTACCTCACTTTGTGATTTGCATAAATTTTTATCTATTTTTTATAACCATCTCACATCAAAACTATGATCCTATGATTACATATATCTGTTGAGTTTCCACCATCCCACACAAAATGTAATATGTGGGATTTAGATGGCCTTGGGTTCTCTTACAACAATGGCTATTATTGGTTAGCTTTTTGTTATGGTTCTTTTCTCTCTCCTCTTTTTCTTTTTTCTCTTTAATAGAACACAATGTGTATATTATTCTAGGCATTTAGCAAATTCTACTTAGAAATTTGTTTGTTTTCTTTTTTTAACTTTATATTTTTTATTTAGAACAAGCTGTATAATTTTATATTCACCTTATGCTTTATGCAGGATGTT
>Ga0123342_1009389_pt1 | contig 11743 bp, 5 predicted proteins | sample Turbeawhitnodule_FD_89960 | JGI IMG/M metagenome (GOLD analysis project Ga0123342, IMG submission 89960) | Root nodule microbial communities of legume samples collected from Mexico - Turtle bean Mexico white nodule | ecosystem: Host-associated > Plants > Roots > Nodule | place: Mexico: Nepantla... | reverse complement strand
GTACTTACGTATCAATGATATCCTTAAATTTTGTGGGAATCTTCTTGTGTAGGGAACAAAACCACACAGCAGTCTTATCAACCATTGATAAGACAAGTAACTGCCAATGATGCCTATATCATCTATGAAAAGAGTTAGTAAATATTTAAAACATGAAATAGTAATAATTGATGACATATAATTAAACTTACTCATTAATATAAGAGCATAAATAAATTTGTTTTCCCTCTTTTTCCAAGGTGTTAGTGATGTATGCTTGAGTCTCAAATGACCTTGGTCCAACGGAATTAGTATATGCAGGATCTAAGAATCCATACACATTTTCCTTCCCCTCAATGATACAGACTCTATGCAAAAACCTACAAGTTTTTAGTTAAAGTATAATCAATAATAATTTAACATAAAGTAAATTGAATAATAAGTAAAGATACTTACATCATAAAAATTGAATTATACTTATATTGAGCTCCTGATTCCCAGATATAAATTCTAATAAATCTGTGTTGTCATCATCAGTAGTTCAGTGTTTATTTGAAAAAATGTATCATCCCACGGAAAACATACAAATTCAAAATATAATAAATACTAAATAATATAAAATTTAAAATACACAATAAATTATAATACATAAAACAAAATAAAAAAAATGCAAAAAAAAATTAAAAAATTTAAAAACCAACCTTGTGCATGAACCAAGTTGGTGGTGAAGAGTGGTAGGGGAGGAAGAGGAACAACGGCGACAGCAGCAGCGGAAGCAGTGGCGGAGCAGCAACGGAGAGCCAATGGAACAGTGCCTTCGACCAACAATGGAAGGAAACGAAAGGCATTAAAAAAACGAAAGTCAATGTGAAGATTGAAAGGAAGAAAGCGAACCTCTGGAATCAGTATATGTACCTTCGACCAACAATGCAATGAAGTGCGCAAACGAGAGGCAAACGAAAAGAATGAACAACGCAAACGAAAGAACTGAAAGAAACTACGAAACTGTTGAGGCGCGTAAAAATATTTAGGGTAAAAAGCATTTACAAATGCGGCTAAACGTAAAAACCGCATTTGTAAATCAAGCTTTTTGATTTACAAATGCGGTTATACAAACAGCCGCATTTGTAAATCAAATTAATTTAAAAAATGCTACCGCGTTGTTTACGAATGCGTTTAAGCGCAGAGCCGCATTAAATAAAGAGCGCTCTTTTCTTCTTTTTCACTAGTGTGAGTACATGTAGTAATAAAGTGAGTACATATTGTAAAGTGACTCACCACTTACATGGCGTGGCAAGTATCGACTAGTTGTACTCTTTACAATGATGGACAACATCTTACTTTTCCAAGAGAAACACTAGTAATATATCTAAAGTGTTGTCTTCTAAGAATACCCTCAAAGAGAGGAACTCCAATATGCATCAAAGGAAAGCCACGATCAAATCCTAGAGATTGCTTTAAACTTGACACAACTGTTTGTTAAAAAGTCACAGTAAAACAGACCTTTATTTATCTTTGCTGATGAGCTGACCGAAGACTTCATCATAAAGTCTAAACAACCGCATAAGACTGTTAATTGTTCATAGTAGCCCGGAAAAAAAGATAAAGAAATCATCAGGCTATGAGTTGAAGTGAGAGCAGCTCTAGGGCTAGCCATAGGAAGAAGAAGCTTCTGTTCTCGTAACCCCAAGTATGGCTCAAGGATAAGACGAATCCAAGAACGTATTTCCAAAACCAAAAGCTTTTTTGATATCAACCATAATAGCAAGGTTACAACCATACACTCATTGATCAAGCAGATTTATGGATTAAGAAGCAACACAAATGTTGTCTGTTATACTTATCCGTGGTGCAATGAGATTTAACCTATCAACAAGTTTTGAAACTGAAGTTAGCAACTGCGATAGGCCTAGGGTCTTTAACTTGATCAACACCTTAAAACTTGAGGATAAGAAAAACGGCATTTTTTTAGCTCATCAAAGAGAGGAATATTGGAGAACTTAACATTATCAGATTCATCGAGCAGACTAATAAGATTATTAGAGGAAATGTAATTTTCTGAAGCTTAGAGGTTAGAGAAATATTCCAAAACATGTCTTTCAATAATATCACTACAAGAAAATCATGAAATAGAAACTAATTTTTAGAGACCAAAATAATTAGTTACAATATAAACTAAAATAGAGACAATTTTAAAAACTAAAAAAAATAAATTTCTAAATTAGTTTATTGATTTCAATTGGCCGAAAAGTTTTCAACTTCATGGGTCATTTTCTCAGCCATGCAAGCCAACTATTGGAATTTGCTGTCACTCTACCCAAGTTATGATCATACTTTTTGATGTGAGGACCAGTGATCTCTGAGTAATCATAAAACTGTCAAGGCATTAACTATTAACATCATCATCAATATTATTATATAAAGATTATGAATTCGAAAAGAGTACAACAACATTTATGAATCATATGCATGACACAGATAAGAGAGGGGGGGTGTTTGGCAGTGGGAGAAGGATATTCTCAGAAGATGCAACATGTCAGGAAGCATGGAGAAGATGAAGAGCATCACAGATTTCTTATCTTTTCTAGTGCACACTTGCATTAGCAAATGGAAAAACTTGCTAGATCTGAAAAATAAAAGTGAGGATTGCATAATTAAAGTAAGATAGAAAGTGGTTTAGGTTAAACACCTGTCATCACCCCATACCTTCTTTCCTCATTATGTCTCCTCTCAGTGGCTGGGAATCAGAGACCATATAAGCTGCCACAGAATGTGGACACTGCTGGTCTGCCATTGGAGAAGACTTATATCTCTTTGGAACCTTTTGGACTTTCCCTTTTTGGGTTTAGGACGATTCTTCACGTGTGGTCATTTCTTAGGGTTTTCTTTCATTTGGGTGCCATATCACCAACTTGATTGACCAAAAAAAGGTTCTCAGTGGGAAAAAGTTGGGGTGACTCAGAAACTAGAACAAAAACTAACCAAACAGCATCTCATTATTGTTGCAAATATCTTGGTGGTGGCTTTTGGTGGAATTATGGTTGGTATCTTTGAAAACCACTAATCATAGATAGCGTTTACACCACGAATTGGGATTTACACGAATTGTTAAGGCCACAGGGCATTCAGAATATAAAAAGTACTTTTCAGTAATGGCTAACTAGCAGATAACGGAACATTTGCATGTGCAGTTGTGGTGAAGGATAGGGAATGAGAATGAGGGAAGAGAATTGATGATGATGAACCCTAGGGTTTAATTAAACCACTTCGCATGCAAGTTTTAGACCATACTAGTAAGGGAATTAAACTGTTCAATCTAAATCAAATCTGAAAGGAAAATGATGGCAACAGATCAAGTGGGGTCTTCCCACTATCTAAATTCCATCCCCAATATGGTGGTGGCTATGCAATATACTTATGGACAAAACATACGGAAAAAACCTATATATATATAGTTCTTGTATATTATAGTTAATTTTGATAATCATAAGACTAATATAAATTAAAATTGATGGAATAATGTGTAATTCAACCTTATAATGTCGTCTTATAAGATGAGGTTTGTCCTCACGCTAAAACTATCTATTCGTGTATATAATTATATATTATGGATGGTCCAACAGTCTGATAGTGAGTGGTCTTATAGATCTAACAAACTCTTTGTAATCATAAATTTTAATTTATCTTATTATTATATTATCATTATGGAATGTGATGAGAAAACTGCAGAACTCGTCTTCTGATCTTTTCTTATTCAAGAACAGTTTGACTGTAAAGAATATGGTTCTATTTTGAAAAAACGGAATGCAATGAATCCAGCTCTTTTAAGTAACATCCATTAGAGACTTTGATTGCTCAACTGTTACATTGAAAGGACAGTAGCTAGAAGTTGTAATTAGAAAACAATAATGAGTGTGTTTTAATTAAGAAATTGTTGATGCACACGTTTATAAGTGTTTAACAAAGAGAAGACTGTTACTTCGCATGTTCTTAAAGAAAGAAGTAGTTGGAATTGAAACAGTATGCAGTCCCCACAAAATCATGGATGAGAGATTATTAAAGAAAGGTATAGTATTGGAGTTGCATGTGTTAATTCAAGTGAAGGGAATTCAGATTCCATGACTATATATTCCATGAGATAGCTCCTCATGGTGAGTGGGAGCATTAATTCTTATAAAAAAAAGACTTTAAAACTAATGATGATATGTAGCTCTATTGTAAAAAGGAGATGAAAAAAAAAAGAAAACAAAAAAGCAAAAGATCTGATAATGAATATTTTCGTTTTTTTATGTTAAAATTAAAGTTAAAAGTATTTAATATATATATAAATATTATACTTATTTTAGGTCTAAAAATCAAACAATTAATAAAAGCTAGACCCTTGAGAAAAAACCAATTAGAAATAAGAAAACTACAATTTGATTATGTTAGTTTTCTTCTACAAATAATCTTGTATCCATAGCAGGGAAGTGTATATGGTAAGGCAAATAGGGAAAGGAGGATGAGGGAGAGTAGTGGAGGCTGTTGAGAATATAAAAAATAATACTAAGTCAAGGGTAGAGGGTAGTTAGTTTTATTCTGTTAGGATTTTTATTTCGTTGGGAAGTAAGCCAAGATATTAACTGTTATGCTTCATATCCTTTGTGTTCTTATTTTCTTTTTTGTTAGTATAAAAGTTTTATATCCTTAAAATGTTTCATTTTATTTATACTGGTAGAGAAAATAAAAACTAGACAACTGTGTAAAAAAACAAATAACTAAAAAGTATAAAAAAATATATTACCATTTAATTCTATAAAAAATAAAATAACAAAATTGATATTAATTTTCTTTTATAAGTATTGTGTATACATTATTTGGTAAAATTTTAGATTGATATTATAAAATTAAATCACCCTTAAGTGAATCACTTTAATTTAATAGTTTATTGTTGATAAAAAAAAACATACTAACTAACTGTTGTATTAAATGATCTATATGTTTGGTTCGATGGATCTATATGAATTAGAAGTTTTTATCCTCTAACCTTATTCTTGATCCAATGTGGAGACAAGTGTTTAGGAAGAAAAATTGACATGTCTTTCTTACATCCAATGATATAGGTTCAATTTATGTAAAAAAAAAATAATATAGTGTTTATTTGGAATTTTCAAACTAAAGTTAAACATAATATCATATATTTTTCTATAAAAGCTATAACATTCTGCATAATTAATTAAGAGAAAGTTGCTAGTTGCCTATTATTATTACATGAGAAATGTAGTATTAAGTTTGACTAACCTCTTTATTTATAATAACACTGTAAAAGGTGTAATTCAATGTCAATTTGCACACCACTCCTCAAAATATATAATGTCTTGTACCCTGAATTTGATGTTGTTAAAAGACTATATAGTAATATTTTCAAAGTGAAATTACCCATCCTTTTAGCAAAAGATATTACTTTTCTATTACTTAAATGTATGCTATGTCACTAAACTCTCTTTTTAAAAATCTACTCTACTCCCACCATTTATAAGCTGGTCATCTTAATGTTTTTAACTTCTCTTTTGTTAAAACGCTAAAAATATATTACATTAATTTAATTTCTTAAAAATATAATAAAAGTAACCTTAAATTTAAACAACAAAATTGTTCTAAAGCTCTCTCGTACCACCGAAATCAGGAATACAGTCGTGAGAATCATGTTGGAATAGTTAGGATTAAATCTTTAAAACAAAATTCGTGTTGAGAATTGAAAACAACACAACACAAACATCAACCAATACAATACAGAAACAAAGAAATCAAGATGAAAATTCACCATGAAAACAAAAATGGGGTGAAACCTAGAGTTGAGTCTTCAACTCGTAAAAATTAAAAAAAAATAAAATAAAATACGGAACTAAGATCGAGTCTCAACTCACACAAATTCAAAAAAAAATAGAAAAAGTGTTTCACACTTAATATTTTTTTCCACTTAGTAGATTTTACAATATCACACTCATTTATTTTCCCTTTTACAATACCATTCAATCTTTCACCCAGTACACTTACAACAATCCAAATAAAAATTAATTGGTTATGTAGATTAAACGTTCATAATTTCATTATCAATTTAAATTTAATCTTAAAATATATATATATATATATATATATATATATATCATGTTTGTCTAGACTAAATTTTCAAAATTTTAAATTTTTATTACTATTAATATTTCCAATGAACGTTTATTTAATTTTTTTATAATAAAAATCTAGTCGACACTATTAGTGTTAACAGCACAGTTATCACATTTTTTAATAAATTGATAGAATATATACTAAAAAGTATCACATTAAGATGTTATTGTTCTAAATTTTTAGATAACACACAATGATACAAAGTAAGTCAAAATAATTTTGCTAAAATTACAAGTATTTTTTTAAAAGAACATTTCTGCATAAATTGTGTGATAAAAGAATGGAAAGGGAGAAAGAATCTAAACTGCAATATTTAATGATGTGTGTGTGGTCCAGACATGCATCATTACATTGAGATTCAGAATTGACTCCTTCATTCACTACTCCAAGCACTTTTGGTGCTCATAAAAAATTTATTCTTAATTACATTATTTATTTTATTTTTTATATGTTTCTCTCATTTTATCCTTGGTTCTTTATATAAGATTCAAATAATTAATTAATCAAATACAAATAGTCAAGTTAGTTTGTTTCAATTAATATGATAACAAATTATTCATATAAAATTCAATAATTTAAGGTTAATTGTTTAATGCTTTATTTATAGGTTTTAGTTTGGTATTTTAAAAAACAATATTCAAATTAAATAAACACTATGCAAATCACATAGAAATGAGTCCTATAAAACAAGCAAAAAATTGAAAAATCAAATATTATTGTTTTTCAGTTGTTTGTGGAAGTGAGCTTTCATATATGAATTTCACTATTCATAGTTTTATATAGGTGAATATGTCTTAAATAAATTAAAAATAATCACAAATTCCACTTAAACTGAAAAAACTATAACTACTTCAAAAAAAAAAAAATTGACACAAATTTAAATATAAATGACCAAATGTTTTTTTAAAAGATAAATACCAATCTGAATTCTTAATATTGTAAGAGATAATAATTTTTCTATTAAGTTAGATTAAGGCTCTGAACTTTCATAAAAGATAAATATAAAAAAAATGACTTATAATTAATTTTGTTTCCTTCTAATAATTCACTCTTTTAATACAGAAATTACTTAAACATAGTAACACTTAGGATGTGTTAAACCCTAAATGATTTTGGTTGGAAGCTCCAAGTTTTGCTACCATGTCTGCATAATTGGTTCCCTTCACAGAATAATGATTGAGGATATTGCTGGTAGAAGACAAGCTACTGTTAAATACTCTCTGAAAGTGAAACTCAACTATAGGTTTACCAGCAACACCACCACATGCATGGAGTCAGAGTAACAACTACTTTTATTATTTCTTCTTTAACTTGGTGATGTGAATCACAGGTAAATCAGTATGAAAAAAAATCAATAAATAAAAAATAATTTTAAAGAATAAAAATAATTAATCATTATAATAATTAAATTAGATATTATTTTAAGATTGGTATAGAATATGAGTATCATTTTATTGAAAATACAATGAAGATAAATGTCTATTTTAAAAAAATAGGCGAGTATAAGTTAGTATAATAATCGCAATTTCCTTCTAAGCAATAAATATAGTGTTGTTGTTTTGTATCCATTTTAAGATCTAAGCAATAATGTTAGAAATGGTTATCTTTTGGTAATATATGTTTTCCATATTATAAGAAAACAAGAATTAGAAAAGTTGTGTGGTGTAAATATAAATGGATAATTATAATAAAAATTTAATAGTCACGTTACCACTTAAAATTAAGTGTATTTATTTTTTAATCTACACTGTTTAAAAGTGAATTATTTATATTTCTTATCCTCATCTCTCATAGCATATACTTTGTTATTCTCATCTCTCATAAGGGTCCATTGTTGAATTAGATATTAGCTTTTTCTTCCTGCACCTCCTCATAGTTTCTAACTACAATCCCATTTGTAGAAGTGACTTCTGGATTACCCATTCTACTAATCTTACAAAATAAGAGTTTTAAAGTTTTTGGAACATAATTTTCACAAACAGAACTTTTTGAGCATTGAAATAAAATTTTCAAAATATTTAAAAAAAAAACACAGAATAATGAGTTTTTTAAAACAAACTTTTCAGAACATATATGAATATGATACCTTCAGAAGCGAAATTTCTTAAATGTGTTTTCAATAACAAATTTTCTAGAACACATAAAATATGTTTTAGAATAAGTTTTTTAGAACATAATTTCTCAAAGAAGATAGTTTTTAAAATGAATTTTATAGAATGAGCTATTTTCTTCTTTCTTTCAAATAGTGCAATAGAGAATATTTCAATTGACTTCTGAAAAATTGGAGGGTTTTAATAGTAGTTCTGCGGGTGCCAACAGCAATTCTTTTTTATACACATTTTGAAGGTTATGACCCAATAAGGCTTATGTTGACAAAAACAGAAGCCCGATATCTTTCTCTTGACCCCAAAAAACATGACAAATAGCAACAGATTCTTTTTGGCAATTTCTTCCTGCACCTCTAATTTTTCTTCCTAAACCCTACATTCTTCAAATATACCGAAATCACCATTTACAGTTTTAGATGTTTCCGAAATAGTGGTTCTGTAAGCAAAGGATATTTTGAAATAGAAAATCCAAAAGACAAAAAAATCATTCTGGAACATCTTTTCTGGAACCCATATTTTTTTTATTTCCAGATTGATAAAGCTGGAATTCATTTTGAAAAGATGTTCCGAAAATATTTTGGAAAGAATAATCCAAAAGTTATTTTTTAAAGGGGGCAAAATAGTCTTCTCAAAAAATAATAGGGTGCAGGAAGAAATTTGTAAAGGTGTAGGAAGAAGTTGCCCTCTCTTTTTCATTCATTTACTATTAGTTGTTTCAGGTTTATTTTAAGCATTCTAAGAAAAATTAATGGTAAATAAATGAAAAAGAAACAAGTTACAAAATTAATCTTATCATCGTTAACTTTTTCTTTCTTTTTTTAACGTTTACCATTAATATTATTAGGGATTAAAACAGAAATAATAATATTATATCAAAAAAATTAAAACGAAACTTATCTGCTGGATTAATTTGTTTAGACCACAAATATCATGAACAGAAAGAAGTAATATATGTTTGGAATCAAAGGATCTGCACTTTCTGCCCCCAAACATGACTCAAATCCCAAATTATTCATACATATAGCTTGCGATTATATCAAAGAAAGTTCAGTTGAATATTTATTTATTTATTTGCATAATTTAAAATGATGTGGTGTGGTGTGGTCCATTGAAGAAGAACATGAAATTTTCTAGGTCACGGGTAGCACTATTCCAGGCAACGGTGCTGGGTAATTTGGATCTGGTGAAGGAAGTGGCGGTGGCATTTCACCCAGTTTCCTCATATTCAAATCTGCAAATTAAACACAGCAAGATCATGTCAACGGTTCAAAGTGTTTTTCCAGAATCAACAAAACCCTACGTTTTGAAGATACACTCATTTTTCCAGAAAAAAAAAAAGATGAACATGCATGCATGACAGATACGTGGTGGAAGTGATCGTGATTATCTTCTTCTATGCATTTTCATGATTCACTTCGAAGACTAACCTGAACCAAAACTCAACTGCAAAAGCAGAACAAAGGCTACGATTAACAGAAGAAAACGTGGAGAGATTGATGAGAGACTGAAGCTGTTAGCCATGGTGAAACTTGATAGTGTGAGACATGCTTCAGAATAAGAAATCAAGAAAAATTTATAATGACGTGAGAAGAAAACCCAAACTTTTTTTTCTTCGCAAGAGACGACGGGGATTGATGAAGAAAAATAAAATCAGGTGTATTAGTAATTAGTTTTAGTAGTCAATAATCAAATGAGAAAAATTGCGTAATCGTAACGTTCAAATATTTGACTTGGTATTGTAAGACATGAAAGTCCTAATGAGTTGCTATTGGTTGTCCAAATGAGTGGCTATTGGTTTTCATAAGAATATTTTTTAAGACACTAAAAAAATTTCTACTAATTAGATTTTAAAATTGGTAAGTAAAATTTTGATTAATTTTTCCTTTTTCTCTAGCATTGTTTTTTACTCTTATCACACTATCTTAGTTCTCTCCCTTCTCTCTTCATTATTTCTTATCATCTCTTCCTTTTTCTTCTTCTTTCTCTCTGTCAATATATTGATGTAAACAATATTAATATTTAAACCTAATAAGTTGGAGTAGTGATTAAGCATTTAGTGTTTATACGTTACAATATTGTTCAAAACTCAATTAATTATTATTGGTCTTGCCATTCATTTTCTTTTTCATTATTTAGTTACTAGCATTTTAATTTTACGTGAAATGGACTGGTAACGTACCAATTCAACATTTCTTTCCCTAAAACGCAAAATTTTTCATGACTTACGAGATATACATACTAAACATTCCACCCCTCAGTTCTACCATAAATAGAAACGCTAATGATGTAAACATGGAGAAAACCGACCTTGGCAATTGACAATTGACAATTGACAAAGACGTGACAATAGATATGGCAATTCATAGAAATGAGAAACTTGGCAATGCATACTTTCTTCTTCAATACAAACTCTTACCATCAATGATGATTTGGTTCAATAAAAAAAATTTATCGGCGAACTAGTGCTGAAAAAGTCAAACAAAATGATTTTTTTAGCAATTAGACAATAGTTTCAAAATTGTTGTCTATTACCATGTAGTCTATTATATTGAGATATAGACGATGATTGTTCTAGAACTACCGTCTATAAGTCACATATAGATAAAAAAAATTATTTTTAAAAAAAAAACATCAACCTCAAGGTAATGGCAGCGCCGGTGGTGAAGGGCAGCAGTGATAGCAGCGACAACGATGGAGGGAAAGTGGAGCGCAAAAACCTTAAACAATGAACCAATGGAAGAATGAAGGAAAAATAAGATGAGAACGAAAAACAATGAGGGTAGGAAGAACTTACAAAGGCAGCGGCGGTGGTGGAGGGAAAGTGGAGTGCGGTGGTGGAATAATGAACAAGAACCTTAAACAATGAACCAATGGAAGAATGAAAAATGAACCAATAGGAAGAATGGAGGAAGAATAAACAATGAGGGTAGGAAGAACTTACAAAGGCAACAAGTAAAGAGAACGTTCAAAAGAGTTGAAGAGAGAGTGCGAAGAAGAAGATAGAAAATGCAGAGAAGAAAGCGTAAGTAACACGGAGCTTTGAATTAGGGTAATAACGAGAGTATATACAATGATTATAAAAATGCTGTATATTCCCTCTATGATTTACATAGACAATGATTCCTCTTACAATCGTTGTCTATCTACCCGTTTTAATTTAAAAAATGTCACCGCGTTTTGATAGACAATGCCTGGGAGTGGAAATTAAGGTGGAGAAGAGGTCTGTTTGCTTGGGAAGAGGAGCAAGAAAGTCAACTCTTAGAGCTGATCTCTAATAAGATGCTTGAGATGGAAACATTGGATAGATGGATTTGGAAAGATAGTGGGTCAACAGAATTTTCAGTTAAGTCTGCTTATGGGTTTTTAAAGGGAGAAGGAAGCGAGGAAGTCTCAAGAAGATATAATTTTTTCTGGAAAATTAAGGCGCTTCCCTCAGCACATGTCACAGCTTGGAGAGTGATGGAAAACAAGGTTGCTTGTAAGATTAATCT
>Ga0123342_1009388_pt1 | contig 11743 bp, 8 predicted proteins | sample Turbeawhitnodule_FD_89960 | JGI IMG/M metagenome (GOLD analysis project Ga0123342, IMG submission 89960) | Root nodule microbial communities of legume samples collected from Mexico - Turtle bean Mexico white nodule | ecosystem: Host-associated > Plants > Roots > Nodule | place: Mexico: Nepantla... | reverse complement strand
TACACAAACTAAAGATTCTTTGCTCACTCACATCAAGGGAAATGTAAACCTTACACTTAATTTGGGTGGAATCTAATTCTCTTGTTCTTTGTTTTATTCAATGATTTCAATAATGGTGTTGCTTTTTTTTTATACTTTTTCGGATTCTTCTATAAAGGAGGTTCGCTTTGTCACAGTTAATTTTTTTCCATTCACAACACTTGTCTTACAAAAAGGTCGCTTCAGCATAAATGTTGTGGCTTCAAACAAATAAATGATACCAAATGCTTTGATAATGTAACCAGAAAAAACAAGATCATAGGACCAAAGCAGACTTCTAGGCTGCACTTCCTTTCCTATCAGCAACACACCATGTCTCACTCCAACTTAACTAGAAACACCACACAACACTAGTCAACCTCCTACACGGTTTCTTAACCCATCAAGAAGCACTATGCTAGACCAACTCCTCCATACCAAGCACTACAACACCAAACTGGTACATAACAGAGCTGCATAATTACACTTCCACCTGTCACAGATATCACACCTCTAGACTCTCTACAAGGCAGCAGCTAGAGGAAAAAACAGGCACATGCAGCAGCTACCAAGATATAAGCACCTAGCCTCGTCACTCAGAACCGAATGAGGTTGCAAATCCCAAACCTGATTAGCTGCAGCAATAAAACCCACGCATTCAGCACCAAGGATTCCTTTAAAGATCAACCACTCCAGAATCATCTTCCCCCTCCATTCCTTAAGACTGAACACCATTGTAAAGGTTTGATTCTGTAAACAAAACTCTGCTACTCCAGCGAACCTCCCCTCCAGATACACCCTTTTCCTATGATACTTCATCATTTTCTCCTCGTCAGCCCCTGCATTTTCGAAGAAACTACCCACACATTATCTGACCATACAGCAGCTAAAACGAACCTCAACCTCTACTTCAGCAACTTTGAAAGCATAGGCCAGAGTTCAAAAGCCAATCCGAGAAAGAGAAATTAAAGGAAGATACCCTGTGATTCAACCTCAACCATGAGAGGAGTTGAGCTGAATGGAATATTTCTTCAGCATTGGAACCCCTTGCTTAAAAAGACCACCAAATTCTTCTGTTTCCAAATACACCGAATAATGGCTAGTCACATTTCCTTCCATACCTAATTTTGTTTGATGGACATATGTATTAAGTGAAAGTGCTCAAAGTGGTATTTTAGGTCCTTGTGTTGGACAGACAGAATGTGAATCCATCTAAAACAAAGAGACTAAATTTGTTGTGCATATGCACATTCAAGAAACAAATGTTGGGATGATTCTTCCGCCGCTTTACAAAGCACACATACCGAAGAGATAACACTCACACCCTTCATGACGAGGTTATTACTAGTTGGCAATCTGTCAAGTAGAATCCTCCACACGGTAATTAAAGCTTTAGACATCGCTTTTGCTTGCCATTAAAGGGTAAACACGTCATTCGAGTAATCAGTGGATTGATTACTGAAACTCATATAGACAGATTTCACCGAGAAGATTCCTGTGGAATCTCATTTCCATACCATATGATCTTTGATTTCCTTATGCATACCTCCTATAGTAATAAAATTAAGCATTTCTTCCTCCATAATGGATTCCCCATCATACCTTACATTTCTCCACCTTAATTGCCAAAGTCATCCTGAATCCCCCCAAGAACATACCTCACCCACCGTCTTCCCTTATCTAGGGACAAGGATTATAACCCAGGATACAAGGATATAAGTTTGTTGTTGTCAACCCAAGCATCCTCCCAAAATCTTACTTTATCCCTAGAGTCAACTTTCCAAGCTATGTTATCTTGGAACCATCCATCTCCTTCTCCCTCACCACATATGTTAGGTAAATCTTTCCACTACCAGGATTGGTAGTTTGTATAAGTTTGATTTCTTCTTGTTCCAGAGTAATATTTAGATTCAAGAATGTCTTTCCATTTCCCTTTTTCCTCGCTCAACAACCTCCATTTCCATTTTTCCAAAAGAGCATTATTGAACTTTCTTATATCTTTGATCCTCAATCCTCCTTCTTCCATGGGCTTACATACATTCTTCCATCTAACCCAAGAAATACTTTTGTGATCACTTTCCCAATCCCAGAGGAATCTCCTTTGGATGCTAGAGATTTTTTTACATATCAATGTCAGAGCTTTAAAGAACGACAGGTAGAAAAGGGGTATGACAGTAAAGACCGATTTTATTAAGCATACTCTACCTGCTAACGACAAACATCTTCCCTTCCATGTGCTAAGTTTAGCTTTAATTTTATCCACAATTGGCTCCCAAAACTGCTTCCTCCTTGGGTTCCCTCCTAGTTCTAACCCCAGGTATTTAAATGGAATCTGCATAACATTACAATTAAGAGATTTTGCATAAGTCTCAAGAGAATTCCTCTCCACTCTAATACCTGCCAACTTCAATTTGTGGAAGTTGATTTTAAGACCTGAAGCCAGCTCGTAACACCTTAAAATCACCTTAATTGTGAAAATGTTGGAGTAGGAATCTTCACACAGAAACAATGTGTCATCAGCAAATTGTAGCATGCAACATTCAGTCTCAGTCCTTCCCACCTTCACTCCTTTAAGCATATTCTCCTTTAGAGCTTTCTTACTAATCTAGCCAAGCCTTCACCTACAACAAGGAACAAAAACGGTGCCAAGGGGTCTCCCTGCCTCAACCCCCTAGATGGTTTAAATTCCTCCGTAGGGTTACCATTAACTGAAACTGACACTGAGGCCGACTCCAAACATCTTTTGACCCACTTTATCCATTTGTTATGGAACCCCAACCTCTGTAACATATCCAACAAGAATTTCCACCTAACCGAGTCATAGGTTTTTTCATAATCCACCTTCAAACACAACCCACTCCTCGAACTTCTCCTTACCTTCTCAACCACCTCGTTGGCCATAAGAACACTGTCTAACATTCTTCTATCCTTCAAGAAGGCTGATTCATTTTCATCAATAACCAAAGGGAGTACTTCCTTAATACGACACGATAAGACCTTAGTAATGATCTTATATATAGCTCCCACTAAAGATATGGGTCTGAATTGGTCAAGTGTATTGGGATCTTTCACTTTTGGAACTAATGCAATAAAGGAGGCATTACACCCCTTCAAAATGCACCCCGATTTCTGGAAAAAAAAATGGACAGCTTCCACAATATCCTTCTTGAAGGTATCCCAATCACTCTTGATAAAATTAAAGTTAAACCCGTTCGGGCTCGGGCTCTTTGATCCCTCACACTGCCACACTGCTTCTTTCACTTCATCCTCAGTAAAGTCAGCTACCAATCTTAAACTAACCTCCCCAGGGAGAGACTTGAACTCCACGAAACAAAGACTAACACCAACATCGGATGTAGTCGTGAACCTTTGTTCGAACACTCTTTTTGGTTATCTACCTCAACACCTTTGACTTCATTTCTAAGCCTCCTCCACTGAATTACAGAGTGGTAGTATTTGGAGTTAGAGTCCACATGCTTAAACCAGTTTGCTCTGACTTTTTGCTTGAAAAGGGATTCAAGTTTTTTATCTAACAGCCTCTGCTGACTCAAAACTCCAATCTTCCCAGTTTGTCACTCTCTTCAAGATCATTGTTGGCATCCTTGACGTCTATACATTCAATTTCCTTCATAATCCTCTTCTTATTCACATCCAAGTTCTCAAACATACTCCAGTTCGAATCTTTGAGGCCACCCTTTAGGAGCTTCAATTTGTCTTTCAATTTGGAGGTACTATTGTCCTGCACATCATATGAATTCCATTTACCCTTCACCAACTCCTTGAACCCAGGTTTCAATAGCCATGCATTTATATATTTGAAAGGTTTTGGGCCCAATCTTTGACCTAAGATTTCAGTACTAACGCAAAATGGTCTGATACCTCCCTCAATTGTATGTATTGTTTGGTCATTGGCCACATTTGAAGCCACTCTTCAAAGACAAGTGCATTATCAAACCTACTTTTAGCTGAACCATTTACTTTGTACCATGTATACTTCTTACCTACAATAGGTAAATCCACCAACAAATTCTTATCACTGAAATTATTGAAGTCACTGATCTCCTTCTTTTGGCTAGTACTTCCTCTAACTCCTTTCCTTTCTTCTACACTCTTGACAGCATTAAAGTCACCACATCAACACCACGCCATATTTTAGCGTGTACTTTTGAAAATCGTCAACTCTTCCCACAATGCAACCTTGTCACTCAGATTACACGTTGTATACACATCAATCACAACACACAAACAGTACAATTTGATGTGCTGGCCGACTATAGCTATGAATCTTCTTCCTAGCACATGATTATCATAGCGTAATTGAAATTACTAACGGAAAAGAAATGGTCAAATATCCATTGATAAGATCGTTTGTAAATTTACCTACAATTTATTTATAAGGAGTAAAATTTTTCTTAATAAATTTATTTATAAGGAGTAAAATTTTTCTTAATAAATTTATTTATTAAATTATAACAACAATTGAGTATATTTTTTTTAAAAGATAAATTATATATATTAAAAGGTAAAAAATATTATATATATATATATAACAGTTATTTCTAAAAAGAGGATATTTAATTATTTTATAATAAAAATAATTATTTAATTATTTTATAATAAAAATAATTATTTAATTATTTTATAATAAAAATAATTATTTAATTATTTTATAATAAAAATAATTATTCAATTATTTATTTTATTAAATAAATAAACTCTTTTATTTAAAAAATACTATTTAAATCACTATTAGAAAATCATTAAATAAAAACTAATTTTAGAAAGAAAAAATAATTAATTTTTATATATTGATTAAACCCTATTTTAAAACTAAAAAAACTTATTGATTTCTAAATTAGTTTGTATTATTGATAAATAGTTTCTAAATTATGTCTAAGATTGTTATGTTTCTGGGTTTAATAGTAAGATGGTTAGGATTAGAACACTCCTGAAGTGTTTTCTTTAATTAATTAATTCTTTGATGATAAAATAAATAGTTTCTAAATTGGTATCAATATATTATTAAATTATAAATATTTTTATTAAAAATTATTATAAAAATAATAAATTTTGATTTGTTGTATTTAATTTTTTTATTGTGTAGGTTGTTTTTTATTGAGAAAAATTATTTGAATTTAAAAAATATTAGTTATTTAATGGATAAAATTATAAGAAATTGTATTCTTTATTTTTTTTTAAAATCCAAAATTTTCTAAATTTTTTAAAATTCAAATTTTCAATTGGAAAATGAAATATTTTAAAGAATAAAATTGAAAAACAAAATGTGTAAAAAAAAAAGGAATCCCCTTTATATGTTGTTATTGATTATTTAATATTATTTTTATTAAACCTATTATTATTATTATTATTATTATTTATATTATTATCAGCAGTAAAAATATTAAAAAAAAAATGTGAGTTCTAGGGGTACTCCAACCCATGTACAAAATTCCTCAAAGCTAGAAAAGTGAGGTTGTCATAGTAAAATGGCCAAAGTTTAGCCATATTCTGCACATATAAAGTTGGTAAGCTTAAACCTCTAACAAAAACCCAACACATATACATCATACTACATCTATAAAAAAAAACTAGCAACTTAGCTCAATTCCAGGATATAAAACATGGCAACTCTAAGGAAAAAAATTTCTTCCTTGATATCTACTACAGCTTCCCACGCATCAGTTGTGGCTATAGTTGTACCCAAAGGGATGTTCTCTCATCCAAAACAAAAACCAGCCTAAAAGTATAGAAAAGACGTTAACCATCAATGTAGTGATTTTAAACATTCATATACATTAATACACCTATCAGAATAAGAAAAAATTGACTTTGGGAATTTATAGGTTACCCATGCCCATGCCTTTACTTTGGCCTTAGCAAAAATTTCAACAGGATCCACCACTGTATTATTAAAATTATCCTATTCCTATGATTCCAAATTTCCTACATAATGGCAATCCACATACATCTCTAGACATAAATTTCCCAAGTAGTTTAGATCTGTAAAACCTATTTGATGGAAGAGTTTTTAAACTCTCGAAAGAATCAAAGTTAAATTCAGAAAATAGATGTGGCTGCAATATATTTTGGTGCAAAAGAATTTGAGATATCACCTAGCCACATCTACTCATCATTTAAACAAGCATCTATTTTAACAACCTTCAATTCATCCATAAAGGCATTTATAATTTCAATTTCTCATAAAAATCACTCTCTTCTCCATTCTATTTGTCATACCCACTAGTTCTCATGTCATACCCCATATTTATCTACAAAACCCTCTTTAAGTACTGAATTTGAAAAAAATATAGGATATATATTTTTAAGATTATCGTTCCCTACCCAACAATCTGTCCAAAATAGAATATTATGTACTCTCTGCACCTACCTTCTACCTTCTCTAATTATCAAATAAGGAATTTGAGTTTCCTCCACACACCTTCTTGATATCTCTCCACCACCAAGATTCAGTATTTGACACAACACTAACATCCAACCCTCTCCAAGAACCATATTTAGATTCCAATACCTGTTTCCAAAGTCTTGACTTTTCACAACCAAGTCTCCATTTTCATTTCCCAATAAGAGCCATATTAAAAAGGTTTACATCCTTAATTCCTAGTCTTCCATCTGATTTGAATTGACATAGGAATTCCCATTTCGCCCAAGCTATTTTCCTTCTATCACTTCTCTATCCCATAAAAAAATCTCTTTGTAATCCCGTGATTAATTTCCCAAATGCTATGGGCATTTTAAAAAGAGACAGGTAATATAAAGGGACCACAAAGATGACAAATTTTGTCAAAGTAACTCTTCCAGCAAAAGATACCCCATCCCAATAAAAAAATCTCTTTGTAATCTTGTGATTAATTTCTCAACTGTTGTGGGCATTTTGAAAAGAGATAGGTAATATAAAGGGACAACAGAGATGACAGATTTTGTCAAAGTAACTCTTCATTGGCTGAGAGGGTTTGTCTGATTAAGTCGGTTCTTTCTTCTCTCCCGTTGTTCTATATATCTATGAATAAGTTGCCTCCTGTTGTGTTGAAGGAGATTGAGAAAATTCAAAGAAGATTTTTGTGGGGTTGAGGTTCAGAAGGAAGGAAGATTGTGTGGGTTTCTTGGAAAAAGGCTTGAGAGCCTCAAGAAGCTGGCGGTCTTGGTATTTTGAACTTAAGGCTTTTCAATGTGACTTTGATAGGAAAATGGATTTAATGTCTGGGTTTTGATAAGGGTGATCTCTGGAAGGAGATTCTCGAATCTAAATATGAAGGTTGGAGAAGCTTGCAAGAGCAAAGTGTCAGTGCTAAGGATTCCAACTGGTGGAGAGATTTGAAGGGAGCTTGGGGGATGAAGGAATGGGGTAGGAACTTTGAGGACTGTTTCGAGTGGGGAGTGGGAAACGGGAAGGAAGTCTTGTTCTTGAAAGATGTATGGGTGGGCAATGAAGATTTGAAGAGTAAATTTTCAAGATTGTTTTCTTTGTGTTGTAATAAAGAAGGTAATTTAGTGTCTTGTGAGGAGTGGTTTAATGGTATTTGGGATTGAAAGTTTGTATGGAGAAGAGTTTTGTTTGATTGGGAGAAAAATAAGGAACTTCAACTATTACAAGAGATGCATGGAAAGGTCCTTGTCTTGAATTATGAAGATAACTGGGTTTGGAAGGTTGATAAGGATAGTGGGTTTTCAGTAAAGTCTGACTATGAAATTTTAAGAGGTCCTTTCGAGGGAGATAGTCTGTTTGTTTCTCTGCGGAAGACTTATGTTTTGCCTTCAGCCCAGTTTATTGCTTGGAGGGTGCTACTAAATTCAGTTGCAACTAAAGATAACTTGGAAAGACGTGAGGTCATGGTTTTTAGCAATCATGTATAAGGGTTGGACCACCCTTAAAGTGGTTTATATTTATTCATTTTCTACTTGCTGATAAAAAAAAACAATTTGATTTGTTAAAAATGTGAAGTTTAGTAAATAATATGTTAAAAAGCTCAAAGTAACGCGTTGATTTATTTAAATAGTATATCTTATGTTTCACTAATGATCTAATCATATAAATAAGACTAAAATGGTGAGAAGTTGAAGGAGATTTTTGTATCACCACTTTTTACAGTGAAGGCCTAAAATAAGAAATCAATATTTATTTTTACTAGTAATAATTTTAACGAGTCAGATACGAAATTTTGATGAAATACACATAATATAAATCTTTTACAAGAAGTGGTTAAAAATTCATATGTGAATCAAATATAATTTATAGTGCATGAATATTATTAGGATAATTTCATATGTATTCTTTAGGTATTTTTAAATTAATTCAACCTCATGTATATGTTTGTATGATTTGATAGTACGTGAAGTATATTCATAGTTAATAGATATTATTTTAAAAAGTTGAAATTAAATTCATCTGGTCTTGAACATTTATTACAATCATAATCCCACACTGCTTGTTTCACTTCTTCCATAGAGATTGCATTTATCAAAGCATCATTATCCTCACTACTAATTATGGGAAAAGAAACATTATCTAACAACACTTGAAAAAGAATTTTACAGTTAATATGACAAATACAAATTTAAAAAAATCAATGCTTTAATAAAACAATTGATTGTATTAAGATCAATGCAATTTTATTAAATTGATTTTGTTTCAAACAATTTTGTTATTCAATAACTAATACAAATTACAATAAAATATATTAGGATTTGATGTAACAATCAATATCAATTATCTCAGGAAGTTTAGTTATTATAAAAAATCAATACAAGTTTTAAAAAATTAAAACAAAAAATTATTTTTTATAAAAAAATAAATTGATTATATCAAAATAGATTATTATGCAGACAATTAGTACAGCAAAATAAAAAACACAGAAAAAACACCAATAATTTTATGTTGGTTCATTCATATAGAGAGTTAAATATAGTCTCACCTCACACCAAGGTGATTTTCATTAAAAAAATCATTATAAGAAAATAAACCAAATTGTTCTTGATCACTACAAAAGTCAAAACACACTCTACAACACCATGTTATAGCATAACTATCCATCAAGAAATCCTATCTTGGCCAACAATCAATACAGAAGTACAACACAGTAAGAATGGAACGAATTAACCTGAATTGTAAAACAAGAAACACAATTGAATCTCTTAATTCCACAACAATAGTGAAATTGGCTTCCACAAGATGATGAAAATTTTGCCCCAAGAAACCCCAATGATCTTTCAAAAACAATTTCTCACAAAAACTTGATTCGCAAAAGGCTCTCTCAAATGTAAAAATTGAAAGTGTTTGTGTTACCTAATTTTGATAATGTAGACCCTTTTTTTATAGAGAATTATTTAACAATGTTGATTTGTTAAAAATGGGAAGTGATCTTGCAGGTGACTTGATCGTTGAAGGTCTCGCCACGTCAAACTCCGTCTACCGCAAGCACGTTCCAACCAGCTCCGAGCGAACCTGCGAAAATACCACAAACGGCGCCTCTAGCGGCCGATTGCACTCTGACGCGCAAGTCAGTCAAACAAGACCACCAAAGAACTGTGTACTAAGAATCTCAGTGAGACTCGTGCACTCTGTGATTCTCCCTTTATCTCTCTCTGAGCAAAAACTAGTCACTTGCCAGTATGAAAAGCGTACCTTCGCAATGAGCGTGGAATGCCTTTATATACCCTGCCGTGCGCCCAAGTTATTTGTGTACGAAGTAACTTAGCGTGTTTCATTCATTGGGTGTCTCGTGCAGCCTCAGTGTGAGTACCAGGTGCGACTTGGACAAGCGCGCATACCAGGCATCACCTGTCGCGTGAACGATCACCTCTTGTTTTGTCTCATGCACGTTATGGGCTAAGAGAGCCTCAATCACCAACCGACTGCTGGCTCCCTTAGACCACTCTCATGCATGGTACCGCAAAGCGCATAACCTCTCTGATCTCTGATACTCTGCCACACAAGGCTCGCATGCAACGCTCTCACCGGGAATCCCTTCTTGTTCCCAGCTTAACTGCATGCGACACGATGACGGATCAGCCTCGTGGCTCATCTAGACGATGATCGTGCATCCCCTCTGATCACCGATCTCCACCTGATCACCCCCTTCAAGACACATCAGCTTCCCTGGCCCACATGTCCCACTAAGAACGGCTCACTTGGCCATCAGTCGCTGACGTCACCCTAAACCGATGACCGACCGGATCAGGAAGTTTAGTAAAATCAATATGTTGAGAAACTCGAAGTAACCTGTTGATTTTATTTAAATAGTATATCTTATGTTTCACTAATGATCTAATCACATAAATAAGATTAAGGTGGTGAGAAGTTGAATGAGATTTTTGTATCACCACTTCTTACCATAAAGGCCTAAAATAAGAAATTAAGGTTAAGTTTTGATAATAATATTTTTAATGAGTGAGATAAGAAGTTGTCATGAGATACACTTAATAGAAGTCTTAAGTCTTTTAGAAGAAGTTGAAAATTCATGTGAAACAAATGTAATTTATTGTGCATGAATATTATTAGGATAATTTCATATGTATTCTTTAGGTATTTTTAAATTAATTCAACCTCATGTATATGTTTGTATAATTTGATTTTACGTGAAGTATTCAGAGTTAATGGATATTATTTTTTGTGGATTTGATGTATATATTATTTTTTAAGAAATTATGTTCGAATATCAAGTACAATGTATCTTATATAGAAATTAATAGTATATATGAGAAATATTATTATATTAATCTACTAATATATTAGATTATGTGAGGCGTTGCATTAAGATATTTTAATCAATTTTAGCGGAATTCAAAAGTATTTTTATTTTAAAAATTAGTGTGTTGAACTTCTAGCTAGTGCATGTTTACATGAGAATTGAAACAAAATTAAAAAGTAGTTTTATTCCTGAAACAGTACATATTTATTTGTGGTTTCATACACTAGTTGAAGTTTCATCACTTTTAGGCAAAGGTACACTTAGAAATTGATTACTTGGCTTGTTCATCTCCTTTCAGAAAAGAGTTTTTTTTCCATTCCACCACATTTTGGTTTGGACAGGTTTGTTTAGGTCTGTATGCGACTTCTTCACCTCCCTGTGTTTATTTGCTGTGCTTTGGTTCCAAAAGGGTCCAACTTCTGGTTCATTGTCAATCCATTTGGGTTCAATGGTTTCTAACTTTATGGGTTCAAAGGTTTCTATCGTCGCTTTTTCCATTATTGGAGAGTGGGAAAGGAGCCAAAAGTCAAAAATCTGCATAAAAGACATCAACAAGTTTACTCCAACAAACCAAAAGGTTATATATAAGATGCATCATGCATCACTTATCATGCCATATATATAAACTTATATGCATCTTATCAGTATAGATGCATGTATGGCAGTTAAAACCATATATACATAAGAAAAAATGTAATGAAATGGTTAATGAAGAGAACTGGAATGAAAACTGAAAATCTATGAAGAAATAGGTGGAGACATGCATATATATCTGCAACTGAAACTCAATGATGTAAATGGATTATTATTTGATGAACCTAAAGACAAAATATTATATTATATCTCTGTTTGACCACTTCACCTGAACTAATAATCAAATGCTTCTCCACTGCATTATTATTGGGTTTCTAAGGCTTTGTATAAATACACAAACTAAAGATTCTTTGCTCACTCACATCAAGGGAAATGTAAACCTTACACTTAATTTGGGTGGAATCTAATTCTCTTGTTCTTTGTTT
>Ga0123342_1009387_pt1 | contig 11745 bp, 6 predicted proteins | sample Turbeawhitnodule_FD_89960 | JGI IMG/M metagenome (GOLD analysis project Ga0123342, IMG submission 89960) | Root nodule microbial communities of legume samples collected from Mexico - Turtle bean Mexico white nodule | ecosystem: Host-associated > Plants > Roots > Nodule | place: Mexico: Nepantla... | reverse complement strand
TTCGTTATTTTGCAGAGGTTTTAAAATAAACCTTTGGAAATTAATAAAGGTTAAAAAAACCTCTGTTATTTTACTGAGGTTTTAGAATAAACCTTTGGAATTTAGCTAAGGTTAAAAAACCTCTGTTATTTTGTTGAGGCTTTAGAAAAAACCTCCATTAATTAAATGAATTCCTAAGGTTATATTAACCTCCACTAAATAACCTCTATTAAAACCTTTTTTTCTTGTAGTGATAATACTATTAATATTAATAATACTATTGATAATATTATTATCAATATTAATAATATTAATTTGACTAACAATAATAATATTGATAATAGTAATATTATTATTATAATTATTAATATTAATATTGTTAATAATAATAATACTAATATTATTATTATTATTATTATTAATAATAATATGTGGATAATAATTCACAAGTACTGTTGAATTTACCTATTGATTTGTATTCATTAGTAATAATTTATATGTAATGTTGAATTTAACGATGGATACAAATATGTGGATAATAATTGGTATGTAATGCTGAATTTACCTACGAGTTTAGATATCCTATGTAATAATCCATGATGGGTAAATTTGAAATTTCTTGTAATGAAAACATGGTTTGATGAATTCATGACTAGTATTGGTCTTGAACGTACAAAGTGTACGATACTCATGTCTATGCTTAGGTGGACTCCTCATGCTTCCTATGCCATGCTCCCTACTCTATTAGGTCCAATGCATGAACCATGAAAAATTAGTAAAAAAAAAAACCAAAATAAAACTTACACTACTTTGCATAAATTTTCAATGTTAGAGGAAAATAAAAAGACTCTTAAAAAATGTGATGGCTACATGGTCCTCCATCACCTATCTTCCAAAATGTCTGATGGTATTAGACCATCTGCTTTACATTAGATCTTAACTTCCTCTTTGTTGTCTGTCATAAAAAAAAGTCTACATACTTGACGTTTCAAGCTTAAAACTGGAAGCATTATTTGCATTTCTTTTATGTTAGTTTAGGTGTGCTTTACAAAAGTTAGTGACAATAGTTATGCTGAATAAATAAGACCTCATATTAATAGTTTTGTTTAATTAAGTGTGTGGTAGAAAAACTATTAGTTGAGCGAGAGTTCATTAAGAGAGAATTTCTTGTTGTAATCTTTGTTTTCATAGTGAATTTGTTTCATTGATGTAAATTGAAGTTCGTTAACACTTCAATTGAACCATACAAATTTTTTGTTTGTGATTTTTCCTTGTTCCTTTCTCCGCTTATATGAAAACTATGTCAAGTACATAAGAATGTATGATTGATTTGTGTATTTAAAAGTTTTGAAAATTTTCATAATGAATCGTCTGATGAAGCTTAGTCAGGTGTAATATTTTGAATTGACAGATGATCTGTCAAAGACCTTCAAAAACATAGTTTATAAAATCACTCATTCTTTAATTCGTTTAGTTTCAATAGCATGCAAAGTAAACTAGTTTAGGGAAAGAAAGATTTACTCTTGGCATTTTTATACTAGTTCGTCTGTCAAACCAGACTACGTCCAGTTCTTGATCAAATAATCAAGTTCTATTAAGCAAAATAAGTTTGCAAAGATGCAAACTGGGTATTCTTTGGTCCCCAACCACTCTTGGTTAAGCATTCTAAGTATTTTTTGAAACATAGCCACTCCTTACTAGCAACCAGAGTATTGTTTGAACTTTAGTCACTCCTGACCAAACAACCCAGGAATTGTTTGGAAAAAGAAACCACTATTGGCCAAGATTATGTTTTCCTTGGAATGCAACCACTTTTGGCTAAGATTGAGTATTCTTTGGAACACAACTACTCCTAACTAAGAGCGAGCCTTCTTTGGAATGTAGCTACTCTTGGCTAAGACTAAGTATTCTTTCAGACGTAGTCACTCCTGATTAAAAACACAAAGGTTTTTTTATAAAAAGTGTGATATAAAAAGCACAAGTTTTCCTCACTAGAAAGAGAGGTAGAGTCTTACGACAAAAACAAAGATTATCACTCTCCTAGATTGTCGGATGAACACAAATAATGTTCTTACAAAGCTTTGGTGGCATAAAAGGATTTGAGCACAAATAAATTTTGCAGTGTTTCGATATTTTCAATTTGCATTTTTCTTTCTTTTCTTCTTGAAAGATAACTTTATATAGGGTGAAGAAGAAAAATCTGTTTACAAATCATTTTTTCCCATTAAATGTGTTCAATGCATGCATTAAATGTGTATCCCTTTTGTAAGATCAACATATAAAATAACTTCATGAGGTGCAATGTTAGTTGAAGACCGTATGCTTATCATTTGAGTAAGGCGTCACTTATCAGATGAAACAAGAACTAAAAAATATTATATCATCTATCAAATTATGCATTTTGCATAATTTATTGTGTATACAAATATTTTATCTTATAAATCAAGTATATTAATGTTTTATACTTTGTTGTTAATAGACGTACTCTGGTCTTTCTTTGTTTAGTGGAAGCTTAAGTAGAGTATCATATTGAAGTGATTCATATTCCTTTCACACTTAATCAAAATAAACACAATCGGATATATTTTATTCTAAAATACTTTACCTTCTACCTGATTTTTTCTCTTCAGATTTCTCTATTATCGTTTTTTCATTTATATGATAAACAATCTATAATAGATTTTTTTAACTATTCCGCAACCTTAAACTAAACTAAACAACACCCTTCATATCAAGAACATTAAATGTAGAAATATAAGAAATTCAATAACCACTAACACAATAGATATAATATCTAAATTATTTAAATATTATTAATATAAAAATTAAAATAAATATCTTTTTAGTATGAAGTATTTATCCATTGTAATTTTTTAAATTTTTTAATTAAAGATAACTTAGGTGATGAAAAATTCAATCGATTTAATATCTAGCAGTCTTGCACTTCCACTACGTTATGAAACTTAGTGCTATATTGTTTGATTCACAACATTTTATAAGAAGAAAAACGCTGTAAGAATTGTATATCTTGTTTTGTTCTTTGTGGATGGCTCGCTTTGTGTTGTATGTATTTATTTATACTTCAGTCTAGTATATTGAGTAATCTAACATTTACACTTTTCATAAATGTAAGAATTATTTATTTTTGTTAAATTATGAATTTCTTAGTGTCAATTAGTGCAATTTATGTTAATGTGATTTTCCTTTTTCACAAAGTTATTATTTTATCTTGTACAAGAATTATTATGAATAACAATTTTTTTTTGAAGTGTATAATATATGTGTATTTAGAATTTGAATTTAGAATTTGAACTCGATAATTAATTCAGTAATTCTTAATACGTTTTTTACGTTATTTTTATAGTCTAAATCATGAAGCCTAATATCCAAATATTTAAAAATCATTAAAACTATTTTTTTCATTTTTTATAAATAAATTTGTTAATATTTACAACCAAAAAATTGAAAATATTCATTATACGTTTAAGAAATTTATTTATCTACTGTCTTTAGATAATGAAAAGAATAAAAATAATTATAATTATCGTCCTTATTTTAATCTTCATAAATAGTATTTTTTTTATAGAATATAACAAGAACTTTTTGATGGTATATAAAAAGCTTTGAAAGTCCATTATCACACACTAGAAGAAAATAAGAAAGTAGAGTCAGATAAAGATCAACCTCAGAGTTGACGCTTATGTATAAATAACGCGTTGACTTTTCGACAATCGTTAAAAATATGGAAGCTACTAAGTTTAGTATAAGGTGAGAATTTGACACAAATAAAATATTATAATATTATAATATTTTATATTTAGCGTGGGTTGCACCAACATAAAAGGGAGAAAAAAAATTGATAGCATTAGTATGGACGATGCAAGTTAAGAAAATAAATATTTTTTAATTTTGATACAACCAACCAAAGTGAAACATCGGAGCTCCCATGTTAACGAAACAAAGTGTTTTTTCAAGAAAAGGAAAAACAACCGGTTGAATCTCGAGATAATCGGTTGTTTGTCACTTAGCTGGCTTGAGGTTTTTGAAACTGCTTTTTGAATTAGTTATGCAACTGCTTGACTCATTCAACCGATTAAATCGTGGTTTCAACCGGTTAAATATGTGTTTTCATAACAGATTTTTGAAAACTTGTTTTAACTGATTCAACTAATTAAATCTGCCTTAAACGACTATATTTCAAGAGCTATAAATATAGCCCTTTTTTCAAAGCAAAATACACAATCAAATACAACAAGTATTGATACAGATTTGAGATCAAAGAAAGAGATTTGTTTTTTAAAGGAGTTTTTCGTAGTGCAAGATTGATGTTCAAGCTTTGCTGTGGTAATAGGTTCTGATCATAGGAGTTTCCTGTATTGTGCAAATCCAGGTGTTTTTTATCCTTGTCTAGATACTTGTAATAGTACTTCTTTTACCTGCTGTGTGTGTTTGATATCCTGTAAAGACAGAGGTTGTCTTGTCTTAAGGTGTTTGATGTTTCAAAGAGGGTGAGTGAATCTTGTGGATTGCAAGATTACCTCTTTGTGTGTGTTGTAATCTGGTATTGGTTACTAGTGGCACTCAGAGGTTCTTCTGAGAACTGGATGTAGCTCAAGTGTGAGTGAACCAGTATAAACCTATTGTGTAAATATCTCTCTCTCTAAAACTCTCTATAACTGTTTGATAATTTCATTTCTGCTGCTGGTATAAACAACTCTCTAAAACGAAGGTTTAACCGGTTAAAATTCTGATAGTTGTTTCTGTTAGATTGTTTGATTGCTTTCCTTAAGTGCTTATCTAGATTGTTTGATAAAGATTCATTCTAAATCAAGTCTTTGCAAAAAATCTTTCATAAAACAATTCACCCCCCTCTTGTTTAAGCCATCAATTCTTACAATTGGCATCAAGAGCTAGGTTCTTGAAAAATACTCAAGTTCCTGTTTCTATTTTTCTAAAAAATAAAATAAAAAAATCCTTTTGATGGCTGACAAAATGCCTTTTGAGGAAGGTGCTTCTTTAAATAAACCACCTCTGTTTTGTGGTAAAAACTATCAAATTTGGTGCATTAGAATGAAGTTATTGAATCATTAGATAAGGAAATATGGAATGTTATTTCAAACAATGCGTACATGCATATGCCAGAAAATAATTCTGCATCATCTAAAGAACACCTTGACTGTATAGCAAACAATATAATTGTCTCTGCTCTAGATTCTGATGAATTTCTCAAGATTTCAGAATGTATCTCAGCTAAAGAAATGTGGGAAACGCTTGTGAAATATCACAAGAATCCAAAGGAGTGCTTTTGTGGACAGGGAAGAATCTTCTTTTGATTCATCTTCAAAAACCAAGATGGAGGTCTGTCTCATGGCCAAAGAAGAATCTGGATAAAACCAAGTAAGTATATCTTCTTCCAACAAATGTGAAAACTATTTTCAACTTCTTGATGCTTTCCAAGAAACCCATGAAGAAGCTAAAAGATTAACCCTTTTAAATAACCGATTGAAAAGTGAAAACAACAGGTTGAAAGAGAAAATCAAAGTTATGGAAAATGATTTGAACCATTGAAATGCTGATTTCCAAAATCTTGAACTGATTTATCAAAACTCATCTTGCAAATGTGATTCAAGTTTTTATAAAAATTGTGAGTCCCTTCAAAAGAAAGTTTTATATATTGTGAAAACGGTTGATACAATTTTAAAAGGGAAATCAAATCTTGAAGATGTGTTAGCATCTCAAACATGTGTTTTTGGGAAATCTGACTTGGGCTTTAACCTTCAAAGCAAACAAAGTGGATGTTCAAAACCTTTTACAACTTTTACCAAAAATCAATCGGTTAAAAAGTCAAAACAACCGGTTGTTTGTTGTTTCTACTACATGAAAAAGGGCCACTCTGTCAGGTTTTGTAAAATCAGGAAGTTTTTTGTTCCTAAAGGTCTCCTGAAATGGGTTCCTAAGGATCCTAAGGTTCCTTGGAAACATATTAACACTCATGGACCCAAATTCGTGAGGGGACCAGATCTAGCCACCTGATTTTAAATTTTGCAGAGTTGCTTGGAGAGAAAACAACACTTATGGTATCTATATAGTGGTTGTTCCAAGCATATGACTGGAGATGCATCCAAGTTTGTCAGCATTTCTCTCAAACAAGATGGGCATGTAACCTATGGTGACAACAACAAGGGAAAAATCCTTGGTAAAGGTACCATAGGCAATCAAAATAACTTGTTTATTCATGATATGCTCTATGTTGAAGGTTTGAAGCACAACCTGCTCAATATCGGTTAACTCTGTGACAAAGCATATCAAGTCACCTTTAGAACTAATTCGTGTGAGATTCAATTGCCAAATTCAAAAGATGTTTTGCTCATTGGTAAGAGGTCTAACAACATCTATTTGCTTGATATATCCAGCTCCACATCAATAGGTTGTCTTCCAACAAAACATGAGGAATCATGGCTTTGACATAGAAAAATTGCACACATTCATATGAATCATTTAAATAACTTGTTTCAAATAAACTTGTTCATGGCTTACCCAAACTCAAGTTCAAGAACGAACATGTGTGTGAAGCTTGTCAAAAGGGAAAACAAACTACAAAATCTTTTAATTTGAAAAATAGTGTTTCAACTTCAAAACCGCTTGAGGTTTTGCACATGGATCTTTTTGGTCCTTCTAGGACTATAAGACTTGGAGGAAATCTGTATGCTCTTGTGGTTATAAATGACTTTTCCAGGTTTACTTGGACTATTTTCCTACACTCAAAGAAATAAGCATATCCAGAATTCAAAAAGCTAGCAAAAAGACTGTAGAACACATGTTGCAGCATCATTGGAGCTATCAGGAGTGATCATGGAGGGGAATTTCAAAATGAGAAGTTCATCAACTTTTGCAACAAGCTAGGAATCTTCCACAACTTCTCTACACCAAGAAGACCCCAACAAAATGGAGTGGTGGAGAGGAAGAATAGATCTCTAAAAGAGCTTGCAAGGACTATTATGAATGATTCTTCCCTACCTAAGTGCTTCTAGGCTGATGCTGTGAGTACTGCTTGCTATGTGATGAACCGTGTGCTAATCAGACCTATATGAAGAAAATCCCGTATGAACTATTGAATGGAAGGAAGCCAACATAGGCCATCTGAAGGTCTTTGGATGTAAGTGTTACATTCTAAACAATGGCAAAGAGAGTCTAGGTAAGTTTGATGCTAAATCAGACAAAGGTATCTTTCTTGGTTACTCTTTATCTAGCCATGCTTATAGGGTTTATAATAAAAAGCTTATGATTGTTGTAGAATCTATACATGCTGTCTATGATTAAACTAACAAGTCTGAACAAGGATTAGCAAAGATCAACACAGAAGAAGATGAACAGAACATCTTCCTAAAGAATCTTGACAACAACACAAAAATTCAATCGGTTGATTCTGCAAAACAACCGATTGAAAGTCTGCAGCAGGATGATCTACCAAAGGAGTGGAGGATCCCAAGAGACCTATCTGTTGACAACATCATTGGCCAGATCAACAAAGGTGTATCCACGAGAAGGAGTATGACAAACTTCTGCAACCATACAACTTTTGTTTCCAAGATTGAACCAAAATCAATCTGTGATGCACTCAAGGATGAGCACTGGACAACAACAATGCATGAGGAGCTAAACCAGTTTGTGAGAAATGATGTGTGGTCTCTTGTCCCTAAAATAACCCAGATGAATGTAATAGGTACAAAATGGGCTTTCAGGAAAAGTCAGATGACTCAGGCATCATCACAAGGAACAAAGTCAGGCTCGTTGCCAAAGGGTACAACCAAGCTGAAGGAATTGACTATGATGAAACCTTCGCATCAGTAACAAGGTTAGAAGCGGCAAGACTTTTATTAGCTTTTGCTTGCATGAGTGGTTTCAAATTATTTCAGATGGACGTGAAAAGTGCTTTTCTCAATGGAATTGTGAATGAACAGATCTATGTTTCACAACCACTTGGGTGGCCTTGTATGGCCTCAAGAAAACTCCACAACAATGGTATGAGAGACTAAGTCACTTTCTTCTATCCCATCAATATGAAAGAGGGAAGGTTGATAAAACTTTCTTCATTAAAAAGGATGATTCTGATGTTATCTTAGTACAAATATATGTGGATGATATTATATTTGTCTCTTCTAATGCAAAACTTTGTGAGGATTTTGTCAAAGCTATGCAGGGATAGTTCGAAATGTCAATGATGGGGGAACTTTCCTTCTTCCTTAGACTACAAGTCAAGCAATCCGAAGAAGGTATCTTTGTATGTCAATCCAAGTACCGCAATGATGTACTCAAGAAGTTCGAGATGGAAGCCTGTAAAGCTGTAGCAATGCCTATGTCAACAAATTGCTACTTAGATGATGATTAAGTTGGACCAGAAGTTGATCAAACCAAATGCAGGGGATTAATAGGTTCTCTTCTATATCTAACATCAAGCAGACCAAATATAATGTTTGTTGTCTGCCACTATGCAAGGTTCCAATCTTGTCCTAAGGAATCACATCTCAAAGCTGCCAAGAGGATCCTGAAGTATCTGAAAGGCACAATATCCATGGGTTTATGGTATCCTTCGCATTCTCCTATTCATTTAGTAGAATACTCCGAATTTGATTTTGCAGGTTGCAAATTAAACAGGAAAAGTACAAGTGGAACATGCCACCTACTTGGATCTAGCCTCATTTCATGGCACAGTAAAAAACAAGCGTGTGTAGCTTTATCAACAACTGAAGTTGAATATATAGCTGCAGGAAGCTGCTGTGCGCAAATTTTGTGGATCAAGCAACAACTTGAAGACTTTGGATTAAAGATTTGCAAAGTTCCTTTGCTGTGTGACAACACGAGTGCCATAAATTTGATGAAAAATCAGGTTCAACACTCAATGACAAAGCATATTGAAATTAGGCATCACTTCATTCATGATCATATCAACAATGGAGATTGTGAAATTAAGTTTGTCTCTACAGAAAGTCAGCTTGCAGACATCTTCACCAAGCCTCTATCCAAGGACAGGTTCTATTCTCTAAGGATTGAATTGGGTATAATTGATATGCATGCCTTGTCTTAAGTTGTTTTTAATCCTGCCTTTTTGTCTATTTGATGAGACAAATAGGGGGAGAAGTTGGTTCTGTAATGTTCTTGCTAACTGCTTTCTTTATTGCTTTGAACATTGCTGCTAACTGCTTTAAATTTGAATTTTGTTAAACTGTTAACTCTGATATACAAAATTTCAACTGGTTATTCCTGCGAAATAATCGATTATTTATCTGTTTTGCACCTATGTATGTTTGCTGGTTTCTCTTCTGATTTTGTTGATGTTTTTGTTTTGAAAATCACCAAGAGAGAACTGGTTTCGGGTGCTTATTTGATATGGAATAGATTACCCTGTGTTTTTGTGTTTGCTCATGAATGCAGGTTGTACAGATTCTAAACAAAGAACATTCCTAAAAACATCCCAAGGATTTGTCTCCATCAAATATGGGGAGATTGTTGAACATGAGAGCTTTGATGTGTCAAATCCACATGAAGCCTGAAGTTGTGCTTCTTTTGGTTTGGGTTTAGATTAGGGTGTTTAGAATCTTTGTTAAGATCAGTTCTTAATCCTACACAAAGCTTGATCAAATAGTTTTAAAGGAAACAAAGTTTTTTTCCAAGCAAAGGGAAAACAACCGGTTGAATCATCAAGATAATTGGTTGTTTTTCACTTAGCTGGCTTGAGGTTTTTGAAACTGCATTTTAAATTAGTTATGCAACTGCTTGACTCATTCAACCGGTTAAATCGTGGTTTCAACCAGTTAAATGTATGTTTTCATAATAGATTTTTGAAAACTTGTTTTAACTGATTCAACTGATTAAATCTGCCTTAAACGGCTACATTTCAAGAGCTATAAATATATCCCTTCTTTCAAAGCAAAATACACAATCAAATACAACAAGTATTGAGACAAATTTGAGATCAAAGAAAGAGATTTGTTTTTAAAAGGATTTTTTCAAAGTGCAAGATTGTTGTTCAAGCTTTGTTGTGGTAACAAGTTCTGATCATAAGAGTTTCTTGTATTGTGCAAATCCAGGTGTTTTCTATCCTTGTCTAGATACTTGTAATAATACTTCTTTTACCTGTTGTGTGTGTTTGAAATCCTGTAAAGACAGAGGTTGTTCTGTCTTGAGGTGTTTGGTGTTTCAAAGAGGGTGAATGAATCTTGTGGGTTGCAAGGTTACCTCTTCATGTGTGTTGTAATCTGGTATTGGTTACTAGTGGTACTCAGAGGTTCTTCTGAGAACTGGATGTAGATCAAGTGTGATTGAACCAATATAAACCTATTGTGTAAATCTCTCTTTCTCTAAACTCTCTATAACTGTTTGATAATTTCATTTATGTTGCTGGTATAAACAATCGATTAAAACGAAGGTTTAACCGGTTAAAATTCTTATAGTTGATTCTCTTGGATTGTTTGATTGCTTTTCTTAAGTGCTTATCTAGATTGTTTGATAAAAATTCATTCTAAATGAAGTCTTTGAGAAAATCTTTCATAAAACAATTCACCCCCATCTTGTTTAAGTCATCAATTCTTACACACAAAACATCCAACATGTGCAAAATTAAACAAAATCCAGAGCTTTAATCAACATCGCAAAATCATACAAACCATACAAACTAAATTCCCAAATTTAGTGTTCATTAAGCACACAAAGCACAATAGTTTGCAACTATGAAAAGGCTGACAATAAAAGAGCTCTATAAATTGTGAACACAACTAATTAGTGCTACTGTGGGGATGAAAATCTACGACGGGGAGACAAAGAGCAAATGAAAAAATACGAACGTGGAGACAAAACAAAACAAACATAAAGCAAACCTATGACGCTAGTGAATCTTTGCACTTAATGAAATCAGAAAGCTCAAGCTCAAGAAGAGTAAGTGGAAACCTGCGATCTGGATTTGAGAGTAGCGACAGAGAGAAGAATAAGGAAAGAGAGTGTTGATCAAGAGTGATCACAAGCTTTGAAGAATCCAAATCCAAGTGTTTGATGCAAGGCCGAAGTTGCTGTTATGTTTAGGATAGGATCTGGTAGTTTATTTGTGTAATTCACTCTTTGTTTTATCTGAAGCTAATGCATTTAAAATCTTTTTGATTTTAAAGTGTTTTTCAAACTAAGTGAAAAACAACCTGTTGTTTTGTCGAAACAACTGATTGTTTTACTCTTAGTTGTTTTTAAAAAGGTTGAAAACTGTTTTGGTTAGTTGACTTGCTGTCGAACCAAAAAATCGATTGTTTTGTGGTTTCAATCGATTGTTTTTGTGAAAATCCTAACAAAATTCTGTTTTGTTAGTTGAGTGTGTTTTAAATGATTTTCAACTGAATACGCTCCTCTATTAAATGCTTTGACCAATCTTTGAAAGCTATAAATAGTTTGTTTATTTTTTATAACAAACAAGAAAAACATATTTGAGTTTTTCAGTTATGAAAGATTGCTTTCAAGTTTTGAACATTCACAAAAGCTTTGGGTTTTCTCAAGAGAGAGTGGAATATGATTACATCTGTATTGATTTCAGATTGTTATGTAAACAAGTGTAATTCATTCTGAATACTTTGTAAATTCTCGTGTTGTTGCCAAGGAGTGTTATGTGCTCTTGAGGTTGTCAAGATCAACATTCTTGGTGTGTGTTGTGCCAAAGGAAGTGTGTTTCTTGAAGGGTTCAAGGTCACTTCTTTGGTGGTTTGTGTGTAATCTGTTTTGATTGCTTAG
>Ga0123342_1009385_pt1 | contig 11747 bp, 11 predicted proteins | sample Turbeawhitnodule_FD_89960 | JGI IMG/M metagenome (GOLD analysis project Ga0123342, IMG submission 89960) | Root nodule microbial communities of legume samples collected from Mexico - Turtle bean Mexico white nodule | ecosystem: Host-associated > Plants > Roots > Nodule | place: Mexico: Nepantla... | reverse complement strand
TGGATTAAAGATTAGCAAAGTTCCTCTTCTATGTGACAACACAAGTGCCATTAACTTGACAAAGAATCATATCCAACACTCAAGGACAAAGCACATTGAAATAAGACACCACTTCATTCGTGACCATATAACCAATGGAGATTGTGAAATCAAGTTCGTTTCCACAGAAAGACAACTTGCTGATATCTTCACCAAACCTTTATCCAAGGATAGGTTCTATTCTCTACGAAATGAATTGGGAATTCTTGATATGCATGTGTTATCTTAGTTATGTTTTCTTCTGGTTTGTCTATTTGATGAGACAAATAGGAGGAGAAGGGTTGTTGGGAACTGTATATGTTAAACTGCTTTTAGTTTTGGAGTTTTAAAACTGTTGTTTTTCTGTTTTACAGTTTTTCAACCGGTTATCTCTGTATTATAACCGACTGTTCTTATGCAGGTTCTGCTATATTTTTTAAATATGATATATAGTGCATATCTATGTGGACTAGTCTATTCTGTGTTTGTTCAGTGTTTGCAGGATTCAACAGATTTTAAACGAAGAACATTCCTAAGAGCATCCCAGGGATTTGTCTCCATCAAATATGGGGAGATTGTTGAAGATGGGAAGCTTTGATGTGTCAAATTCTCATGAAGCCTGAAGCTGTGTGATGTTTTAGGTTTAGGTTTTAGTATGGGGTTTAGAATCTTTGTAAGATCAGTATGGATTCTCAGATAAAGCTTATTTCAAACTTTTTTAAAGATTAAAGTGTTTTTCCATGCAAAGGAAAAAACAACTGATTAAAGTTTCGAGATAATAAGTTGTTTGTCACTTAGCTGGCAAAGGGGTTTTGAAACTGTTTTTTGAATCAGTTGTATAACTGACAAAACCATTCAACCGGTTAAATAATGGTTTTAACCGATTAAATGTATGTGTTCATAACAGTTTTTTGAAAACCTGTTTTAACTGTTGTTCAAAACTGTCATCAACGATAGCTTTTCAAGGTTTATAAAATGAGTCTTCTTTTAAACGTAAAGAGATTGATGAAACAGAAAGATTTGATACTCTGATTGTGATTGATTTGAGAAGTTACAAACTGTTTGTGAAAAGGTTTTTACCAAAGTTTTAGCAAGATTGCCTTTGTGCTTTGCTCTGATTCAAAGAACTGATCATTAGGGTTCTGATGTACTGTTTTTCCAGGTGTTTTCTAATCTTGTTCCAGTTCTTGTAATTGTTCATATAACTCTCTGTATATCTGTTGTAAAATCCTGTAAAGTGAGTGTGATTCTGGCTTGAGGTGTTTGTTGTGTGCAAAAAGGGTGAGTAGGCTTTGTGGGATTCAAAGTCACCTCTTTGTGTGTGGTGTATGTGTAATCTGTGATTGGTTACATAGTGAATAGTTTGACTGAGGACTGGATGTAGCTCTTGGATAGAATGAACCAGTATAATCTCTGTGTATGATTCTCTCTATCTCTTTTCTCATTATCTGTTTGACATTTTTCCGTTGTCATAAACAACCGGTTGAAACGTATCTTTAACCGATTATAATTATGCTATCTGTTTTTGTTTGGTATTTTGATTAGCTTTCTGAATTGATTTTCCGAGTTGATTGTTAAAGTTTCATTCTAAGCAAAGTATTTGAGAAAATCTTTTGAAAACAATTCACGCCTCCCCCCCTCTTGTTCTAACCATCAAACCTAACAATCGTATCATGGGTGGTTTTAATTGTGCATTACACACTAATTAATCATGATATTGAAATTCAGTTGTCCCATGTAATTGATGTTTTGGTGGTTGAGATGTCGAGATGGAGGCGGTTCAAGATAGACCCGAGATATGTCCATCATCTCGGATGGTTCATTAGCCATAGGCTCGAGTTGTTACGAGGAATTTACAAGGTGGTTCGAAAAGAAAAGTTCATTCGAGATAACTTCGACATCTCAGTCTGTTCACTGAACTCACAAGCTTGAGTGGTGACGAAGAGCCTACAAAGATGCTAGTCCAAAAAGAGAAATTTGTTTCTTTGACATGACGACACGTGACCACTTCACTTCTAATTAAAAAAGAAAGAAAATAGCATTCCTAACTATTGACAATGTGTATCGTCTGACATTCAAATCAAAGTTTTTACGCAACCAAACTATCCATAGAATTTCATCTGATGCTCATTCATGGATCGCCTAACAACGAGTAAAGGTAGTATAGAAGGTCTACTGATCGCAAGTCATCTCCTAACGAACTCAAGTGTGAATCTAGTGAAACTAGCTCTCACACTATCTGTAACACAATTGGAGAAGTAATAACAATAAAAGTAAAAAAAAAAAAGGGTTTTATGTTTGTTTAGCCAAGAGAATATAAAAGAGATTAAAAATAGTAAAAAATGCAGGTTGACTCCTAAGTTCCTCCACAAATGAATTCCTTACAGGTTATCTAAAGATTATCATCTTTCAATTCTCACATAGAGCTAAACTTGATTAAACATGCGTTAATCTAATTCAACTTGAAGATCACTAGTAAAACATGCGTATACTGATTTAATCAGTACCCACTTTGTTTCTTGCATATACTCCATGAGAATGCTTGTCTCCTCTCTCTTGAATCATGCACCCAATAAATTAATTAGAACAATGCGAACTAATTGAGAAACCAAAGTTTAAGATAAGGAAGACTCTCAATCATGCGTTCAAGTACAACCTCTCACAAAAACCAGTTTTCCAGGATATTGGAAGATTAAAACAACTGCTATAGAGAATTGAAAAACAAAATTTTTATTTATCAGAACCTCTTAACTCAATGGTGAAATTAAAAAGGAATCAACTAAAAAGGTTTAGCCTTCCATGCAGAGATAACAAATACAAGGATAAAAATGCAGAAAAATAAATAGAGGAAGCGATCATAAACTCAGAGAGATTGGTATCTTCTATGTGTTTACCCGACTCTTCTTAAATAGGACACAAACCAACAAACGTATCCACACGCCATGGTGGAGAAGATAGTGGGGAAAATCTAGCTCCTACTTAAGTGGAGAAAATCTATCCTACTTTGCATAAAATCCTCTCAAATATTTGCTTCTGTTTTGATTCAAAGAAACAACTTGAACTTTTACATATTTGGCCCATTCGCAAAGGTAGACACTTCTTTCAGACCGTCTACTCTAAAAAAATCAAAATTAACACAAATAATAGTTAAGGCCCAAATAAACCCAATTATATGAATCTTAATTAAAACAATAGATTTATTTATTATTATAGTCCAATATTCTATGATTAAAGTTATTAAGTGTGATATGCTCATCAACTAGTTAATGAAGTCAATACATATTACATCTAGACTTAAGGCACTTAAAGAAAAAAAATCTTCTTATGAGAAAAATCAATCTTTAACCAATGCACAAAGACGGTATTTAGAACTCCTTCTCGGAAATTCTATAAAATTATGTGAAGTACTAAAATCAATTGTCATGAAGACGACCTGTTACAACATCCATAAGATAAGTTTTCAAATTACTATGTTTTGAAAAATGTGTTAGATGATCCTAGGATCTAGTAATTACTTGTTTTTGTTTGCATGTTGTATGTGTTGTGTTGATCAAGAGTGATCAAGGGCTTTGAAGAATCCAAATCCAAGTGTTTGATGCAAGGCTGGAGTTGCTGTTGTGTTTGGGGTGGGATTTGGGTAGTTTCAAAGTGTATTCCACTCTTTGTTGAATCTAAAGCTAATGTGTTTTAAAACCTTTTTGAATTTAAGTGTTTTTCAAACTAAATGAAAAACAACCTGTTGTTTTGTCAAAACAACCGATTGTTTTACTCTTAGGTGTTTTTGAAAAGGTAGAAAATTGTTTTGATTGGTTGACCTGTTGTCAAACCAAAACAATTGGTTGTTTCGTGGTTTCAACCGATTATTTCTTTGAAAATCCTAACAAAATTCTGTTTTGATGGTTGAATGTGCTTTAAATGATTTCCAACTGAATACGCTCCTTCATTAAATGCTTTGACCAATCTTTGGAAAGTATAAAAGGTTTGTTTATGTTTTAAAACAAACAAGAGAAACAAATTTGAGTTTTTCAGTTGTGAGAAAGATTGCTTTCAAGTTTTGATCATTCACATCAAGATTTGGGTTTTCTCAAGAAAGAGTGGAATAGGATTGCATTTGTATTGATTTCAGATTGTTCTGTAAACAAGTGTAATTCTTTCTGAATATTCTGTATTTTCTGGTGTTGTTGCCAAAGAGTGTTGTGTGCTCTTGAGGTGGTCAAGATCAATAATCTTGGTGTGTGTTGTGCCAAAGTGAGTGTGTTTCTTGAAGGGTTCAAGGTCACTACTTTGGTGGTTTGTGTGTAATCTGTTTTGATTGCTGAGTGGATTACCCAGTGACTTTTGGGGACTGGATGTAGCTCTTGGTTTAAGAGTGAACCAGTATAAACTATTGGTGTATCTCTTTCTTCCCTTAAACTTTTTTAAATTCAGCTGTTATTGCTTTACTAGTATAAACAACCGATTATTTCGCATAAACAACCGATTGTTTTTCTGGTGCTTGACTGTTTTGTGCTTAAATTCTTGGCTAACTGAAATTCTGATATGGATTCACACAAAGGATTTTGTTCAAGATGAAAAAGTTTTCTAAAGCCCCTCTTAAACAATTCACCCCCCCTCTCATTTAAGGCCATATATTCTAACATGTTGAACCAAAAATAACTAGGTTGATCAAGCATTGCACTCTAATAATTTCATCTAAACGATTTGTTATAAGGATCAGATGATCATCTTTACGTATTTTGTTCTATTATGGTTTTATCAACTATTATAAATTAAAATTGAATGTGAACCTGTGTGCTATATACACTTGTTGAATATCTGTTTGGGGTCTAGGGTAGATAGTTTCATAAGATAAATAAGAAAATTCTAGAAGTTAGCCTAAGCTGTTGAACAAGATGCTTTGATGTCTCCAAATCCAAGAGGAAAGCTTGAAGACCTTGCTGCTCGGTGTCTGTTGTCTAGTTGTTTGAAACTTGTTAATTCACTCCTTAAGATGATCCAATTTCATTTGAATCTTTAACCTTTTGAAAATATGAGTTTTCTAAAATGCTGTTGAAATTTCAACAGGTTGAAATTTCGAAACAACAGGTTGTTTTACCTTAGTAGTTTTTGAAAAAGTTTTGAAAAGCTTGACTCTGCTGTCAAGTCAATTCAACCAATTGTTTCAACAAAACAATCGATTGTTTTTCTGAAAACCTTAACAGAATTCTGTTAAGTGGTTTTAATATGTTTTAAATGATTCTTACTACCTTGGCTCCTTTATTAAATGTTTTTGATCACTTGGTTGGTCTATATAAAGGTGGTTTTACGCTCCTAATCTTGGAGTAAGAGAAAGAGTTTATGAAAAATAGTTTTTCCAAGATTTGAAAGAGCTTTGGATGATTCTTAAATGTGTGGAATAGGATTGAGTTGTAATTATGAACTTTAAGCTTTGTAATACCCAGGTGTATTTTATTCCCTTATTCATTGATTACTATATTTCTGGTGTTGTGTTGCCAATGAGTGTTGTGTGTTCTTGAGGTGTTCAAGATCAACACTCTTGGTGTGGTTTGCCAAAGGTAGACTGTTTCTTGAGGGGTTCAAGGTCACTACTTTGGTGTGTGGTGTTTGTAATCTGGTTTTGATTGCATAGTGGATTACCTAGTGGTTTCTGAGGACTAGATGTAGCTCTTAGTGTAAGAGTGAAACAATATAAATCTGTTTGTGTGACTCTCTCTTTCCCTGATCTCACATATATCTGTTTTAAGTTGTTTGTATTAACTGTTGATAAAAACAATCAGTTGAATCGCAAAAACATCCGGTTGATTTTCTGGAAATCAACTAAAACAGCTTTGTGCATTGCTTTCCTTAATTTCTTTCTCTGTGATTCTTCATTGGCTTTCATTATATCTTCAAAGTTTTCGAAAATATTTCATAAACAATTCACCCCCTCTTGTTTAAGGCCACATATTCTAATAATTGGCATCAAGAGCTTGGTACTTGAAAAATACTCAAGTTTGATCCTAAAAATCTTTTTTTTATGGCTGAAAAACTACCTTTTGGGGAGGGTGCCTCAATTAACAGGCCACCTTTATTTTATGGTTTGAATTACCAATTTTGGAAGGTACATATGAAGATCTTTTATTGAATCACTTGATAAAGGAATATGGGATGCAATTGAAAATGACCCTTTTATTCCTAAGTTTGAAAAGGATTATGTTTTTATTGAAAAACGTTGGTCTCAATGGACTGATGCAGAAAACAAAAGAGCAAAGTTTGATTGCATTGCAAAAAATATTATCACCTCTGCCTTAAATTCTAATGAGTTTTTCAGGGTCTTAAAATGTGGATCTGCTAGGGAGATGTGGGATACACTTGAAGTAACTCATGAGGGAACCAATGAAATAAAGAGAGCAAGGAGAAGAAGTCAAGCAAGAAGGAAAAGAAAGCAAAATAAAAAAGAAGCCAATTTGTGTTTGATGGCCAAGGAAGAAGATGATGCAAGTAGTGTAAGTTCTTGTACTTCTTTAAATGCTGAAAATTATAGTCAACTTCTTCAAGCTTTTAAAGAAACACATGAGGAAGCTAACCGATTCGCAATCTTGAACAACTGGTTAAAAGGGTTGAATAACTGGCTTGAAAACAGAGTCAAGGCACTAGAACAAGAGTTGGAGAATTCAAAAAATGATTTTTAAAATCTAGAAATGCTTTACAAGAACTCTTCTTGCAAGTGTAACTCACTTGTTTGTGAAAATTGTGAATCTCTTGAAAAGAAGGTTCACTACCTTGTGAAAACTGTGGATAGGCTTTCAAAGGGTAAATCCAACTTTGAGAATATCTTGGCATCTCAAAATTGTGTTTTTGGAAAAGCATGTTTAGGTTTTAATCCACAGAGCAAGAAAACTGAGTTTTCTAAGTCTTTTTCAAAACTGCCAGAAAAACAACTGATTGAAAAATCGAAACAACCGGTTGTTACATGTTTTTATTGCATAAAGAGAGACCACTAAGTTAGATTCTGCAATATTAGGAAGTTTTCTGTTCCTAAAGGTATTTTGAAATGGGTTCCTAAGCTTTCTGAGGTTCCTAAGACTTCTTTCTACTAACATAATTGGACCCAAATTCATAAGGGGAACAAATCTTGCTTCTTAATCTTTTCTTGTAGGTATCCTTGACAGCCAATAATCACTTTTGGGCTTGAAGAATGACTACTAAAGGGAAGAATATCAAGAGCAAAGACAATCTTTGTACCTACAATTTTCAATTGAATATGTCTTGCAGGGTTCTTTGAATGACAAGAGATATCCTTGGCACATGCATAGCGTTGATCAAAAGAAACTTCAAAAAGAGTATGTGTGTTTTCATTTCTCAATTTATGTAAGTGTGCCTTGTGACCATATGAACATCTGAAATTCTTCTTTTTGAGTGAATCTATTGGGGTTCTCCGTGCAAAGGTATGAACAAATTGCATACTGCATTTTCATCAATTTAAAAGGTAATTTTTGGTATGAAAAATGTTCTTTTTGCTCTCACAGTAAAACATCCGATTGTTTTTTCGAAACAATCGATTGTTTTTCCTCTGGCACCTCTGTATAATGCTGCCAAGTTTGCTTATGCATGATTAAACTTATTTTTCTTTTTCAAATCTTGCTTTTGGACAAATATACATTGAGTGTGCCTTAGATTTGACAATAAAAGATTATATCCACTTGTTTTCTTGAAAGCTCTATATCATTTTCTATTCTTGAAATGTCAACATTGTTTGTACTGTTGGTCTACTATATTATCATTCTGATTTCTACTTTGTACAACCCTTCTCAATGTCTATTTGTGAGAGCAAATAGTGGGATTTGTTTATGCTTGATTTGGTTGTATAAGATAGCTTTAAAACTGATGCATTATGTTGTTGCTTCTCTGCACTTGTAAACACTTGATTACTTCAATTTTTCTGGTTTTTCTGCTAATGTTGTATATGCAGAAAACTGGTTTTTGTGTGTCTTGTTATCTTGATGCTATACTTGCTTTGTATATGCATCAATTATGTGTTGCAGGACCTTTCAAGTACAGGTGCTATGTTGAAGACTAATCAAAGTGATGTTTCTTATTATGGTTGAAGAGCATAATAAGAGTCTGATCCAGTGTTGTTGATAGCTTATAACTGTAGAGGAGTTTGTCCATGTGGTGTTTGATGAAATCATTCATAGTGATCAAGGTTCTACAAAGGTTTATGTAGAAGAAGATGAGCAGAACATCACCTTGGAGAAGCTGGAATCCTGTCCAAAAAAACAACCGATTGATTCTGCAAAACAACTGGTTGATTCTGCAACAGGAAAAGCTGCCAAAGGAATGGAGAATTCCAAGGGATCTTTCAGTGGAGAACATCATTGGTTAGATCCACAAGGGTGTTTCTACACATAGTATTGTATCTAACTACTGCGAGCATATGACTTTTGTCTCACAATTTGAACCTAAGTCAAATGAAGAAGCTCTCAAGGATGATAAATGGGTTGCTGCCATGCATGAGGAACTGCATCAATTCACAAGAAATGATGTCTGGTTTCTTGTTCCAAGGTTTAACCAGATGAACATCATTGGATGCAAATGGGTTTTCAGAAACAAGCTGGATGAATCTGGATCAAATTACAAGGAACAAGGCAAGGCTTGTGGCTAAAGGTTATAATCAAGAAGAAGGCATAAATTATGGTGAAACCTTTGCTCCAGTTGCAAGATTAGAAATTGTAAGGTTGTTGTTGGCCTTTGCTTGTATGAGTGGATTCAAATTGTTTCAAATGGATGTTAAAAGTGCTTTCCTCAATGGAATCATCAATGAGGAAGTTTATGTTGAACAACCACCGGGCTTTGAAGATCATCAACATCCTAACCATGTATACAAGTTGAAAAAGGCCTTGTATGGGCTTAAGCAAGCTCCAAGGCAGTGGTATGAGAGGCTTAGTAAGTTGTATATGTTCATCCTATGTAAAGTAAGTTGTATATGTCCATCCTATGCTTTTGGCTTCATAAGACCAAATGAAATTCTAATCATGCGTAAGGTAATGCAAAGGTATGAATGTATTTCATTATGCATTTCTCATCTCTTTGAAAGATGATTTGCTTTTGATCCTACTAGGGAGATGGGACCTAGAGAACTATTGAAGTCTTCTTCTCCTTCCTTCGGTCGGTCAGGTTGCTGGGTGGTGAACTGAGGTTCTTCTCGTCCTCCTGCTTCTCCTTCGGCACTCGGTCTTGGGTGAACACCGGATGGTGGGAGTACCTGCGAAGGCACTCCGACGCTCAAATCAATAAAGCGGGTGATCAGTACTCTGGTAGGTGAACAGTAATAAATGACGTACCTTTCTCCTTGAGATGTGTGCTATTTATATTATTCTAATGGGCTTACCTTATCGGGCCCGATTAGCGGAGTGGATCTCGCTTAGGGTTGTATTACCTAATTATTAATAACGGATTAGCTTCACTGACCTTGGTTTGAGCGTTAATGGTAGTATGGGTCGGTCGGCCGGCCGTGGTGGTTCTACTCGTCTCGGCCAAGCTTACCTGGCTTCGGCTATGTCTCTTAGGTCTCGGTCGCCTCGGCAAAGACTCTCAGGACTCGGCCAGATTCCCCTGGTCTCGGTCAGGTAGACCAGGTCTCGGGTAGCCAAGTGGGTCTCGGTCAGGGAGGCCACATGTCGGTCTCGCCCATATCGATACACTTGCCCCCAGGCTCGAGGGCAGATATGTCCGATGAGTCTTTAATGGTAGGTGTCGGTCGGTCTCCCTTGGTCGTGCAGTTGTTCCATTCCTCAAGGTATGACGTGACCCCAGGCGGCGTGACGTGACTGTCATTAATTAGGGGTTTTTCGGGCGGGAAGTGTTGTGGACCGTTGGATCCAAAAGATCCAACGGTTGAGATTGATGCGTCGTTTCGGAATCCGAGGCCCATGGGCCCTATAAATAGGGGTTCAACAGTGCCGAAATCTTGTGTTTTATTTCCTTGTGAGCTAAGTGATAACCGAGCAGCCTCTCGCCTTAGCTCTGAGATTCGAGTGACATCTCGCCCACTTCTTGATATTCGGTTTCGTCCTTTTTACAAGGTTAGTTATGTTTACACCCTCTCGGCCGACATCTTCTTCTTCTGGTCATCCTTCGTCTCCCCTGGGTCGCCCATCTGTTCCTTTAGGAGAATCTTCTTCCTCTCCCTCTTCTTCTTCTTCATCTTCGTCTACCACCGACTCCATGTCGGCCGGGATGGCCGAGGGGCCACCCCAGGTAGAGGTCTTCAGGGGGGACGACCCGGCCGGTGCTGTTGACCGGTCGGACGATCCCCCGTCAGCCATTCCTCTCGTGGACCTTAGTTGGGTGGACCCTAAGGTTGTCGAGATCTCGTCCAACTACAGGATCGTGGCGTCTGTGACCAAATTTTTGGCCAAACACCCGATTCTGAAGGTGGATGAGTACTCGAGCTACTTTAGCGTTTTGCCCTGCGGGGCGACCGAGAGTGTTTCCTTGGGGCGGTCGGGAACCAACCCCCCATTCTTTTATATGTACGCCTGCTTTTTCACGGACCTCCATGTTTCCCTCCCATTTGATGAGTTCACAATGGGCGTCCTTCAGGCGCTCAATGTGGCTCCCACCCAGGTTCACCCGAATACCTGGGCGTCCCTTCAGGCCTTTCACCTGTTGTGCGACGTTATACACCTTCACCCCACCCCTTCTTGCTTTCTTTCTTACTATACTTCTCACCCTGCCAAAAAGGCTGCTTGGCATTCCTTGGTCAGTCGGTCGGAAGGTGCGCTGTTTGATTCCTTCGCCCTCTCCTATAAGAGTTTCAAGGAGCGGTTTGTGAAGGTTATCATTCGGCCTGAGGCGACGACCTATTTCTTCGACTCGGTCGGTCGAGGTTTCCTCTGTATTGGACTCGATAGCCTTGTGATTTCAAGGTGTGGCCGAGGCTGACAGAGGGTGAGGATGAGTTGGGGTTCTTTCCCTCTTTGACGCCCTCCCGAGGAAGCTTCCGTGCTGGGGGCTGATCGGTGCATACACCAAAACGGCGCGATGGGCGGCTGTTAGGGGTATGGGTTCTGCCTTGTCTTTTTCGGTCGGTCATCCTTGTGACTCGATCATTTTCGTGTCGTTTGCTAACTTGTTTGTTTTTTGTTGTTTTGCAGAGATCATAGTTCAAGAATGACCGACCGCTGTCAGTGCCCTTGACAAGCATAGGCAAAAGGCGGCCGAGCGCAAGGGTCGTCGCAGCCTAGAGGTGCTGCCGCCGAGGCCCGATAGGGCCGAGAAGTCCAAGGGATCGACCGGGGCTTCCCACAAGTTCAAGAAATGGCCGAGAGATGGTGGTAACGTGGCCACTACCACCCGCTCGTCCGGGTCTATGTCGACGCCTACACTTTGTCGGGAGGCGGCCGAGGTGGCGCCACCCTCGCCCAGGCCCGCAGAGCGTGGGGTTGGTCCATCAGAGACCGGTGTCGTGGCCATACCCTCGCCCTTCGATCTTCTGGGGAGCAGTTACCAATTTATGCGGAGGGTTCGCGTGGCGCTCCCAGATGAAACCCGGGAGTCCTTCCGAGACGTCTCTCCCTCGGACCTCCTAAGGAGCGGCTTGGAGCTGATGTGCCGCTCCGTCGTTGATGTGATTCCAATAGCAAAGAAGAGAATGATTCTTGACATTCTTAGGAATCAACTTGAGTTGGACAATTGTTAGGCACTTTTTCTTAGAATTGGATCAATGTTCTAAGTCAAGAACTCAC
>Ga0123342_1009384_pt1 | contig 11748 bp, 10 predicted proteins | sample Turbeawhitnodule_FD_89960 | JGI IMG/M metagenome (GOLD analysis project Ga0123342, IMG submission 89960) | Root nodule microbial communities of legume samples collected from Mexico - Turtle bean Mexico white nodule | ecosystem: Host-associated > Plants > Roots > Nodule | place: Mexico: Nepantla... | reverse complement strand
TCTCACACGTGTTGAGTGCCAACCAGCACACGGCGGCAAACTGGTATGGATTCCTATAACTGTCAAATAGAATAACTGGCAAAGTGCATAACAATTTTGGTATATCGTTAAAAAGTATTACTTTTGATGGAGCGCGGTTGGGAGGCCGCAACCATGGCGTTCATTTCAGACCCTCAGACCGATGCCTATGTGGACATTCATACCGATATTTTCGGTGACGACGCCCTTTTGAGATCGGGGCTTAAACTGAATCACCTGCGGATGATCGTCGCAATCGAAGATAGCGGGCAAATTTCAGCCGCCGCTGAGGTGCTGAACATTTCGCAGCCGGCGGCATCGCGAATCCTGTCGGAAATGGAGTCGATCGTTAAGACACCGCTCTATGAGCGCGTGGCACGCGGCGTCGTGCTGACGACCTTCGGACAGGCGCTTGCCAGACGGGCGCGCAAGATCATGCTGGAACTTCGCGAGGCCGGCCGCGAGATTGCCGAACTGAAGACGGGAAAGGGCGGCGCCGTCTTCATCGGCGCGGTTACCGCGCCGGCCATGAGCCTTGTGGTACCGGCGATCAAGCGGGTTAGAACCGCCCTGCCCGGCATAGAGGTGACCATACAGGTCGAAACGAGCAACGTGCTTGCCCGCGAACTGCTGGCTGCCCGGCACGACTTCATTATCAGCCGCATTCCCGACGATCTTAATCCGCGCTTGTTCCAGGTCCAGGAGATCGGCGTGGAGAAGGCTTGCCTGATCGTGCGGGGAGGCCATCCGCTGCTGAAGAAGAAGGTCGCCTCCCTCGAGGACCTCCCACGATATGATTGGGTCTTCCAGCCGGCGGGGACGCTGCTGCGCCGGACGATCGAGGACTTGTTCCTCTCTCGCGGCGTGCCGCTGCCGGAAAATATCGTCAACACCTCGTCGCTACTGCTCACCTGCGCGACGGTTTGCCAGACGGATGCAATCGCTCCGATCGCGCTTGACGTCGCGCAGTTCCTGGCGACCCACAAGTCGAAGGCGTCGGATGTGCGGGTATTGCCGATCGATTTCGAGATCAATGTCAGGCCCTACAGCCTGATCACGGTGAAGGAGCGGGCACTCCCCCCGAGCGCGCGGCTCCTTTATGACCTAGTACTGGCCGAGAGCAAGAAGGCGGCCGCGGGCTGACAAGCTTTGCACCATTTTGCTCGCATCTAATGCCCGCCGCCAAAGGAGATGGCAATCATGCTGTTCAGCCAATCGGTGTTCCAGTCCGTGCTCGACCGCCTGAAAGCGGAGGACGAGACTGTCGAACAGGATGCACCCGCTTCGGCCCGTGTGAGCGGTCTCAACACCGGACTCGCTTTCAACGTCATGGAAGGGGTCTCGGTATCGTCAGCACGGCCCGACCAGGCGTATTTCGAGACACTGGAATTCATCCCTCCGGAGACGGTGGCCGAGCCCCTGGCGCCTCCTGAACCGGAGCCCGAGCCGGTGATGCCGGATTATCTTGCACGCATCACAGCAGAAGACATCGCCGCCGAATTGGATATTTCAGCGCGCGATACGGTGCAAAGTCTCAGCGTGAAACGGCGCGCCTTTGCCAAGAAGAACCATCCAGATCGCGTTGACCCGCTGTTCCGTGAGAACGCGACGAAGCGGATGACCACAGCCAATCTGCTGATCGACCAGGCACTGCGCCGCCTTGCCCGCTGACTAGTCCACGTCCTTCTTGTTTTCCTTGTCTTCCTTGTCGTCGTCGTCATCGGTCGATGGCGGCGTGGCGGTCTCCGCCGACTGCGGCTTGTAGGTCCAGAACAGCATGTAGACCGCGTAGACACCGGCACCGCCCGACAGGACGGCCCAGAATGGATCGCCGGTGATGATTTCGACCAGCGCCCAGCCGAAGCAAACGGCCACAATCAGGATGCGAACCCAGAGCGGGCGATAGGCCGGATGTTGTGGATCGATCAGTTGCATCTCATTCCCATAGCTAAATTGTCACACGTCTTTAAGGTGGTTTCTGAAAATGTGAAAGAGCGCCGGCTTGACGCAGCGGGCATAAAATGGAATGAAAATTCCACATCAGATGCAATTCGGTTCATTTGTTCCGAATCCAAGGGAGGTTCTCATGACAGTCAGATTTGGTCTTCTCGGCGCCGGCCGCATCGGCAAGGTTCATGCGAAGGCCGTCAGCGGCGATGCCAACGCCAAGCTCGTTGCCGTCGCCGACGCGTTCCCGCAGGCAGCCGAAGCGATCGCATCCGCCTACGGCTGCGAGGTCCGCACGATCGAAGCGATCGAAGCCGCCAAGGATATCGATGCTGTCGTCATCTGCACCCCTACCGACACCCACGCCGATCTGATCGAGCGCTTCGCGCGCGCCGGCAAGGCCATCTTCTGCGAAAAGCCGATCGATCTCGACGTTGCCCGCGTCAAGGCCTGCATCAAGGTCGTCGACGAGACCAAGGCCAAGCTGATGGTCGGCTTCAACCGCCGTTTCGATCCGCACTTCATGGCCGTTCGCAAGACGATCGATGACGGCCGAATCGGCGACGTCGAAATGGTCACGATTACCTCGCGCGATCCGGGCGCTCCGCCGGTCGATTACATCAAGCGTTCGGGCGGCATCTTCCGCGACATGACGATCCATGACTTCGACATGGCCCGCTTCCTGCTTGGTGAGGAGCCGGTTGCCGTCAGCGCCACTGCCGCGGTCCTCGTCGACAAGGCGATCGGCGAAGCCGGCGACTACGACAGCGTTTCGGTGATCCTGCAGACCAAGTCCGGCAAACAGGCGATCATCTCCAACTCGCGCCGCGCCACCTATGGCTACGACCAGCGCATCGAAGTGCATGGCTCGAAGGGTATGGTCGCCGCCGAAAACCAGCGCCCGGTCTCGATCGAGGTTGCCAACGGAAACGGCTACACCCGCCCGCCGCTGCACGACTTCTTCATGACCCGCTACACCGAAGCCTATGCCAACGAGATCGCGAGCTTCATAGCCGCGATCGAGAAGGGCGCGAAGATTACGCCGTCCGGCGCCGATGGCCTCGCTGCTCTGGCGCTTGCCGATGCTGCCGTGCAGTCCGTCAAGGAAGGCAAACTTATCAAGATTGGCTGACGGCCCTCTCCCGACCGAAAGCCACCTGTGAAATGGCCGGGTCCCTGCCCGGCCATTTCTCGTTTCATTGCTATGCTGCGCGGGACGCACGGCTAGTCCGATCCCTGAATGCCGGACAGAACCAGCTCCTGATCGATCACTGACAATGCCCGGTCCAGATGCCCCTCGAAGACGAGGATCGATTCGTCAGGTACGACGCGGATCTCCGGCATCCCTTCCATCCGCACGACATGCGCTTGGCCAAGCCCTTCCTCGATCCCTTGTCGCAACAGATCATGGTAACGCGTTCCCGGACCGGTGATCGCGATCGGCATACGCTCCGTCAGGCTGAGGAGACGCGAAAGCCCGTTTCCGAGTGCGATACCGGCTTGCCTGAACGCAAAAGCGGACATGCGATGCCCCTGGCGCGCTTGCGCGGCTATCTTGTCGAGCTCGGCGACCGGCACGAACTTGGCCGGGATCGTGTCGAGCGGCACTTCGAAGGCCATGCGCAGAATGGCATAGAATCCGGCATAGGCCTCGATGCACCCCCTGCTTCCACAGCGACAAAGGCCTCCGTTTGCCATATGCAGCATATGGCCGAAATTCGGCGCCGAGATCTCACGCTCCCCCTGCCCCGTGCGCCGAACGATGCCAAGGCCGATGCTATGTCCGAGCGACAACGCCGCCAGCGAGCGGAATTCCGCTGGCCTGGTATTTTCCTCATGCGCGCCGAGCGCCGCCGCAACCAGCTGCGTCTCGTTGCCGAGAATGATCTTGGCCTGCCAGGCCGGCCGTAATGCCAACTCAAAGTCGATCTGATTGCTGCCGAAAATCGGAGACCACACCAGCACGGGGTCCGTTGCATGCACGAGACCTTTGCTGCTGATCGATATCAGCTTCACCTTTTCCTGGGAAAGCTTTGAGCGTGAAAGAATGCGTGCAAGCCCCTCCCTGATGGAGGCAATAAACCGCTCGGCACCGGCGGGATCGTGCGACCTTTCCTCGCTGAACCGGTCGATGAGCCTACCGGCATAGTCGACGAGCGAATACTGGACGCCATCCGATGAAATGATCACGACGACAAGGTAGCCGCAGTCGCGCCGTTTCCGAAACAGCACGCGCGGACGCCCTCTCCCGCTCGTTGCCTGGTGTTCGGATTTCTCGATGATCTGCGCTTTTTCCAGATCGGCGGTGATCGCCGAGATCGTCGCCGAGGAAAGCTTCGTAAATTCGGAAATCTCCGTATGCGCCAACGCGCCATGTCTTCGAAGCGCGGCAAGCACGAGGACGCTATTTCGCTGCCGGACCAATTCCGTGCTCGACTTGGTCAGCATATATGCCGGCCCTCTCCCCCTCGCATTCCGCCCTCGTTCACACAGCATCTCCAGCAGTTTTCCGCAACGGAAACGAAGCTGATAGTGCGGTGTTGACAGTTGAAAAAATCTCTGACACTAAATTTCTCGACTGTCGAGAAAATAATTGGAACTTCTCGTCAGCGAACCGCGGCGGCCGGAGGAACCACTGGCTGGGGCTGGCCGCAACTCACTCGGGAGGATAATTATGAAGTCAATTTTGAAGCTGATGGCCGGGGCGGCCATCCTCGTGTCGGTCCACACCGCCGCCATGGCTGCCGATCTCGTCGTTGGCGTTTCCTGGTCGAACTTCCAGGAAGAGCGTTGGAAGACCGACGAAGCGGCCATCAAGAAGGCACTGGAAGCCAAGGGCGCCAAGTACATCTCCGCTGACGCCCAGTCGTCTGCCGCAAAGCAGCTGACCGACGTTGAATCGCTGATTTCGCAGGGCGCGAATGCACTCATCATCCTCGCTCAGGATAGCGACGCCATCGGCCCGGCCATCGAAAAGGCCGCCGCTGAAGACATCCCGGTCGTCGGTTACGACCGTCTGATCGAAAATCCGGCTGCCTTCTACATCACCTTCGACAACAAGGAAGTTGGTCGTCTGCAGGCTGAAGGCGTGTTCAAGGTGAAGCCGGAAGGCAACTATGTCTTCATCAAGGGCTCTTCGTCCGACCCGAACGCGGACTTCCTGTTCTCGGGCCAGATGGAAGTGCTGAAGGCCGCCGTGGATGCCGGCAAGATCAAGAACGTCGGCGAAGCCTACACCGACGGCTGGCTGCCAGAGAACGCACAGCGCAACATGGAGCAGTTCCTGACGGCGAACAACAACAAGGTTGACGCCGTTGTTGCTTCGAACGACGGCACCGCCGGTGGTGCGATTGCAGCCCTCGACGCGCAGGGGCTGGCCGGCTCCGTTCCGGTCTCCGGTCAGGACGCCGACAAGGCAGCTCTGAACCGCGTCGCGCTCGGCACGCAGACGGTCTCCGTCTGGAAAGACTCGCGCGAACTTGGCAAGCGTGCTGCGGAAGTCGCGCTCGACCTCGCTGCCGGCAAGAAGATGAGCGAAATCGAAGGCGTTCAGACCTTCAAGGGAGGCGCCAAGGGCGTTCCGATGGAGTCGGTCTTCCTGAAGCCGCTTCCGATCACCAAGGACAACCTGAACGTCGTCGTCGACGCCGGCTGGATCTCCAAGGCTGAAGCTTGCCAGGGCGTCAAGGCCGGCACCGTCAAGGCTTGCGACTAATCGACGGCCGCAAGGCATAGATTGCCGGCGCCGCAACGGCTGAAACCGTTGCGGCGCCGGATGCGGATTGGAACCGTCGGTCGATGGTCTATCCGCCTCACCCAACCATCGCGGCCTTGATTCCCTGCCGGTTTCATGTCGCGGGACAGAGCGACCGAAATTCGGAAGCACGGCGATGGTCAGTTCAAGAACGGGGCGACGCCGCGGGCATCGACGTGATGCGAAGCGGATCAAACGTCCAAACAGTGGGGGAACGGCAAACCCATGGCCGAAATGGTAAAATCCACAACTTCAAGCGGACCGAGCATGGCTGAGGGCAACCTCGTCAGCCGCTTCTTCCGCGCGACCGAAATCGACACGCGCCTTCTCGGTATGATCGGTGCGCTGCTTATCATCTGGATCGGCTTTCACATCATCACCGGCGGGCTGTTTCTGACGCCGAGAAACCTGTGGAACCTTTCGGTTCAGACAACCGACATCGCGATCATGACGACCGGGATGGTTCTCATTATCGTGACGCGCAATATCGACCTCTCGGTCGGCTCCGTGCTTGGCCTCTGCGCCATGATCATGGGCGTCACGCAGGCGAAAATCCTACCCGAATTCATCGGCTTCGATAGCCCTTTCACCTGGATCATCACGCTGATCGTCGGCCTCATCGCCGGCGCACTGATCGGTACCTTCCAGGGCCTCATCATCGCCTTCCTGAACGTTCCCTCCTTCATCGTGACGCTCGGCGGTCTGCTCGTCTGGCGCGGCGCCACCTGGCTCGTCACCAGCGGCCAGACGGTTGCTCCGATGGACCAGACCTTCCGCATCATGGGCGGCGGTGCCGAAGGCTCGATCGGCGCTACCTGGAGCTGGATCGTTGGCGTGCTCGCCTGCCTTTTCGTCATCGGCAGCATCCTGAACTCGCGCCGCCAGCGCAAACGCTTCGGCTTCCCGCGGCGCCCGGTCTGGGCCGAGTACTTCCTGTCGGCGCTCTCCTGCGTGTTGATCCTCGGCGCCGTCTGGATCGCCAACAGCTATTACTGGCCGATCAATATCGCCAAGAGGTACGCCGAGGCGAACAACATTCCGTGGCCCGAAACCGGCCTAGATATCCCCTACGGCATTGCCGTGCCGGTTCTGATCGCCATCATCGTCGGCATCATCATGACCTTCATCGCCACCCGCCTGCGCTTTGGCCGTTACGTCTTCGCGATCGGCGGAAATCCTGAGGCGGCAGAACTTGCCGGTATCAAGACCCGCTGGGTCACTGTCCGCATCTTCGCGCTGATGGGCATGCTCGCCGCCGTCGCGGCAGCGATTTCGACCGCCCGCCTCAACGCCGCCACCAATGCTCAAGGTACGTTGGACGAACTGTATACGATCGCCGCAGCCGTCATCGGCGGCACGTCACTGGCCGGCGGTACCGGCACGATCGCCGGCGCCATGCTCGGCGCACTGGTGATGCAGTCGCTGCAGTCAGGGATGGTACTTGCCCATGTCGACACGCCGCTGCAGAGCGTCGTCGTCGGTGCGGTGCTGGTCGTCGCCGTCTGGCTCGACACTGTCTATCGTTCGCGTGCCAAGTAAGAGGAGTCCTAGATATGACTGATCAACGCACTCCCCAGAACCAGAACGCTCCTCTTGTGGAACTCAAGAACATCTCGATCTCCTTCGGCGGTATCCACGCCGTGGACAACGCTTCCGTCGATCTCTACCCCGGCGAAGTCGTCGCGCTTCTCGGCCATAACGGCGCGGGCAAGTCGACGCTGATCAAGATCCTCTCGGGCGCCTACAAGCGCGACAGCGGCGAGATCCTGATCAACGGCGAGCCGGCCGACATCCGCAATCCTCGCGATGCAAAGAAGTACGGCATCGAGACGATCTACCAGACGCTCGCCGTCGCCGACAACGTCGACGCCGCCGCCAACCTCTATCTCGGCCGCGAGCTGCGTACCCCCTGGGGCACGCTGGACGATGTCGCCATGGAAGCCTCCGCACGCGAGGTGATGGGGCGTCTCAACCCCAATTTCCGTCGCTTCAAGGAGCCGGTGAAGGCGCTCTCCGGCGGCCAACGGCAGTCGGTGGCGATCGCCCGCGCGATCCTCTTCAACGCCCGCATCCTGATCATGGACGAGCCGACGGCCGCCCTTGGTCCGCAGGAAACGGCGCAGGTCGGCGAACTGATCAAGCAGCTAAAAAAGGAAGGTATCGGCATCTTTCTGATCAGCCACGACATCCACGACGTCTTCGATCTCGCAGACCGCGTCTCGGTGATGAAGAACGGCCAGGTCGTCGGCCATGCCCGCACCGAGGACGTCACCAAGGATGAAGTGCTCGGCATGATCATCCTCGGCAAGGTGCCGCCAAAGGCCATCCCTGGCCCCGGCGCCATGCAGGTCTGACCCCCAGACGTGAGATATAAAAGTCCGCCGCCCGCAAGAACGGCGGACTTTTCATTTTGTAGATTGAAGCCAGCGAGAAGCTAGGCTAAGAACCACGCATCGGACAGGCGATTCAAACGCCTCAGGCATGCACCCGTAGCTCAGCTGGATAGAGTGTTGGATTCCGATTCCAAAGGTCACAGGTTCGAATCCTGTCGGGTGCGCCATTTCACTGAAGATTGCCCCAAAGCCATGAAACGTGAGCCCAAGGATAAGCCTTCATCCGCCGTCGAAATGCTACACAGCGGTGCGGTCATCGTTTACTGAAGCCGAACGTTTTCCGCAGACTGCTATCAACCGCAAGCGCCGGCATGAACCTACGCAGCCGGCTTAGCAATTTGGCCTGTCCGCCTGCCGGTTGCCTCATACGGTAAGGCCCGTTAATTGCCGCTAAAATCTGATTGGCAACGACCACAGGAGACGGTGCCGCCTTTATCTGCGCCTCGATCGTTTTGGTGGTTACCATGGCCTGAGACGCATAGACACCAAGGGGGGAACCGGTGCGCTTCGCGTTCACGTCGAGATTGGTGTTTGTGAACGTTGGCTCGATGAGGACGACGCGCACGTTATACTCCCGGACTTCATGATCCAAGGATTCGGACAACCCTTCAAGTGCATGCTTGCTGCTCGCATAAATGCCCATAAATGGTGCGGGTAGGAACCCGAGCACGGAACTCATGTTGATGATGATCCCGCTTCGCGCAGCACGCATCGAAGGAAGGGCCGCGCGGATCATACGCAAAGGACCAAACAGGTTGGTGTCGAATACCGATTGAGCTTCTGACGTCGACGTATTTTCGATGGGGCCCACAAGCGAGACACCCGCATTGTTGACAAGCACATCGATTCGACCGGCTTCGGACAGAACCCATTCAATGAAATGGGAGACCGAAGTTTCATCGGTGACGTCTACAGCTCCGAAGCGGACGCCGGGTATCGCAGGCACGCGGCTGAGGTCGCGAGCGCCGCCGAAGACTTGGAATCCATTCTGCGACAGAAGACGGGCGGAGGCCTCGCCAATACCCGATGATGCCCCAGTAATAACGACAACTTTTCGATCTGACATAAATTCTCCTGAAGTTAGCTGACTGGATCCGCATTTTCGAATGAATTCATTGAAAATGCGGATCTGTTTGGAAATGGAAACTGCCGCGGCGGGAATCCTAGGCTGATGTGCTGAGAGCTGCGACGATGAAGCCGGTCTGAGCAAAAAGGCCGGCCTCTGTATTTTCACCGCTCCGGACACCCTGTTCGATTAGAACTGGATGGTAGAAGGGCACGAACGATCTCACGACGCCGCGCGCGGCCTGAGCGGCGTCCTTGACGCCAAACTCGCCTGCCTCGATACCCTCCTTCACGATCGTCTCAATCAATGCCACTAGCTGTTCGTTATGTGCACGGTTGACAGCCCAGTTCTCGTTCACTGCGGCGGCGATCAGATCGTAGATCGGCTTCTGTTGCTTGAAGGTGGTCTTTCTCTCGCGATGGAGGGCGCGCAGAAGGGTTGTAAGCTTTGTGCTTGCTCGCCCAGGCACATGCGCGATCTCTTCCCCAAGCAGGATGGCTCTATCAAGGAAACGGCCGCAGACCGACTTGTTGATCGCCGCCCTCGAAGGAAAAAAGCGGTAGATGTTCGCGCGGCTCACACCAAGCTGGGCCCCCAAGTCGTCCACCGACGTTTTTTGGTATCCGATGTGGCGGAAGTGCTCTTCCGCCACATCCAGTATTCGCTCTCGGAAGAGGCAGACGTCGATCTCTGCAGGTGTCAGACTACCCATTCCATCTCCCCTCATGCTTCTTTTTTCAATTGCTCGACCATATTCAAGGACGTCCGCGATTTTGACCATTTGCCTACTTCCGGACCGCTTGGAGAGCCGGATCCGCCGCTGAAAAATGGACGGGACGTCTTGATCACGGGCCGCCTTACTCCGCCGCAATCGCGCTGGGAGAGTCGGGTGCATAAGTCACTTCACGATGACCACTTTCCTTCGGGGGCTTGATCCGGAACCACTACGCATACAGGGCCGGTAGGAATAGCAAGATCATGACTGTACCGGCCGCCGTTCCGCCAATTAGCGTATAGGCCATCGACCCCCAGAACACCGAATGGGTCAAAGGAATGAAGGCCAGGACCGCCGCCAACGCGGTGAGGATGACGGGGCGTGTCCGCTGCACGGTGGCTTCGATGACAGCGTGATAGTCATTGAGGCCGGCCGCCTGGTTTTCCTTGATCTGCTCCGTCAGGATCAACGTGTTGCGCATGAGGATCCCCGCCAGTCCTATAAGGCCGAGAATGGCGTTAAAGCCGAACGGCTGGTTGAACAGCAGCAGTGTCGGGACCACACCCGCAAGACCGAGCGGAGCGGTCAGCATCACCATCGTCATCGTCGACAGGCTGCGGACCTGCAGGATGATAACGATCAATATGGCCGCGATCATCAACGGGAAGACCTGGACAAGGGCGACATTGGCCTTGAGGGATTCCTCGATGTTGCCGCCCATCTCGATGCGATATCCCACTGGAAGCGATGCGATCAGCGGCTGAAGTGCCTTCATGACCTGCTGCGAGACCTCGGGTGGCTGCGTCGCCTCGTTGATATCGGAGCGTATCGTGATCACAGGCATTCGGTCGCGACGTTTCAGGATCGGTTCCTCGAATCGGACCTCGGAATGCCCGATCTGATCGAGGGGTATCTGGCGGCCATTCCTGCTCATTAGAGAAAAGTCGGCAAGTTTTGACGGATCCAGGCGGTCTTCACCAGCACTCCGGGCAACGACGGGCACATTTCGGATGTTGTCGCGCACCTGTGTCACCGGGATGCCGCTCAGCAGCAACTGCATCTGCTGCGCAGCTTCGGCGGGTGAGAGACCGATGAGATTCAGACGCTCCTGATCGGGCACAAAGCGCAGCACCGGCGTGCGATTGCCCCAATCACGATTGGCCTGCCGAACATCAGGAACTCTCTTCATGATAGCCAGAGCCTGCTCGGAAATCCTGTAGAGTTCATCCTGATCGGGTCCCATAATCCGAAACTCAACCGGGAACGGCGTGTAGGGCCCGAATACAAGCTGCGTCACGCGCACGGACGCCTCGGGAACGAGTCCCTCCGAAACCGCAGAACGAAGACGGTACTTCAGAGCCTCGCGTGCATGGGCGTCGGGCGTAAGTACGACGACCTTCGCGAAAGCCGGATCAGGCAATTCGGGCGCCATGGCAAAGAAGAACCGGGGCGCACCCTGCCCCACATAGCTGGTCACAATTTTCGTTTCCGGCTGAGTTTGCAACCAGTCTTCCACTTTCTTCACTGCGGCTGTCGTAGCGTCGATACTCGTGCCTTCAGGCATCCGTACTTCGACGAGCACCTCCGGCCGGTCCGACGTCGGAAAGAACTGCTGCTTTACGCCGCCCATTCCGACGACGGAAACAGCCATCAAGCTGCCGACCACGGCGCAGGTCACGAATTTGTGGCGAACGGCAAATTCGATGAAAGAGCGCAGCCGGCGATAATTCGGGGTATTATAAAGAGCGTGATGCCCGCCCTCGACAGGCTTGATGTTCGGCAGCATCTTCACGCCGAGATACGGCGTAAAAGTCACCGCGACGATCCACGAAACAATCAAGGCGAAGCCGACCAC
>Ga0123342_1009383_pt1 | contig 11749 bp, 5 predicted proteins | sample Turbeawhitnodule_FD_89960 | JGI IMG/M metagenome (GOLD analysis project Ga0123342, IMG submission 89960) | Root nodule microbial communities of legume samples collected from Mexico - Turtle bean Mexico white nodule | ecosystem: Host-associated > Plants > Roots > Nodule | place: Mexico: Nepantla... | reverse complement strand
TTTTTTCCTTTAATATAATTTATAATAATCCTAACCCATTATACATCTAAACCGTTAAAATAAATATTTTTTCCTTTAATATAATTTATAATAATCCTAACCCATTATACATCTAAACCGTTATTATTTTAATAAATAATATTATTTGTAGATAAAAAATATCATAGTAAAATTCAATGATAGTTGAATTAGAAGATATATATACAGATACAAAATTAATTAACTATAAATAAAAAAATTATAACTACAAGTAAAATATTATTGGTTTGGTATTTGCACTATGTAGAATTCCTTCTCTTATCTAAAGTTATATCAAGAATACTCTTCCTTTTCTTTTTTTCTGCACAAGCATTTTGACGAATAAAATATTTTTGTGCATGACTAGCAACTTGAGTTGGAGTTCTTGATTTAACATATTTTGAAATGTTTTTCCAATTTCCCTTACCATATATCTGAAGTCCATCCAAAAATAATCTGTAACAAGAAAAAAAAAATTATACAAAGGTTAAAAGAAGTGAAATTCACTTTGACCATACAAATAGATCTTCAAGAAATAAAAAAAAAAACATTTCTTTCAACACCAAAGCACAATCCACACTCACATTTACTATATGTCAACTAGAAAATAACCATTAATAATAAATTAACATTTATGTGAGATTATACAGATGATAGGTGGCACTCTGTATTGGCTCACCCCGCGTTTGACCCGCAAAAATGTGGGTCGGGTTGTCCTGCCCTGCAAAATTATTATGGGCTAGAATTCCCGACCCGCCCTGCATAAGAGCTGATTCGTGGGCAATTCTCGACCCGCTCCGCATAAGAGCTGGTCCGCGGGTTTGCGGACCAACCCGCGTTCTTTTTTCGCCTTATAAAAACTTTCATCCAATTTTTTTTTCTTGTGGTTAGCGAGCCAGCCCACCCCACCCCGTCGCTGGCCTGCGCAGACCGCGGGCTTTAGCGGGTTGAAAAGGTCAGCCCGCTCCGCATTTTTTTACCAGCGGGCTGCGGACCGACCCACACGGCCCGTCCCGCTTTGCCATGCCTAACGGGTTTAGTAAAGAGACTTATTATTTTTTTTATCAATACAATTGTTTGTATCTAATGATTTGCTTTGTTAGCTAATTGGTATAAATTTAGAATCTAAATTTGTACCGTATAATTTTTTATTCATACGATAAGTAAAGTTTCACCCACTTTAATTAGTAACTAAAGCTAATTAGATATCAATTTAGAATATATTAATAAAAGATTTCTAAATTTGTACCATAGTTATCAAATATAGAATCTAACTATACCTAGTAACTAAGTTTATAAACTATATTTTTTTTATAAAATCAAGTTAAGCATCACTATACAACTTGACATCTCAATTAGACAGACTGAATCTCAAGTAACAACAATCATATGTTGTTACATAAAAAAAAAGTACAAAATAAAATATGAGAGACTAGACCAAAATTCACATGTTAATAAAAACGATACATAGACAAATAATTTTATTAAAAAAACTTAAACTTTTAAATTTAATTAAAATAGATAAATAATCAAAACAAAGAAAACACATAATAAAACAATTTAAACAGCAAAAAAAACTATTAAAAAAATTTATACCTATGTTCATATTCACTCCAACTTGTGCCTTTTCCTTTTTTGCATTGATTCCGATTACTAATCAGCTGCATACACATTTGAGTTTGAAGTGGCTTCGCCTCCATATAATCTCTGGCCGGCGACTCGGAAGGATCATCGGTAAGTTGAGTCGAAGTGCTTGGCTCGTCTTGAACGTAAGTTTTCGTAGTCAATGTTTTTGTTCTGGTTGTGGTTGTGGTCGTCTCTGTTGTTGTCTCTGTCGTTTCATGAAGTACATTAGCGTGTTGTTTCTGCAACGTTGTCTCTGTCGTTTTTTCAATTACCTGAGCGAGTTGTTTCTGCGACTCGCCATCCATAATATACTCCTGAGGAAGCTCACGCATTTTTTCTTCTTGCTTCCTCTCAACTCAAAATTCTTTTCCTTTTTAACGGGGCGAACAGAACTCTTTAAGCTTTGAATGACAGCAATTATTACTTAAATAAAGGACTGTTGTTTCAAGTAATATTAGATTAAAGGTAGAAAAACATATATATATATATATATATATATATATATATATTGGAGATAATTATGATACACGTAGCAACAGTTTATGATAATGTTGATTTTTAATAATAGATAGTATAAATCTGGTTTATCTTAATGTTTTTTTTTTTTTGCTTATTTCTGTTTTATTATATAATTGAAAATTTATTATCACGATGTGAATCATAAAATCTTAAAACATTATATACTGAATCAATTTTCTAAAGAATATCTTTTTTATCGCATTTTTATCCGTAAAAAAATATTATTTTTCAACAAAAATAGAATATATTAATTAGTTTGATATTATCTAATGTTTTAGATATGTAACACTCATAAAATGCTATCAACTATACTATATTATATGTCCTATAAATGTACAAAACATTAATTAAGATAAAAAAAATTCAATATAAGAAAATAAATATATAAGCCTTCCAACAATAAAACACAATAATAATAATTATTATTATGATTAACAATATTAATAATGATAATAATTTTAATAATATTATACTGGTAGTTAGTCTATTAATTATATTTCCTAAAGTTATCCAAAATCTTAAGGATAAAGGTTATCATATACTTCAAATTTTTTAGGAAGATTTTAAATATTAAATAATATTAGTTAAAATTTAGATTATAACAAACAACTAATTAGGATATATATCTTTCAATATAAATAAAGACTCAACTTGAATGTTATAATTTGAAGTCATTCAAACTTTTGAACTGGAACAATGACACCCACAGCCACAGTGAAGCAACGTAAAACTTCGTCTGCCTTCAGCTTGTCGTGATTCTTTCCTTTGATCCATGAATAATCAAATCATCAATCAACTTGAAATAACATCTCATTTACTTCTCCTTCAACGATTAGCTAAGAAAAATTCACCAAGAAAAGGGTTAAAAAATTTCATATACCATAAACATTAAACCCTCTTCTAAATCTTTCTCAAATGATTTTGCTCAAAAAGGTCTCGGTGTATTGGACACTGCCCATTGTAAACAGTGAAAACAAACATAAAAGGGCATCTTTAAGTTAGTAAATTCCACTAAAAAACACTCACTTTTGTTTCATAGCAACAAAAATAATATAAGGTCATGGAAGAAGATAATAAGAAAGTGTTTTACTTGTAATACTAGTTTTTAATATTGTATTTTTGTTGAGGGCATTAATCATGGCATCCTTAGTTTGGTGTTAATATATTTAATTTTTAAGTTATTGGGTTTTGTTTGTTTGACCTAACTTTTTTTTTCAGTTAGGTCTTAGTTTTTTTCTTATATATAACCCTTGTATTTTACTCTCTAATACACAAGTAAACAAGAATTTCTTTTGTATTTTCCTTTTTATGTTTTTCTATTTTTTATGCTTAAATCATTGTTTCTTTTTCATTTGCAATTAGAGTTATTCAGAACTTCCTTTTCTCCATTACGATTACGTGTAATATATATAATACTTGGAAATTTTTTTTTAAAAAGGAAAAAATTATTTTAAAATTAGATATCTAATTTAATATATTTAATTATTAATTCTTAAAATATAAGAAATGGTTATCACTTTTGTTTTACTGATGAAATCTAAATAAATTATTTAACACTAATTCAAAATTAAAATATAATAAATGTTTAAAACATAAACTATGTTTTGAAAAAAATTAGAAATTAATGTATATAATTATTTTTTTATATAGTAAATAAAAATATATTTCCTAATTAAATTATTTGTTTGAAAAATTAATGATTTTAAAATTTCATTTCTTATTGATTTAATTATCTTAATTAATATTTTTATTTTAACATTAAACTAATCACACTCCAATACAAAAACTAAAAAATAATATTACTAAATGTTAAGATCTAAAATTTACAAATACAAACGGAATCATATTTATATAAACTATAAATATATTTTATTTATTTTTTATTATATATATATATATATATTATTTTTTGTTTTACGACATCTATTATTCTACAAATTTACTTTTAAATTTTTTTTATTAACGAGTCTCAACTTTTACAAATTAAATAAATAAAAAACTAGAAATTTTTTATATTTTATCATTTTTTGTAAAATATTAATTATATACAATTCAAATTTCTCACATTATATTTTCTTAAATAAACATATTGGATTTGAGTGAACATAGATAATTTTAGTTTATTTTATTTAATTTGAACAAAACTTTTTTCTACAATAAATTTTTGTGTTACTATCTGTGCTACTATCTTTTTAGACTACACTCAATCTTAATCCCAACTCCATAAGATTGATAAAGTTGAGAACTAATCTCAATCTTGACCCAACTTGGTTGGATTGATAAATTTGCTAACTAAGCTCAACATCGACCATACTCAACTGGATTGATAAATTTTCTAATTAAGCTTAGTCTCGATCCCAACTTGGTTAGACTGTTAAATTTGTTGACTAAGCTCGGCCTCGACCTCAACTCAGGCTGGATTGATAAATTTTCTTATTGTGCTCAGTCTCGACCCCAATTCGGTTGGATTGATAAGTTTGTTGACTAAATTCAGCCTCAACCTCAGCTCAGTTGGATTGTAAAATTTGTTGAATATGATCAACTTCGACCCCAACTCAATTAGATTGTTAAAATGTTTGTGATCAATCTCAATCCCAACTCGATTGGATTGCTAAAATTGCTTATTGTGATTACCCTTAACCCTAGGTTGACTAAATTTTAAAAAATGCTAACTAGGTATCTACCTAAAAGTGACTTATTAATATAGTGTGTACACAAACCAATCTCATTAAGGGATATCTAGAATAACAGGCCTTATAAAAAAATTAAAATTATCAGATGATATCTACAAAAAGTTGACCTTATAAGGTAGACCAATCTAAATCTTAAATCATGAGCATATTAAACATATTGTTCCTTCTTATAAATATAAAGAAATTAATATAACACCTTAAAAATATTGGTCAATACTTACTTCTTGAATTAATAGATTCAAATAAAATCTTATAAGTGTTTTAGATTTTTGAAAAACTAAAAAAACCTTTTAAAAGTTAAATTCACCTCTCTTAAACTTAGTTTATTTTTGAACGTATAATTCACATGTGTATGATTTGTATACTTTATTTTAATGGAATGAAAATGTTTGTTTGAAAAAATAATGATGAATTGTGTTTAGATCATGAGTCTCTTTGACAAAACAAATAAACTTTAGTTACAAGCTTATTTGATTAGCTTATGAGCCTGTTTGACCAACATACAAATATTTATTTTAAAAGTTTCTCACTTATGAGCTATAAGTTACTTGAGCTATCTTTGAATTTGTAACTTATTTAATTTCCCTCCTTTATTTTTAATACATTTCCTTAGTATGCTTAGTATCATTTTATCTATTATTACATATTTCAATCTTATAAACACAATTAATTATTATATTTTTATTTATTTGTTGAGTTACTCTTTTTAATATTTCATGCGTATCAAATTAAAATTTAATATTTTAAATTAAAGTAATAACTTTATTACACGATGACATGTGAAAAAAAGGCACAATAAAAGTTTTAAAAAATACAATTAAATGACTTTATTTGTTCATGTAGGGATATAGTGTGTGGAAGCGTGATAATTTCAACCAAAGATTATGAGAATGATACCAGAATTTTTAGGTGGAAAACCCTTTAAATAGAGGTAAAAAACCACCAGCGAGAGAGCCAAAACTTCCACTATAATGGTACTAGGAGTACAATGAATTCCTCTCAGGCTAATGATAAATAGCCCCAAAACAAATTTTCTCTATATGGGTTAAACACTTACACCCAAAATAGAGAGTATTGGAAAAGAGAGAGGAAGTTGTGTGTTGCTGTTTTACATTGCTTGAAGGAAGTCCCTATATATAGTGGTTATAGGAGACAACAATAATAAATACAATTAATGGTAATTAACCTCCCTTTGATTGCAATTGATTGTGACACTTAACTTCCCATTGATTGCAATTGATTGTAGCAATGAACCTCCAATTGATTGTGGCAAGTAACCTCCCAATAATGACAAGAAAACGGTTAAAGGTGAGTCACAACCCACAGTTCAAATAAAAAAAATATACAACTTTTAAAAAATAAATAAAATTATTAAAAAATTTAATAAAAAAATGATTTTTAAATCTAAAATTAAAATTACATAATAATATATTTTGTTCAAAAACAAAAATTCCATTTATATAATAAATATTGTGTAGTTATATTTGTTTATATTATTTTACATTTACTAACCAGTATATTAACTAATTTATCAAATATTTTTAATTCAATGAAATAACTGATCAAATCAAAACTTATAAACTAGAAAGGTATCAACTAACAACTAATTATTCATATCTAAATTATTTTTCATAAACATTTTCCTAACTTTTTTATTCTAACTGATAAATTAGTGCAAAGTTTAGTTCTTTCATGAAAAAATGGATTTGAGCTAATATGAAAAACAATTTGATTATCACATATAAGTCATTTGAGTTACATTTTCAAATTGCAATTCTTTAAGTAATTGTTTAAGCAAAATAAGCTCACAAGTAATTGAGATCATAGCTCCATATTTTGCTCTTGCACTAGATCTTGCAACAACACTTTGTTTCTTACTATTTCAGAAGATCAAATTATCACCAATGGAGACATAATATCCGAAAGTTGTTATTCTATTAGATGGAGATCCTGCCCAATTAGCATATGAATAACATAAAACTTTAGTATGGTTATTGGGACCATACAACAAACTTTTTTCAGGAGAGACTTCAATGTACTTCAGTATACGAATGATTGTATTCCAATGGTCTTCACATGGGAAATTAAGAAATTGACTCACCATACTGTTTGCAAAAGAAATATTAGGACAGGTAACAGTAAGATACTTCAATTTTCCAACCAATCTTCTATACTTCTCAGTATTTGATAGAGGGCCCCCTGATTTGGGTACAAGTTTAACATTGGGATCCATGGGTGTATCAACAAATTTCGAATTCATCAACCCAATTTCCTCTAAAATGTCTAATGCATATTTTCTTTGAGAGACAACAATACCAATATTGGATTGTGCTACCTCAAACCCCAAGAAATATATAAGTTTGTCAAGATCTTTATTTTGAAAGTGTTAACAAATGTGTTTCTTTACTTGTGAAATACCATGGTGATCACTTTCTGTAAGAACAATGTCATCAACATATACTACGAGATAGATACTCCCAACACTCGAGTGACAGTAAAAACTGAATGATCAGTTGCACTGCGCGAGTTATACCAAACTGTTGAACAACATTGCTAAACTTTCCAAACCAAGCCCCAAGAGACTGCTTGAGACCATTAAGGATTTGCAAAGACGACATACCAATCCAAAAGACTTCCCTGAGCAATAAAGTCGGGATGTTGCTCCATATAATTTTCTACATGCAAATCTCCATTAAGAAAGAAATTGTTAACATCAAGAGGATCACAAATAGTAGGAATATTAACTTGATTAGATGGAGATACAGGTGGAGAAGGTTAATGGTACCAACACCATGTGACAAGATCCTAGATCCATTGGCCATGGTAACCAAAGGTAAATAACCCGTAGTAGATAGGGAAGAGAAAAATAGATTTGTTACCAGTAACGTGATCTATGACACCTGAGTCTAAAACCCAAGGACCAAGGGAAGTTGAATGAGTGAGACCCGTAAAAGATGTTCCTGTGAGTGCAACAGAAGGAGAACTAGAGATCTGACGATCCTTATACCATTTGAGAAATTCATTGAAAATAACACGTTGTCTCGATGTATGAGATGAAGGAGGACCCACAATAGACGTTTTGGAGGGAGGCGTTTGGGAGGGAGCAGTTTGGAAAAGAGACATAGTGATAATGGAAGAAACCATAGATGACAAGGGCAGATCCAATCATCAGCTAAATGACGAAAACGACGATGACTGCGATGGCAAGGGAGGCTCAAGTGAGCTTCCGTCGTCGACTTGGGGATGAAGCCGATGAAGTTTTGGCGACAACTTCGATAAATTTTTGGCAACAGCTCCAACGAAGTTCCGATGACAGTTGGAAAACACCGTGGTGACGGGAAAGCACCGATGAATAGTGAGTTCATTAAAAATAGAATTGTACCCTAACCATATATTCTACATAAAAAGACAAAACACTTATGTATATTAAACACATCAAGTTATAAAAAAAAACATACTTGGATAAGCTTATTACATAAAAATATTGAACAATATCTTTAATATTTAACAATATCTAATAATATCTCATAAAATCTAACAAATAACAAATTTTCACTGGGGACATTTTCTTATTACAGTGCAACGAAATTATTAAATAAAATATAATTTAAGATAAAAAAATAATTAGTTACTGACTAAATTAAATATTATTTTATAAACTAAAAAAAATATTGGTATCTAAAATAACTTTTATTATTAATAAAAGAATTAAAAATTAGTTTTTAAATTGTTATCTAATTAACTTATTAGTATCAAATTTTTTATTAATAATAGAAAGTACTTTAGATACCAGTAATTTGATAATTTATAAAATAATATATAATTTAATCAATTTTAGTAACTAATTAATTTTTTTAAAATTAGTTTTTAATTAATAATTTTCTTTGTATTATTATTATTATTATTATTATAATATTACAACTATGCATTTTATGACCGGAAATTGTGTTTTACCATTTTCCTTGTTATGCTAAATTATATTTATGTTAAAAATACACATTTACATTATAATTAACAAAGTGAAATTTACTCCATTTTACTTTTTAAATGTTCACACCTTTGTTCTTAAGGACACGATCTCATTTATAATTTTTAATAAAGTATACCCTCTTTCCTTATTTTATTTAAAATTTATCATATTAATTAAAATAAAAAAGTTAACATTTTAAATATAAAAAACAATTTTTTTTATGAAAAAATTATCTTTTCTCAAATAAGATAAGAAATGTAAATTCACATTATTAAAAGCACAAAAATTAGTATCATTTATAGAAAGAAAAAAAATGAATATTGATGTATCTGAAGTATAAAAAAGATAAATATCTATTTTTAAATTAAAATTAAAAACACCCTAATCTTCTTATTCACATACATATAAATTACTGCTATGAATTATTAATATTTAAAAGAGTAAGTATGATTTAAATTAATAATAATTACCTATTTTTTTTAATTTATTATATAATAATTTGAATCAAAATTTCAAATTTTATATTTAACAACAAACATGTAATATTTTTAATATTTTACTATTTTATGTTAACATAATTTTAAAATAATAAATAATTATTACTACTCATAATTATATTTTACATTATTTTTTAATAACACTGATAAATTCAAATTAAATATCAGTATTCATTAAGAATAACACTTAGTCTTTTTAAAAGAATATTTTAACAATTATAAATTTTATATATGTTTTTAATTTTTTTTATTAAATGTTCAGTTTGTTTTGTAAAATTTATTTATTTTCTGTTTTTATTTAAAAAAGAAAGATCAAAATTTGACATTTTTTCTGTTTTTATTATTGCTGTTGAGGCTGTAACACCAGGAAAAAAATATATTGGAAATGATTTATTTAGATAATTATAAAAAGGAAAATCTGATAATTGACTAAAATATCTTCGAATTCATCAATCCAGTTTTCCCTAAAATGTCTAATGCATATTTTCTTTGAGATAACAATACCAATATTTGATTGTGCTACCTCAATTCATAATTAATATATTAGTTTGTCAAGATCTTTAGTTTGAAAGTGTTAACAAATGTGTTTCTAAACTCACATACTATACCATATTACGAAGTGAACTTTAAACCTAACTCAACCCTATAAAATCGGCTCATTAGGTTGAGGTTTGCACCCACTTATATACAATGAAAGGCTCTAATCTCTAGTCGATGTGGGATCTCCAACACCCCCGTCACGCCGAGACTGCCAACTCGTGCGTGAGACTATATATTATGGGTTGTCCGATAACGACCCGATAGCGGGTGGCCTGATAAGCCCAACAAATACTCGCTAGGATAGGCTCGAAATGACTTTGATACCATATTAAAGTTAATGAAGATGAATATTTCTTGTCTGATGTGGTGCATCAAATGGAGCACACATAATCACACGAAATCGCAATAGAGAAAGGGAAGTTCTGATGAACCCTAATTGCAAATGAAAAAGAGATAATGACTTAAGCATAAAAGAGAGAAAAACAGAGAAAAGAAAATACAAAAGAAATTCTTATTTACTTGTATATTAGAGAGTAAAATACATGGTGTATATATAAGAAAAAGACTAAGACCTAGCTGAAACAGAAAATGAAAGTTGGGTCAAACAAACAAAACTCAATAACTTAAAACAGAAAAACTAAATATGTTAATACAAACCAAGCCCCAAGAGACTACTTGAGACAATTAAGGATTTGTAAAGGTGACATACCAATCCAAAAGACTCCCTTGAGCAACAAAGTCGGGATGTTGCTCCATATAAATTTCTTTATGCAAATCCCCATTAAGAAAGACATTGTTAACATCAAGAGGATCACAAATAAAAGGAATATTGACTTGATTAGATGGAGATACAAGAGGAGAAGGTTAATGGTACCAACACCATGTGATATGACCCTAGATCCATTGACCATGGTAACTAAAGGTAAATAACCCGTAGTAGATATGTAGGAACTAAAATGAAATAACACGTAAAATTGGAAGGGAATTGAATTCACTACCAATTGAAATGAACATTAGGCATTTTATAGCCTTTTACACGTACTGAAGCAAAACAGAAAAACCATTTTTCATGGCAAGTTACAAGGAAATTCAAAAGCAACTAATCCTAGAAAATAGGGAACCCATAAGACTAGGGATTTATTGAGAACGTGAATAAAATAAATAACTAATTTTGACTATCATTCCCTCCCTTAAGCTAATGCATCTGCATTGAGCTTAAATTTTAGCTGCATCAATTACTCCAAGCATTCCACGGAGCTTCACAAATTGCTCCAATTTGAGAGGCTTTGTCATTATGTCAACAATCTGTTCTTCAGAGCTACAAAAACTCAGCTTCACAACTCCATCATTTACCAAGTCTCGGAGAAAATGAAATCTTTCTCCAATGTGCTTGCTTCGTCCATGAAAAACAGAATTTTTGGACAACTGAATTGTAAAGTTGTTGTCACAATTAATTTCCGTGCTTCCTCTTTCTTCAGCTCCAAGTTGCTCCAATATTCTCCTAAGCCAAATACATTGACAAGCACAAAGTGCAGCAACAATGTATTCAACTTTTGTAGTTGATAGACTCACTACTGGTTGCTTTTTCGAAGCCCATGAAATTGCTCTGGACCCCATAATGAAAGCAAAACCTGATGTGCTCTTCCGGTCATCCAAATCTCCAGCATAGTTGCTATCTGTATAAGATACGAGACCTGCGTTTCTTCTGCCTCTTTTGTAGAGTATGCCAAAATCAGTGGTTCCTTGTATATACCTTAAAATTCTTTTTGCTGCAAGCCAATGAGATGACTTTGGATTTGCCATGAACCTACTAATCAAGCTTACTCCATACATTAGATCTGGTCGAGTGGCTGTGAGGTACATGAGGCTTCCAACTGCTTGTTTAA
>Ga0123342_1009382_pt1 | contig 11751 bp, 9 predicted proteins | sample Turbeawhitnodule_FD_89960 | JGI IMG/M metagenome (GOLD analysis project Ga0123342, IMG submission 89960) | Root nodule microbial communities of legume samples collected from Mexico - Turtle bean Mexico white nodule | ecosystem: Host-associated > Plants > Roots > Nodule | place: Mexico: Nepantla... | reverse complement strand
CGTCGAGACGCGCGCGTATCCAATCAGCCTCTGCGGCGGGGGGAGGGGATTGGAGGTTGCAGCTCTCGCCATGGAATCTCGCGGTCTTTTGGAGGCGTTTTGTACAAATAAAGAATGTATCAGTAAACGTTCCTTTGCAAGCGTGTTTTATGGCGTGAATAGAGGCCTGCATAGCGCAAAAACCATCGTTGGACGAGCCTCGGTTAGCCGAACGCTATGAAATCGCGCTGGCGGCCCTCTGTGGGCGAAACGACAAAAAATTAGGCGCTTTGAGACGCTCGCCCCGCCTCTCGCTTGGCAATCGCGCTTGGAAGCGAAAGAAACCGTCGCAAATTCGTTCGAATGCACCGATCCGGGATCAGGGCGTTTCGCTTAATCGGGCAGATAGATAAGTGGTCTGGGCGAGAAACGCGGGAATATTGGCGCATTTCCCGCAGATTCGGCGATTTAGACAGATCGAGAGCGCTACCCCTTCCGCAGCAGAACTCACTTCCAATAAGCATTACTTTCGAAAGTGAGACACGCAGCTAGCGATCATATGCAGTGAGGAACCCTAATTTTCGGATAGAGTTCGTTTAGCAAATCATTTACGATGATTTCAATGACTTACGATTTGGCGAAAATCCCTCTGACCAGCCTGCAGCGACCGGTGGCTGATGCGACCGCGATTTTGGCGCGTCTCGACGAGCGCATCGCCCGCTCGCCGGTCGGCGAGGGTTTTGTCGAACGATCGCACTTCGCCGACGCCTGCGCCTCGCTGTGGATCGACGGCGAACTTGTCCACCTCGAAGACGTGGTGCTGCACGATGCCGCGAAAGATGTCCGCACGCCGACCCACGAATTGACCATCGCCCGCGACGTCCTGAAAAGCCGTCGGCGGGTCGCGGCGCAGCCGCCCGGCTGGGCATTATCGGCGGAAGGGTTGCGGAGCTTGCGCGGACAGGCGTGGCCTGCTGCATCTTTGGATGCCTACGGCATCGCGTCGGTCACCATGGCGCCGGACGCCGGCTCGGGCGGAGGAGGGGAGGGGGAAGACTGCGATGATGGCGCCAGCGTGCTCGACGCGGAGTTCGCCGCCATCGATGCGGTGCTGGCCCGCTCGGAGGCGGCCATCGAAAAGGCAAAGCGGCCCGGTCATACCAGCGGGCGCGAAAAGGACCCGCTGGTCTATGATCTCGACTGGGACGAGGACGAGCGGCTCGAGGAATGGCGTGGCGTGTTGCGACAGACGCAAGACCTGCCGCCGGCGCTGCAGGCGATCGTCGCTTTGGATGCCTGGAACGAGCTTTCCGTTCTGCAGCATGCCCCCTGGCTCGGCCGGCTGCTGGCAGCCTCGAACCTACGTCAGGCCGGCGTCACCAGTGGTGCGCATCTTGCCGCCATCAATCTCGGCCTCAAATCCATCCCCGTCGATCGCCGTCGGCATCGCGATCGCGAGACCCGGCTGCTCGCCATCGCCCAGGGCGTGACGGCGGCGGCCGAAATCGGCCTGAAGGAACACGATCGGCTGGCGCTTGCGCGGCAGCTGATGGAACGAAAGCTCACCGGCCGGCGGACGTCGTCAAAACTGCCGGAACTGATCGAGCTGGTGATGGCAAGACCGTTGATTTCGGCAGGCATGGTCGTGAAGGTGCTCGGGGTGACCCCGCAGGCGGCGCGGCGGATCGTTGGCGAGCTCGGATTGCGCGAGATGACGGGGAGGGGGAGGTTTCGGGCGTGGGGGGTGCCGTAGATAGTCGCTCACCATTGGGGAGCGTGATAAATGTCATCGCATGGAGTGGAAACTCACAAGCTGCATGTTTTGTGGGGTTCGGTAGTAACACTCTAATCTGTGTCAGCGCCTTCCCATACAGGATGCCGAAATAAGTCAGCGAAACCATCCCGCTTTTTTGCTTTGAGAGTTCCAAGATCACCCGATACGCCGAACATACTCCCCGGCCGACGAGCCACTCTGATCCACGGCTGCTCGTCGTCATCTATCGCCGCGATCACTTTGAGCTCTGATAGCTCCAAGCACACTATCCCGTTCCATCCGCAAACGAGGGCGACAAAGGTCGCAGCGCAACGCGAACGCAGATCTCGGAATTGCTCAACGTTTTGGCCACTGAATGAGAACTGCCACGGCGTTAGCCTAGCGGTGGAATGCTTGACGTAAATCCCAACGCGCTGATTGAGGATGTAAAAACCCAATCGCCCGTCGGCGCCAAGATGACTTATCGCTAGTCCGAAAGGGGATTGATCGATCAGCGCACAAATGGCTGCCCCGTGGAATAGGCGATACTCAGGGATCATTTCGAAGATTCTTAATAAACTGAATATTACCCTCAAATTTATAAAACAATCGCGCTCTTCCTTTGCCGTTTGTGTAAATTTTGAAATGGTGGATAGCGTGAGGATACTTTCCCTTCTGCAGGTCCGAGGTGCCGATAAATCCGCGGCGTCGCTCGATAAGGTCCTGGTTGGCGTCTGTGTATTTCACTATCGACCCACTTGGATGAAAAGCCAATGAAGCGCCCTGCCTGGGAAGGGTTCTCAATATATATTTGCGCAGATAGCCCGGGAAACTCTGCTCCCCAAGCAATATTGAAAGCTCCTCCATCAGTTGGAGGGAGGGCTTTCCTGACGTAATTAGATTTTCAACCGGTTCACTGTGATCAAAAATTGCGAAGGACATTTCGCCTCTGTTCAGATCGACGGTGGACCGATCGATACTTGAGCTTGACACAGCGGCTATGCGCTGGTCCGTCAACCAGACCAACGAGCCCATTTTTTGGCGGATGGCATCAAGAGCTAAACGATGAAATACGAAGCACCGGTGCCAGTCACTGTAAAGCGCCGATGGAATTGTCAGCTCGAAAAATCGAAGATATCCTCCTCTGCTTCCAAACATGCGGGCACGCTGAATGTAAGTATCCTGCTGGATTTTGTGGCGCACGTCGCGGGTGAAAAACATCGACAGCAGGTTTTCAAGGGTTACGCCCCGCGAGACGATATTACCACCAATGATTATCGTAAACAGGCTGGTCGGATTGGTCGCCGACGCGCCGCGCAGACTAAAATCTCGTTCGCTATTAATAATAACCACGGAATTCCGTGTTATGTTGTTCAGTACATACCGCGTTAGCTCATCGACATCAGCGTCTGCGTACCGCGCTGAAATGACCTCCCAAATTTCTTTGACATACTTCTCAAAGCGCGGTGACTTCGGGTCCTGCAGGTCGTTCAACGCTGAGTTAATTACGGCCCAGTCCGATTTGTGATCGGTTTTCTTGCCACTTGTGTGAACGAGAAATGAGTAATTCTCCTCAACCGGGTTAACGTACCTATTCAGGTAGGCTACATTTGCAAGGAAACGAAACAGAGCGCTTCTGGCATACTTTGGCTCGTCGCCGCTGTTTGGCAGGAGCTGAAGCGAGAAATCGACTTTATTGTCCAACGGAAAAAATACATCTTGGCCTGTGTATGCGGAATGGGGAGGGAAATCGACCCAGAGGTGGCTGTCGTTCTGAAACGTGTTATTCAAATCGAGGCGAGCCGGCGTAGCCGTCACGCCAATGTATATGCCAGTATTCCCAATCACCTGATTGATTAGGTCGTTTATCTTTGTTTTGGTGCCGGAATTTATTTTCGAGTTAGGAGAGGCGTAGTCAGCCTCGTCATCAATCACGACAATGCCGTCTACGCTACCAATTTTATCGAGAAGTTTCCTGAGGTCGTTTGCATTCTTCTTGCAGAAGATGACATGCCTTCCGCTTTTCACTGGAATGGTCGGATCGAGTATCTCTGAAAAATTGCGTGCCGCGGGAGCTAGTCCTGAGGTCTTGAAGCGGCCAAGGTTCTGACCGAGCAGATCAACGCTGTCATTCAGAAGGTGGAGAATAAAGCTGTGGCCCCGATCTAGCAACTTTGCTGTCAGACAGATCATCATTTCAGTCTTGCCGCTCTGCGGCTCGCCATAGACGACGAAGGAACGGGTAGCTTTCGTGGATAGGTTTTCAACTGCACCGCGAACCGCAATTTCAATGCAGTCCACGCTTTTACCAGCACCCCTAAGACGTTCTAGTTGACCTTCGTACTGATGCGACGACGGTGCATTGTTCATAAAATTATTGATATTGAAAGACATCACGATTCGCCCCTAGCTTCTAGGGCTACTTTCTTCATAGCAATTCGGCTCGTCAATAGGTTGAAGTGGTACTCACTACCCACACGCCTTTCCCTTCGCCGCCCAACTGCGGTTGTAGGCCAGGCGGTAAATCTGTTCGCCCTTTTCAAGGTGGCTAGCATTGCTGTTTAAAAAGTGGTCCGGCCCTCGCATCAGCGGGGACCAGCAGCTATGCTGGATAAAAGCATTTATAAAACTTGTGATTCTCTATGACGCGTATCAACAAAAGGACCAAATTGAGATTGGTCGATTCATCTGAAGATAGCCGGCCGCTCACTCGCGCAAATGAGGCCATGCATCCCCAAGTCATGTCTGAGGAGGCTTTTACGTCAAGGCGCCTTAAGGATGCCGCTGCCTACTCTGACGAAACCGCCATCGTTCTCAACATGGATGTGCGCGAAGCTCTCTCCTTGCTCGCCGAAGAGGGCGTGAAGGTAAATTGTATCGTTACTTCTCCTCCTTTTTATGGGCAGCGCGATTACGAGGTTGATCGTCAGATTGGCCTCGAGACCCACCCTTCCGAGTTCATTTCTACACTTGCCGACGTTTTTGATAGTGCCGGTTCCGTGCTCGCGGACAACGGAAGCTTATGGGTAAATATTGGCGACACGTACTGGAGCGGGAAAGGCGAACATCGGAGTGGGGAGGCAAAGCAGTCAGCGCGACGCTTCGGCATCCGGCCGCAGGACAAAAAAGGCGATGGAAAGTGGTGTGTTCCTAAGCAACTTCTATTAATTCCACATCGATTTGCGATCGAAATGCAAGATCGGAGCTGGCTTGTTCGGAACGACAATGTCTGGGTAAAGCCCAACCCCATCCCAGATCAAGTAAGGGATCGGTGTTCTATGTCTCACGAGTATGTTTTTCATTTTGTGAAGGAGCGCTGGTATTATTTCGACAAGAATGCCGTAGGACGAACTTCTGAAACCGGAACTGTACTGCCCCCGTTGGACACCTGGGAAATCGCGCCTGTTCGAGGTCAAGCCGGTCGCCACAAAGCACGTTTTTCAGAGGAGCTAGTCCGTATCCCGATCCTTACGACTACGCCGACTAGAGGTGTTGTGTTGGATCCCTTTGCTGGTAGTGGGACGTCATTGATATTTGCGCTTAAACACGGGTTTCGCGTCATCGGCATAGACGCCAAAAAGGAATATTGCGATCTGATGATCGATCAGATTAAAAAGCTCGTCATTGAAGACGAGCTAGATCTTGAATAACGCACATCCCCGAAAAAGGCGCGAAGCGGAATATGTATCTTACAGCCGAAGCGGTTCTCCACGCGATACAAATTCTTCGTGCCAATGTGCACCCGTTCATCGGCATAACGTTTGTTGCTTGTAAACACTATGGGCTCAGCGTTGGATCCATTGACCAGGTGAGTATGGATAAGCTCACGGAAGAACATCTCGACGAGCATCACCGGCTCGACCACCGCAGCGCCTATTATTTCCAGCCTTTCCGAAGCGCGTCATCGTGGGTCAAACAGAGATACCCGTCGACGGGCTTGCAAACAGTCAATACGCAGACTTTCGCGTCGGTCTTTGAGCATCCTAGAGGCACTCCCAAGTGGGGATTTGCGGCCGATTATCTTGATCGTATGACAAACGTCCTGGAGGAGAAGAGATTTGCGACGAAAATCCCTGCCGATGCATTAGCGGTCTGGCTGTACAAAGACGCCGATGTAGGCAGCGCAGGAAATTACGAGGAACTGATCGAGCTCTTCTTCTCTGACTATAAGATAAATGAAGCTGAAAAAGAACGCCTCTTCTCCGTACGGATGATGGAGGATGTTCTTTCTTCCGAAGGCGCGTTTTCATCTGAGCCGCTTGCAATGACGGCGGTTACGCGCGAGCTAACGCCTCCGCCAGACGCGAAAGCAGAAGGTGGCCGAACGATAAAATCTTTGCATTTGTCAAATGCCGGCCCAGCCCGCGAGATGGAGCTCGATTTCGGACGACGCCTTAGTATCGTTACCGGCGATAACGGCTTGGGCAAATCGTTTCTACTCGACTTTGCCTGGTGGGCTGCCACTGGATCTTGGGCCGATCGCGAGGCACTCCCCCAACTAGATAATCCAGCTGTGGTGCCTGAAGTTGAATACTCCTTGAGCGGAAGTTCGGGAAGAATGGTCAGCTTCAAAGCCAAGTACGATAGAAAGACTTTTAGCTGGATACGCCCAAAGGAAGCAATGACGGTCGAGGCAATCGCGGTTTTTTCGCGCGCTGACGGTTCCTTTGCTTTTGCCGACCCCGTGCGCAGCAGGTTCAACAGGAAGTCTGTAACATCGAATAGTTTGTCAGCACAGGAGCTGTGGAACGGACGCCAAGGAACGATTGAGGGGCTAATAAGAGACTGGATTAAATGGCAGACATCGATCGATCGGAAGACATTTGATCAATTTACGTCGGTGCTGAAAAGGCTGTCGCCTGAAGACCTCGGCATTCTGACGCCTGGAGACCCAGTTCGCATTCCAGACGAACCGCGAGACATTCCCACAATCCGGCACCGCTACGGAACTGTGCCAGTAACGCACGCATCCTCTGGTGTCCAACGCGTGCTCCTCTTAGCTTACCTCATCATTTGGTCGTGGCAGGAGCACGAGCTTGCCGCAAAACAGATGGGCGAAGCTCCACTCCGCCGGATGATGGTCATTGTAGACGAACTTGAGGCTCACCTTCACCCGAAATGGCAAAGAATCGTTCTGCCCGCACTTATGAGTGTTGGAGACCTTCTGAGCAGCGACTTAGCATTGCAGATGATTGCTGCGACCCATTCACCGATGATACTGGCCTCCATGGAGGCGAGCTTCGACAGCTCTATTGACGTCCTATATCATCTCTATGGCGTGGGGCCCACAGTCAAGCTCGAGGAAACTCCGTTCGTTAAATATGGCGACGCCTCCGGCTGGCTTACCTCTCCCCTCTTCGGGCTTCGTCACGCTCGCTCAAGAGAAGCAGAAGAGACAATCGAGAAGGCGAAATCCCTCCAGCTTGATGAGGATCCAAGTCCCGAGGACGTTGCGGCAATTTCAGAGCGCCTCAGATCACAACTTGCCAACGACGACAGATTTTGGCCTCGATGGCTCTATTTTGCAGAGCAGCATGGTGTAAAAATATGATTGGCGTCATTTCTAAACAGGAATACGTCGGCTTTGACAATGACGTTAGAAAGCCCGGCGCTGCGTTCTTAGCTACCTGCCCAAAACCGACTTCGAAACAGTTTAAGAAGTATAACTATTGGAGCCGATCACTCCGCGAGCTCCATGAAGCGTACTCCGGTGTTTGCGCATACACCGCGATGTATCTGCCAGACCGAGGCACCGTAGATCACTTCCTTCCCAAGGCAGGAGAAAACGCTCGGCCAGACCTCGCCTACGAATGGGAGAATTTTCGGCTAGCGGGCGGAAAAATAAATACATCAAAAGGCGAGTTGATCGACGTTGTCGACCCATTCCAGGTACAAGATGACTGGTTCTTCATAGATGTGCCCGCTTGTCTACTACGGCCAAATCCGAGCCTGAACAAGGAGCTGAAGAGAAAAATCGCAAACACCATTAACTCTTTACGGCTTAACCAAGACGATAATTATGTGCAGGAACGTTGCAATATTCTGATGGCGTATGCCACCAACGATGTATCGCTGAACTTTCTCGAACGTCGATATCCGTTCTTGGCCAAGGAGATCACAAGGCAAGCACTCAGTCAGGAGCGGCTAAGAGAGCTATTTAGGATATAGAGCCACCAAAAACTAAGTATTCAAGATCTCAAGTGACCAGAATCTGGCGCAATCTTACGCCGATGCTATAACATTCATATAGTTAGCACCTACGTGTCCCAATTCCAGGTCGCCGGTTCAAACCCGTTCAAGGCGCCCGGACAGGTTCGTATCCTTTCAGACTTTTAGAGAACAGGCTTATATCAGTTGCCGGGTTGGACCTTCACGCTGGTTGCATCCTCTGCTGAGTAACGGTAAGCGCGAATTTCCCCGCACCTTTTTCTCTTGAGTTTGCTTTGGCATGAGGTGTCCACCAAAATAGGTGGACACCAAGTCGTGGAAGAAGATGATCAAAAACTGCGTGTGAGGCTTGTGGGTCGTGACGGACGACGTCGATATGATCCAGGTTCGAGAGACCGCCTTGTTGCGGCCTGCCTTGAACCAGGCGTCTCGGTATCGCGCCTTGCGCTTGAACATGGGATCAACGCCAACCTCCTTCGGAAATGGATAAAGAAGGCCAAGGAGGTCCGTCCTCTGCCGCCGTCTTCAACATCGGCGTTTGTTCCGGTTCAGGTCACCCCGGATCGCAGCCTGCCAATGCAGAGCAGCGCGTTGGATAGGTCGTAAGCGCGAATTTCTGCGCACCTTCTGAAGCGCAGTGCTCTCAGGCATGAAGTGTCCACCAAAATAGGTGGACACCAAATCATGCATGAAGATGCTCCTAAACTGCAGGTACGGCTTGTTGGTCGCGACGGCCGCCGTCGATATGACCCTGCCTCGAGAGATCAGCTTGTCGCGGCGTGCTTAGAACCCGGTGTTTCGGTCTCGCGGCTGGCGCTGGAGCACGGCGTCACAGCCCCTCATTCATGGCGACGAGACGACGGTTCAGGTCCTGAAGGAAAAGGATAGGGAGGCCACCAGCCCATCGTATATGTGGGCATATCGGAGTGGCGAGGACAGTGACGAGCCGATCGTGCTTCTCGATTATCAGCCGGGCCGCGGCCAGATATACCCGCAGTATAGCGCGGCGATCAGGATGAGACGGTGGCGACAATCTGGATGAGACTCTTATGTCGCGGTCGGCATGAAGGTATCATGCTGATTGTCGCTGGCAAGAGTCTCGTCGTGTTCTGATTGCCGCTCCGCGACAAACTGGGAAGAGCTTTTGATTGTCGCGAAGGCGGCAGGTCTGCCGCGCTGGCGTTTGGCTTCCATGGCGGAACGTCGCCGGTAGCTTTCGACGTTCATTTCGAAGATCGTTGCGTGATGAACAAGTCGGTCCACCGCGGCAAGCGTCATGGCCGGGTCCGGAAAGACGCGGTTCCATTCTCCAAAGGGCTGATTGGCGGTGATCATGATGGAACGCCGCTCATATCTTGCGGAGATGAGTTCGAAGAGCACGCTGGTCTCGGCCTGGTCCTTGGTGACGTAGGCCAGATCGTCGAGGACAAGCAGATCGAACTTGTCGAGCTTTGTGATGGCGGACTCGAGCTGGAGTTCACGCCGTGCGACCTGAAGCTTCTGGACGAGGTCAGTCGTGCGGGTGAACAGCACCCGCCAACCGTTCTCGATTAGCGCGAGACCGATGGCGGCAGCGAGATGGCTCTTTCCGCCGCCGGGCGGACCGAACATGAGGATATTGGCACCTTTGGCGAGCCAACTATCGCCGGCGGCAATGGCCATGACCTGGGCCTTGGAGACCATGGGCACGGCGTCAAAAGCGAAGCTGTCGAGCGTCTTTCCAGGCGGCAGATGCGCCTCGGCGAGATGACGTTCGATCCTGCGATGCGCCCGTTCAGCCAGTTCATGCTCGGCGATGGTCGAGAGGAAGCGAGCCGCAGGCCACCCTTCACGATCGGCCTGTTCGGCAAATTGCGGCCACAGCGTTTTGATCGTCGGCAACCGGAGCTCATTCAGCATGATGCCGAGGCGGGCTTCGTCGATGGTGTTGTGGACGTTCTTCATGCCGCTTCTCCCGGATAGGCAGACTCCATCAGGGCTTCATAGCTATTGAGCGATGCGAGTTGCACATGAACGGTCGGCAACTGATCCGGGTCCGGGCCGAAGATCGCTCTCAAGGCGACCAGGTCGGGCAGGTTGTGGGCGTCGAGCGTTCTGGCAAGCTCCTCGGCCAGTTCACGCTCGCAACCGCGATCATGAGCCAGGGCCAGCAATTCGACGGTGATCTTGCAAGCCTGCCGGTCAGGCAGTTGCTCGAGGAGAGCGTCGAAAGCCCTTCGATATTCCGAACGGGGGAAGAGCTTGTCGCGATAGACCAAGTTGAGAAGCGCCATCGGCTTTTTGCGCAGGGAATGAATGACGTGGTGATAGTTGACGACCTGATCGTGCTTGCCACTCGCATGGGCGCGACCCCGCGGCAACGTCAGCAGATGCGTGCCGCCGATGAAGACGTCGAGGCGATCGTCAAACAAACGCACACGCAGCCGGTGGCCGATCAAACGGGAGGGGACCGTGTAGAAGACCTTTCGCAAGGCGAAGCCACCGGTGCGCGACACGGTGACGACCACCTCCTCGAAGTCGGTGGTGCGGCGATCGGGAAGCGCCTGCAGATGCGGGCGCTCGGCATCGATGCGCTTGCCATGTGTGGCATTGCGGCGACTGACGATCTCATCGATGAAGGCGCGGTAGGAGGGAAGATCGTCAAAGTCCGTGGTGCCGCGCATCAGAAGAGCATCGAGGACAGCGCTCTTGAGATGGCCGTGGGAACTTTCGATCGAGCCGTTCTCGTGGGCGATGCCCTTGTTGTTGCGAGTTGGCGTCATTCGGTAATGAGCGCACAGGTCCTCATAGCGGTTTGTCATATCGACCTTGGCATCGGCATCGAGGTTGCGGAATGCGGCCGACAGACTGTCGCTACGATGATAGAGGGGCGAGCCGCCAATGGACCACAGGGCGTTCTGCAGCCCCTCGGCCAAGGCCACAAAGCTTTCTCCGCCAAGGATGACATGGGCGTGCTCGAAGCCCGACCAAACCAGCCGGAAGTGATAAAGCAAATGGTCGAGCGGCTGGCCGGCAATCGTCACGCTGAGGCTGCCCATGTCGGTAAAATCCGACAACCCCAACCGGCCGGGTTCATGCATCTGGCGGAAGATCACCTCCTGCTCCTGGCCGTGAACGGCTCGCCAGGACCGAATGCGCCGCTCAAGTGTGCGGCGAATGCCTTCGGATAGTTCCGGGTGACGCCGCAGCATCTCGTCGTAAACGGCGACCGCACGAATGCCGGGAGCGGCCTTGAGGAGCGGAACGACCTCAGCATCAAAGATATGCTCAAGCGGATCGGGGCGACGCCGACCGCGGAGCGGCTTGTTCTGCGACGGAAGGCGCTGCTCTTTTTCCATACGGAACGCCGTCGCCCGGCTGATCGACGCCTTCGCGGCGGCGACCTCAACAGAATGCGTTTGTCGGTACTTCATGAATAATCTCATCTGATGATCGGTTACATGGCGACCCGGCACAAAGGTGGTTCTCCATTCCAGAAAACCGCCACCGTAGCGGGCCGACCGCGATCATGAGACGCCTAAAAATTGCGCCGCGGCGGGGGTGTAACTCCGGTCGGGCTACGCCCTCCCTTCGTCACACCCCCGCCGCCGAGTCTCATCCTGATTGACGTTTAATCTCACCGTGATTGTCGCCGCGCACCGCAGGCCTTTCTCGGCGATTACCGCGGCATATTGATAAGCGACGGCTATTCCGCCTGGCGCACACTGGAGGGCGCAACCCATCTTGGATGCATGGCCCATTCCAGACGGCGCTTTGTCGAGGCCTTCAAGGCCAGAAAGAAAGGTGGCGGGCCGCCGGAGCAAGCTATCCGGTTCTTCGAACAGCTCTATCGGGTTGAAAGGCAGGCGCGG
>Ga0123342_1009381_pt1 | contig 11753 bp, 7 predicted proteins | sample Turbeawhitnodule_FD_89960 | JGI IMG/M metagenome (GOLD analysis project Ga0123342, IMG submission 89960) | Root nodule microbial communities of legume samples collected from Mexico - Turtle bean Mexico white nodule | ecosystem: Host-associated > Plants > Roots > Nodule | place: Mexico: Nepantla... | reverse complement strand
CAACATTAAACTACCCCAGAACAAAGCTTAAACCAGCACAGCAACATCAAGCAAAGCAGAGGCTTCAACATCCTTCAAAGGATTTGGATTCTTCAAAACATTGAACACCACTTGGTTCAACAAAATCATCCAACTTTATGAACAAAATTATGAATGCAATTAATAACTTGAAATTTATTCCTAGCATTACAAGTTATCAAGTATTTTTGTCTATTTTAGATCCTTTAAGATACTTTCCAGTTAAATTTAAGGATCAAAATTAAGACTCAATTGATCAGATAGAATCAAGCAATAAACATGAAACGAAAATACCAAGAACAATTAGAAAAGAGAAGATTATATATATATCACCAAGAATACATTTGATCATAATAGATTACATTCAATTCCAAGTTAGAAAGCACTTAACCACTCATGATAGCTCCTCCAAACTTCATTCTTGATCTGATTTGCATATGAAGGGCTTATCTGAGTAGATTTTTCTCCTAAGAACAGAGGTTTTCTTCTCTTTCTCTCACTAACTTCTCTCTAAAATCCTCACTTCTTTTCCACTGCCCCTGTTTTATCTTTGTTCCAGAATTTATTTAATAAATTTTAGCTCAAGCGAGCCAATCTATCTTAGGCTAGATCATTCGATGTTGTTTTAGCTTGGGCGAGCAATTCTAGCCTGAGCTAGAGTAGTACTGCAACATTAACATTAACTTAATCTGGATAATTTTAGCATGAGCTAATTCTTCTAGCTTGAGCGAGACTTCCTTTATATTTTTCTTCTTTACTCCTACTTGTGATCCAATTAAGTGTTTGCTTTCTTTCTTTTAATGCTTCATATTCATTTGAAATTTACACAAGAATTGGGATTAAATTTTTTCATTTGTTTCCTAGTTCAAAATATATAATTGGATTCAATAATTCTCATATTAGAGTAATTTTCTTACATTCAGCAACAATTGAGTTCCAAAGTGTTCAATTTTCTCAATTATAAAAACTACACATTTGCACTTATCAATAGTGATGCCTAACATGAAAACTTTTATTTAAAAAAAAAATATGTAAAAGAAATAAAATTCAAATAAACAAATTATTTCCAAAATAATTTATTTATAAATATGAATAAATTGATTAATAAATGTAAAAGATTAGACAACAATTGAGCAATGAAAATTTAACATTTAAGAGTTAATAATTAAGCTTTACCTTCGCCATATAATGAAAAAGTACAATTTTTAAATTAAATTCATTTCTAAATTTTAAATCATAGTTTCATTTTGAAGGATAAAGTTTTCTTAGATTTAGTATTCATGGGAAAGGCTAGACTGATTAATTCTTGATCAAAAACTTTTAGAAAGTATTTAATTAATTTTAATTTTAATTAAATTAAATTAATTTAATAAAAATATAAGTTAGTTTAATTTGAGTTTTAAAAGATGAAAATGTAAACAAATTAATAATTAACATTTAGTGACAGGATTAAATTTTATAATTAACATTTATCATGCAATAAAAATGCAAAATGTTAAATAGAACTCTTTTTCAGATTTTAAATTTAAATCACAGTTTCCATTTTAAATGATAAAATTATTTTAGTTCTATCTATTATAATTAATTTTTGGAAAAGAGATATATCAAAATATTAATATATGAAAATAAGAAAATATTGGTAAACAACATCCCAAAATTAAGGTTATTTTATAAATACACATTAAATAAATTAGTAAGGTTTAGGGTTCCATCCTAAAGTTTGGATCATATGATCTGGTTAGATTTCTAATTTGTGATTTTAAGAATTTCGAAAATAAATAGTCACGTCATCAAATCCCTCATAGGCTCATATTTCAATCAGTAAAAGGGTTATTTGTGCATATAAAACATCTTTACTTTTACAATTCTGAATATATAAAATCTTAAAGAATCAAACATTGTGTTTTAAGGTTTTGAGATTATGTCAACATGACGCGAGAGTGATCATGTACATTTTTCCCATGATTTGTTGCTAAAACCATTTAAAGAAAAATATTAGATGGCACGTGAATTGTTTGGTCACTGATATTCTTCCTCGAGTGGATGTGTATCGTGTTCACGAGGATTGAGGATAAGAAGTTATGTATTTGGGTCCTACCCTGTGTAATCACTGACAAAGGAAGATACTAGAAATGACAATAATTGAAGAAAAAAAACAGTGCAAACGTAAGGAATAAGCATTTATATCTTCTCCATTTTATTCCCATACGTCAACTGTTTGTAATGGAGAAAAGCACTTATAAACCTCTTCCAAGAACAAAAACAAATACTTGTGATGGAGAAGTTGACCCTTATATACTAACAAACAATAGAAAAAGATCACAAGTCCAACTTCAACTAGAAAAACAAAATTGTGAAAACCTCAAAACAACATAAGAAACACCAACTTTGCCACTGAAGTAAATTAAGGTCTCATCAGGAGATGCATACTACAAATGCATTATTCATTACATGATTGTCATAGTTATTATTGTTGTTATTATTATTATTAAATGTTCAAATGAGTGTAGCAAATAAATCAATTACGAGGAAAACGCACAACAATTCGTTGCTGAATGAGGCTCCTGCATGAAGGACAATCTTGCATACCCTGCTTCTCATGGAGCTCATTACATGTTGTGCAAACAACCTGATGAGCACATGGGAGGAATACAACAGACATCTCCTCCGAAAGGCACATCACACATTCCCTTTCTCGTTTCACGCCACCTGTTGCCGAGTGGTCCATGACTAGTTCAGAGATGAAAGAAGCAGTGCCATTTTTCATGTACAAACATTTGCTGGCATAGCTTCCATCAATTCCCATTCTCAGTGCTGCAATTTTTGAAGAGTCTGTCTTCAGTCTTAGTTCGGAAATTTCCTTTTCAAGTTTTTGGATGTCATCTTTGTGCCTTTGTAGATTCCTTTCTGCTTTTATTTTGATCATATCCTCCTTGGAATTTCCTGATTCCTCGATTTCTTCTATTTCCTTTCTTATAGAACTAGCCTGTCGGAGAAGCTCTCCTCTTTCCTTTTCTTCTTGCTGCCGTCTACCCTGTGATATTTCCCCTTAAAATGAGAACACTAACATGTCTCATTTAGCACCTAAATAGATACAAGCGTTTTTGGAATCTCACAAGTGGCACATGATGCGTTATGTGTACCAATTTCATTTGTTCTACATTGGAATCAATTGATCATGATATCATATGCATAGAAATGGACAACAAATACTGGTGTCAAGAACATTCCAATTCATTTATTTTTATTCTGAGAATAATATGGGAGTGAAGACCAACAATCGCCGCAGTCAAAACAGCTTATCAGACTACTTAGCCCAGAAAAACTCTAAATTGAAATCAGAAGAAGACCAAAACTTTACCTAGAGTCACATTCTGACACAACAGAATAGCACTGATCCTTGCAAACAACACAAGTAATGAAAAAAAGTTTATTTGTTTTTATTGTAGCAATAAAATAAGGGTGGATGAGCTTAGAAACTTTGCAGCACTAACCGCCCACTAATCATAACTTTTTATTTGACAAGATCATAGAATACACCATGAGATAAAACTACTTCCGGAGCCATACTATATTGGTATAGATATAAAGTGAATGGTTAGAAGATATAAAGAAGCATATGAAAGAAGTTTGAATAAGTTTAAAATAACAAACCTCAACTTGCTCATGTTGCATTCGAGCTTGTTCCAATTCCTGCAGCAACTGTGTCAATTTTCGTTTTTCAATCATTAGCTCTTCCTGAAACAAGAATTTCTGCTTTTCCCATGACTGAAACTTCAGTTGTGTCTTCTTTTCTCTCCTTGATACCTCTTGACAGCTTGCAGCAGTTTCTATAGCACGTAGCTTAGCAGCCTCCATCTCTTTCCTCAATGCAACCTTCTCCATCTCAAGCTTCCGGATAGTGGCATTAGCTCGCTCAACCTGCCCACTAACTTTACACAAGGCATTTTCCATCTCAGAAAGCTTCTTTAAGGTATTTTCCTCGAGAGATTGTTTCTCTTTCTTAAGACGTTCAACTTCCTCTTTCTCTTGCCTTAGTGTCTGAAGTTCAGCCTTTTCTTTACTCAGACGGCGAGTAGCTTGCATAACCTTCTGATTTACCCACTCTGTCCATTCTTGAAGCTGATTTTGCAGCTCTCGAACCCTTGGAACCAATTTCAAAATCATTTCATTCTTTCCATCTTGAGGCATCCACTTGTTCGGGAACTTATAGTACGGCATTCCCATATAACTACTATTAGGTGCCTTATTATTGCTGCCATCGGGTTCTGTAGAAGGCTTGATTTTTGAAGACAGCGATAAAGAAAGATCGGTATTGGTAGCTGATAATGAAACTGGACAACAAAATGCGGGTATAGTATTTGCTGCATGAATTGCATATGAAGTATTGGTCGATCTAGAAACACCATCAGAAGAATCCGGGTTGAATGCAGTGGGCGTAGGAGTTCCAGCATTACTTAAGAAATTAGCATTAATATTATCTTTAGTTATATTAATTTCCATTGCCTTACTTATCTGTAAGGATGCATCCTTTAAATTTATGGTAGATGATTCTGACGTAGGTTTAAGTTTTGTATCCAAGATTAAACCACCTAAGCCATTCAGCTTCCCTCCTCTTGAAGACCCTTTTGACCCACAAGAACGATGACTTTTTTCTACATGAAATGACTTGTGTCGAAGTATGTAGTCCCTCCTGGTGCTACCAGAATGGACCTTTCTAATTGTTCCGTACTTCTCTTCCATCTGGGAGGATTGAAATGTTCTAACAGCGCTGAATATAGTGCAATCAGATTCACAATTGGCGCCTTCATCCTTTGAGGTTCCACCAATAATTTGAGAATCCGTGTTGCTCAAGCCAGGAAAACCAGTTACAAAGGGTTTATGAGAACCTGTAGGAATTGATTTACTAGGACCTAGAAGACTCAATTCAGGGACTTTAGTTTCTGATTTTGATTGTGATTCTGCTAGGCTAGATGAAACGCCATTAGCAGTATTGTCGCAACCTAAACTACTTAAAGGGTCACAATCCATTGCACAAGCATGTGATACATTCATGTCACAGATTAACAAACGCCACATTGCATCCCCAATACTGAAGAATGGCCTAACCTCTCGAAGAACACAAACCAATTCAACCAAGACATACTTCCCAAGTTGTACTAAATCTTCAAAATAGTGCTCTCGCGACATATAAATCTCTTGGCGATTTCTAATAAATGCTAGAGTATTATCAACAATATTAGACACAGTGTCTTTACATCCATAACAGATGCCAGGTCTTAAGATGGCCTTCGTAGCAACTTCTTCATTGTAGCCACATGCTACAATTTTTTTTATCGAACTCTTGAAAATGGTGTCCAAATTACTCAACACAAGTTCTTCCAGCTGGGCTTCTGTGAGATCGCTCCAATCTGCATCCCTAATTTCATTTGTCTCAAGTTCTTCCTTAGATTGACTAGGCCCGACCTCAGATGTTCCATGATTGTATAATCCAAGGCCGAGCTTCAGTCCATCTGAATGATCTTGGCTAACACCGCACAGGTCACAAGGAGTGGCTTGACCATGATTAGGGGTTATTTTAAACTTCTCAGCACAGAATTCATAACTGCGGCACTCGAGTTGAGGTGCGAGAATGATCTTATTTGGCTCCCCTAAAGGTGTATCAGCCCTGAATTTTCTCTTGTTCCTACTTCCTTTCTGTTGGCAAGAAACTGAAGGAGACATTTGAGTGCTACAACTGCCAACCAATGAGATATTTAGTTGCAATCTAAAATAAAAAGAAAAAGAGAAGAAGAACACACGTGTTAAGTTTCATTCAGCGTCAATTCAAAAAAACGTCCATGATTTACTTATTCCAAAATCAAGTTCCGTGAATTAGAAAGGAAAAATGCGCATATGAGAATAACATTGACGAGGAAAATTCATAGAAGAGTGCAAACATTGTTCTCCTAAAAGAATAAAATTTGCAATGAGAAACACTGTATTACATGACATTGTATATTAAGATCGCAGAAACTCTGAATCTTAGTATAGCAAAATTCCATATTAAACTTCCTCATTGATCCAAATAAAGGAGGAAAATGAATGAATAATTGAATCAACTACGCACAAACATATATCCAGTAATCTCAGCAAAAGGAGCACCTCCGGTTGAGAAAATAAGAAATTGAAAACACCCAAATGAATTGCAATGCATATGAATACTCAAAAAACACATCCATGAATAACAAAGTAATGAAAACAAAACATTTAAAATATTGTAATAATAGCAAACGAAGGCAGTGATGCGAAAAGATCCGCAACATGAGACTCGTAAATCAGTATTAGATGATCGATACGTACCGGATTGGAGCAATTTTTCCAAAAAAACATGGTACGATCGATCTTTCAAAATCAAAGAATGAGAGAGGAGAAAATTCACACCTTTTTTATCCTTCTGTTTTTTCTCCTTAATTTATTTGTTTCTTTATTTTTGTGCAGATGTACAGGCCTTAGAACCTCCAGGCTTTAAACATTCTATTCAACGTCTCTCTCTTGCTCGCGAAAAAATAATTAATTAATTAATTAATAGTATAATTTTGGAGTGGACCTATTTCTAATTCTCATCTACCCATCCACCCTAAACCTATCTTATCTTTTATGCATTATTATTATTATTATTATTATTATTATTATTATTTTAATTCTTATCTCATATATGACTATAATTGTGCTTGTATTTGACAGATGAAAAGGTAAATGGAATATAAGGGTGCGTTTCAGATGTGTGCTTCTTCAATATTTTGCAGAAACGAGCTAAGAGAATAATAGCATTTTGTATGCAGATGGTTAGCATCCATGAATTTGATGTAGTATAGCACAGTCCTTCAAAACCTAAATTATGACTCTTATCTCACACATTCCCTTAAAAGGCCAATAATACTTTTATCTTCCATTTCGCATTTCAACACAAATAGAGAAACGAACCAATTGTTGTTAAATTAGCCAAATAAAAAAAATTACATTTTGTGGAAAGTTAAGTCTCCAAATCTAGAAATTAAGCAGAGATCATTTTATTTCTTTTTCCTAGTATACATACATTACACAGATTTATTTTTTCTTTTTAAAAAAATATTGAATATTTCAATATTGTCTCATAATTTTTTACATTCTTTTTTTTTCCTTCTCGTCTGTTATTTTTTGGATTTTGAGATTTTAAGTTCTTATACAAACTTAAAAAAAAAAGATACCAAGGTATAAGAAAGACTTGTTAAAATTCACTTGATCAGTAGATCATTATTGTCATAATACAGTATGAAATCATATATTTTCTAAATGGATCTTGATTAGAATTCTCTAGAAAGTAATAAAATCTAGTGTAATTTAATAATTAATAACGTACATTTTCCTAAACAATTATGATTAACGGGTATAAATAAGAATGTTTATTATAAATTAATAATAAAATTATAAGATGTGAAATTCGCGATGTAATACTTATATTTAAAAAAATATCAAAGTTTTCAATATTTTGAGAAGTGATTAATATAATTAAAAATAAGTTAAAGATTTCCTACAAATGCATATATTTCTAACGTAAAAATATCCTCCTCATTTTAAGGGTTGTTCCGTTGTAAGTTGTTGTAGGCTGATTTAATCGTCTAAGTAATCTCCATATAATCATATCATTCTTATTCTCTTAAGTAGAAATAACTGTAAATCGTTATTTTAAGTGCATCATTAAATATATATATATATATATATATATATATATATATATATATTTAGTTTGAGAGTATTTACCTTTGTAAATATATCTACTTTTCATTTAAATACTTTTTTGTATAAAAAAAAATCACATAGTAAGTATGAGAGTTTATAGATTAAATTATAAGAGAAAAGAAATAATTAACTATATTTGTATAAGGTAAATTAAAGGTAAATCAAACTCTTTTACGTTTCATTGGGATCAAGGAGAATACTGATGCAGAGGAAGGAAGAGTGCGAACTACTTCAATTGGATTAGGGTGAATGCTGGGAAAGTGCACCTGAAAGCTTTTCCTTTCTCGCATGCAGAGATTACCCAATAAAGATACTTAGGTTTCATAACCCAATAAAGATACGTAGGTTTCATAAAGTTACACAAATGGCCCTCAACTTTTTGTCTAAGCATGCACAAGCATTATGTTTATTATTGTGGATAATTAATTATCTATTTATCAACATCGATTTTACTCTATTTTTTCATAGTTGATTATCTGAAGTTTTGTTATGAATTTATAATCGATTATATTTTGATACGATAATTTATTATATCAATTGTTCTTGTCGAAATGAGGTCGATTGGAATCGATTGGAATCCGGGTGAGCTCCGAGTGATTTCCCTTCAAACTCTAGTGTTTTAGCTATGATGAGGGGACTTCACCTCTAGAAAATAATCTGATGTTCAAGTATGTAAGAGCATAAAATTATATGTATGTAGTGAATATAATGCTAAGATTTTGAGTTGAGAGTAATCTTTGTGAGTGGTTATGTTTTTATAAGCCTTCATGGGCTTGAATCTTTGATCCTGGTTTTTCCAGGTTTTAAAGCGGCATATTACAGTATCTTTTCATAAAATCTGAATATCATGTGTATAAATCGAAGTATTATGTGGTTTAATAAGGGAAATAGTGCAAGTAAATTTGAGCATTTATGTAATATTATCATGGATATTACACAGAGCATTTATGAAATATTATAAGGATACTGCATAAGTGAATTAGAGCATTTAAAAAGGTCGAGATACTATGTATTTAAAACGCATTAACTATGTTTTCACAAGATTGTTTATTTATGATATTATTTTAAAAAGATCAACAAATTGGGTTTAGGTCCACTTTATTCCTAGGAGTCCCATGATGGTACAGAGCCCTTCATCCTTGAGCCAAGCACAGCCAAAAGGCTTATGACCGAGATGTTGATCCTACAGGTTGGTTCCCCAAGAACGTAGATTCATCCTTCTGAGGTGTAAATCTAATCGGTTAGATGTTGATTTTAACGCGGCTCGTGGTATGGTTGTGGCTTTGGTGACGAAACTCGGTTAACGTTCAAGAACACCAGCGTTGGCGTAAGGTTCTTCAGCTTTGGACCGAGTAGGGAAGGTGAAGAGGGTTGGTTGGACCCGAGCTACCAAAATGGAGAAGATCGTCATACTCAGCTACTAGAATGGAGAAGGTCGGTGTGCTCGGCTTGGACCTCGAGCTACCAGAATGGAGAAGGTCGGCGTGCTTGGCTTGGACCTCGAGCTACGGATGACATGACTCTTCTTGGCAACAATGCGTGCTACCAACGTCACAGTTAAGCAGAGTTGTTCAAACTTGGTCTGATGAAGGAACGTGATGGGGTTCATTTCCGAGAACATCAACCATCAAGTCTGGTCGGTCGGTCAGATACCGATACATCATGACTCTTCTCAGCAATAACAACATCACGATTAAGTAGAGTTTTTCGAACTTGGGTCGATGAAGGGGCGTGAAGGGGCTTATTACGAGGTTTTCGTACACGCAGGTTTGTCTTCCAAGAAATGTTGTTTCCGAAAAGACGTGAGTCAAAGGGAAAATAAATGGTTTTTTACATGTGTTAACCATTTAGAGGGTGGCGATTGCACTTGCTCTGCGCGGTTCTCTTTAACCCACGCCTCCTTCACTTCCCGATTCACTTTCCCCAGAATATATTTACCTTCCGTTTGTGCATTTCTCCCCACCATTTGGATTTCCTGTGGTTTTGTTGGTCTTCTCCTAGGTACGTTCTAGATCTCTGCCCTTTACTAAGTCTATTACTACTTCTTAAAGCTTTTTCCTGCTTTGGCATTTGGTTTTCTCACGCACCTCCCTCTAGACCCATAACTTATTACATTCTTTTGAGGTTTGCGGTTTGTTGTGCCTCTTTGGTGCTTGTTTTTCATTTAAGAAGTTCTTTTTTTCCTGCTGGGTTTACATTTGCCTTGGTTAGAAATGGATTATGCTGCCTTGTTTCCCTGGGCCAAAGTATAATTGTTGAAAGAGGCTTCTGGTTATTCGTCGTTGCTGCGACTTTAGGAGTTTCGTGAGTTTCGTGGGCTTAGCAAAGGTGAGCAAGGTATGGTTAAAGCCGAGGTTTGCATTGAGGGTGAACCTGTGTGTAATGATGAGTCAGGTGATCCTTCTGGCCCCTTTTGCTTTGTATATGATACGTGTTTTATGAAGCTAGTTTTACGTCTTCCTTTTGATTTGTTTGAGAAGGAGGTTCTGACCGAAATGAATGTGTGTCCGACCCAACTGCGTCCGAACAGTTGGGCTTTTCTTCGTATTTTTTTTATCCTGTGCGATATTCTCGACATCGTGCCGACTTTAAATGTGTTTTTTTATTTCTTTGAACTCAAAACTTCTTATAGGAAGTTGTGGGCTACCTTAAATAGTTTTAGTGGTAGGAGACTCTTCACCTTATTCAAGTCTTCCTATAAAAACTTCAAAGGTCATTTCATTAAGATATGCCCTTCTTCTAAAGATCCAACCATGCTGGAGGGATTCCCCCTGTATAGGGCTCCCATTCCGAGGTTTCAAACAACTTGCCAGATGGAGGACTTGAATCCTTAGGAAAGAGGTGCTTGTGACTTCCTTGAAAACCTGGGTGTGGTCTTTGAAACTTCAAAGATCTTGAAGCGCAAACACCTTTATTCTGAATTAGAAACCTATGTTGGTATAACTCTGACCTCTTGAGGCTGACCATCCTTCGTGTTTGCCCTTTAAATAATGTGTAATATTCTTTTCTTTTTTCAGAAAAATAGATGTATTCAATTGTCCAAAATTGAGTTGAATCGTTGGCTGAAGGAGATGATGGCACCCAAATCCTCCCTTGTTGTTGGGTCGGTCGGTGCGGACATTGTGTAGGTGGACTCAGAGGCATCCGAGTAGACAACCTCAGATATTTAAATCAAAAGGAGCAGACCCACTCATACTCGGACGTCTAAGCTCCCGACATTGAGTCGATTGCAGTGGACAACTGGGGTCTAGGATCGGTCTCGGGCGCGGCGGCGAGCTTCTGGAATCCCAACTTTGACATAGCGAACCATAACCGACTGCATAACATGTTGGAATCCGACGTGACTCGCCTTCAAGATATGGAGGCGGACTCCTTGTGTGGCGATACCGAAAAACTTCTTGGGCGGGTCAACCCCTTGGTTAGTCTAGCCAACATGAAGACCGATAAATACGTTGTCAAACTAATGCGTCGCATCGGGGAACTCCAAGGTGAGATCAAATTATCCTTATATTTTAATGGATAAAAATAAGAATGTTTATTATAAATTGATAACAAAAATTACAAGATGTTAAATTGGTGATGTAATATTTATATTTAAAAAATTATTAAAGTTTTCAATGTTTTTGAAAAATGATTAATATAATTAAAAATATATTAAATGTTTCCTACAATTGATGCATATATTTCTAAAGTAAAAATTGTCCTCCTCACTTCAAGAGTTGTTCGGTCTAATTATAGTGCACCCACTGACCAAGCTCAACCCTCTAGAAGGATGACTTGGAGCATGGTCCAAGATTCAAGGCTAGGTCAGGATCCACCTCTAGCCAATGCTTCAGAACCCAGTCTTCCCTAGAGGATCATAAGGAGTAGAGCCCAAGCCTTGGGAGTTGAGCATAAGCTAGTTTCTTTATTTTTAATTTCAGTAGAGTAAGATTCTTTTAGCATAATAGGGAGTGCACTTATCATTTTAGCTT
>Ga0123342_1009380_pt1 | contig 11754 bp, 3 predicted proteins | sample Turbeawhitnodule_FD_89960 | JGI IMG/M metagenome (GOLD analysis project Ga0123342, IMG submission 89960) | Root nodule microbial communities of legume samples collected from Mexico - Turtle bean Mexico white nodule | ecosystem: Host-associated > Plants > Roots > Nodule | place: Mexico: Nepantla... | reverse complement strand
TACTATAGAGTTATAGATTTATATTAAATAAATAAATTGTTACATATTTATAAATTATTATTAATTAATCATTTATAACAATTAATAATAATAAATTTCATTTTCCCGTATATTTTAAGTTAAACGTGGTTGGAATAAACTACATCTTAAGTAAATTGGTATTTTAGTTTTTGATAATCTATTTGAATGAATTTAAGATAAAATAAATATTTTTTTTTGAATAAATTTAAAGATAAAATATCTATCTAAATCCTAAGAAATATAACAACTTAAATTTAAGTGGATCCTAATAGAAAATATTTACATAACAGAATTGCTTCACATATTTAAATATAAACAATAATAACTAAGTTATTCATTGTTCTTGCTGGTTGACCTTCAAATTGTCTGGATGAGCAATGCTTCTAATCTGTCTCCTCTTGGTGCACTCCACTGAGACGGAGGGGACTCTACCAGTTCATCACACTCTGGCGATCAAGCGATCAAGTTAGTGAGAGCATACAATAATAATTAGTTCTAGTTTCTAATACTCAGAAACAACATACCTTTATCGGGGTCTCAAGTCCCTTTTATAGCTATCCCTTAACAGCTTTTATTCATGAGAATATAATCTCAACTGAAAGCATATATAATAGAAAAATATTCGTCCTACGGACACCTTTACTCACGGGCTAACAACAAAAGAGAATCTCGTACACCTTTATTCTATTCTTGGGTGCTCACCATATAACTAATATCTCCATCTATTCAATATAACAACTCTATGCGTATATTTATTTAACCAACAACTTTGTATATATTCACATATATTCTATTCTAACAGCTTAATATATCGACATATATATTTAACTAACAACATTATATTACCATATGATTAAACTTATTATTTTCCCTATTTTAATTATTCTCCACCAAGCTGACCATACCCAAATACTTGGACCAAAGTCTTGATCACATGAGCACTCTTGTCCAGTACATTTATTAAATAAAATTGTTTAATTGTAACAGAAAAAATATTTTTAAAATCTTCTTTTCATTTCAACAATTTCATTTCTTATAAATAGAAGAAGAGTGTCGTAAGAAAACACATTCCAAAGAAGAAAAGAGTATAACAGAGAACAAAAATCATATTAAGTTTAAGTGGTTATTGATTGAAAAAGAGAGAAGAATAATGACTAACCAAAACAATGATTTCATTTCTACCATGGATTGTGAAATCAATAATGATAATAGTGACATTATTTCTATTGATAATGAAATCGATAGGATTTTGGGATTAACCGATGAGTGGAAAAGAGACGATGATGTTGTTTATATGACTGATGATGATATTAATGAGATGTTTGGCTTGACTGGTGATGATGAGTGAAAAAAAGACGATGATGTCGTTAGTATAACTGATGATGATATCAACGAGATGTTTGACATGACCGGTGATGAAATCATTTCTACTAGTAATGAGGTATTTTATATTGATAAATTCTTCTTTATATTTTTTTGAATTTAAGGTTTACACGTCGAGTTTTAATAATTTTTTTCTATTGTTATAATCATTTTCCAATTTTATTTCAAGATTTTGAACTCCTTTTATTTTATTTTATTTTAATTATTATTTTTTATTTTATTTGTTATTTTATGTTATTTTATATTATTTATATTTTATTTTATTTTATTTTTTATTTTATTTTATATTTTATATTTTATTATTTTAATTATTTGATTTGATTTGTTATTTTATGTTATTTGTTATTTGTTATTTTATTTGTTATTTGTTTTATTTTTATTTTTCTGTTATTTTCTGTTATTTTTATTTATTTTATTTTATTTTATTTTATTTATTTTATTTTATTTTATTTTATTTATTTATTTATTTATTTTATTTATTTTATTTATTTATTTATTTTATTTTTTATTTTATTATTTTTTTAGAAGCCTAAGTGACAAATTATGATTCCAATGAATTTTAATTATTTTAATTATTCATATAATTTTTTTAAATAATCATAACGACTACTCATGTACCATTATTATTACAATTATTATTAGGTCATATTTTTATCATAGCTTTTTATCATTTCTCGAATTAAACAATTTAATAAAGTAATATAATATATTTCTCGCATTTAAAAATTCAACAAGTAAGAAAAATGAGATTTTCACTTTCTTCCCATAAACAATCTTGCAAAAATTTAAATTTAAGAAAAACACTTAAAGAGTTAAGTGAATGCTATTTTTTAAAACTTTAACTAAACAAGAAAAATTAAATATTTTGAATTTTAAATTGAAATATAATCATTTGGAACACACATTTTTTAAATAACAATTTGATAACCTATTAATAATAAAATATTATATTTAAATAATAAAAATAAAAGTAAAAAACTTTTTTAATTAAAATAATAATATACATCATTGTGAAAGTTATTAACATATTATATATATTTTTTTAAATCCTTGAAGAGCTAAAACATTTTCATCATACCAAATATTTTTAATTTCAAAAGTAAAATTTTGTAGTTTCTTAAGTTATGATACTTAATTTAATATTTTTATGACTAAATTAATGATTTTAATGACTTTAAGTTTGAATTACTTCTTCTATAAAGGTTTGTGTTAGAGCAAGTAGGGTTTCTATATCAAATGTTTCACCTTATCAATCTACACCATTTAAGGATAATGGAAAAGCTGTTTCTGAGTTTCCTACACCTACCATTCAACCTATCTCCCCTGATGTGTTTTGTTACAATCACGCTCCTACTCCTTCCAAGGTTTCTACCACTCATGTTTCTGCTATATCACCAAACACTATTACATCCGAACATGTCCCGTCTGGTTGGGTTCAAATGCCTAACTATTCAAATCACTCAACACCTCCCGTATTGAAGTCACATCACAAGCAATATGAGCACTGGACAGAAAATGAACATAGGTACATTTTCAATGAAATTCTTATATTTGTTTTCCTTTCTATATTATAATGGATATATAAATGTTTAAAAATTCAAAGAGTTAGTTTCAACGTTATTTGATTTTAATTAAAAAAGGATGTGTTTTTAGAAATATATTTTATTTTATTAAATTTGATTAACTTATTACTAATTATGAGATCAACTTTTTAGTCTTATTTTTTGGATGTATACAATTAGATATAAATATTAAATTACAAATACATTTTTGTAAGATTGAATTTAAATTAAAGTTTTTGATGAATTAATTTTGAGGTTTTTCATTACAGGTTATTTCTTATTGGACTTCAAAATTGTACTCCGGGAAATTGGAAAAAAATTTCAAAAGATTATATTCCATCAAAAACTCCAACTCAAATTGCAAGTCACGCTAAAAAATACAGGCTTCATCAAAATGGCCTAAAGAAAAATAAGAAAAGAAAAAGTATTCACGACATATCCTTAAAAAAACACTAAGTGAGTTAATTCTCTTTAATAAAGTAACTAATTATATTAAGTTAATGGTTCATAGAATATTTATGTTAGTTGGTTAAGTATGTTAATAAGAGTGATTAATTTCAATGCATAAATAATTTATAAATTATTTTTTAAGGTTCTTTAACTTCTTTTTAGTATAAGAGGTTATTTTTATCATTAAAGACTTTTAAACATAACAATATATAAAAGAAGATTTCTTTTTGTATACTTAATTTTCAATTTGATCCTTTATAACATTAAAATATAAAATTTTTAGTAGTTATTTATTTTAAATTAAAAATTTTAAAAGAAAATAATTTCTAGCCAAAAAAAGTAATAATTGGTTAAAAATATTATAATTTTCTTTTTGAAATTAATTTAAAGTTTGATTTTTTTCATTTCTTCATTCTCATAAATGTGACAAATATTGGAAATTATCAGTCAATTATTTCTACAATAATTGAAAAAAAAATGTCATTGGACAATTAATTTTATTTTAGAAATTAGATATTATTAGAACATTTGTAATATATTCTAAAGTAGTAATAATACAAGTTTTTCCTTCAATGAGAATTCTTCTAGTTTTTTTATTCAAATATTCGGGGTGCCTATTTTTCAGTAATATTGTCTTTTAATATTAATTATAATATTAATCAAAGAACGAATGTTAAAGTTATAGTATGCATTTTTAGGGAAAAAAAGTTTCTGATAAAAATTAATATCACTCAAAATTTATTCTTACTGTGTATGTGTGATACGTTTCAAATTTAAAAATAAATAAACTATAAATTAAATTTAAAAAAAATTAAAACCTACAATAAAAAAGTATTTACAATTTGAATTTAAATAAATTTCATGAAATATAATATCTATATAAATCCTAAATATTTAAATATTAAATTTATAATCGTATCTTTAATTTTAAAGAAAAATATTATTTAAAATCTTCTTTTCAAACAATTTCTTATAGATAGAAGAAGTGTGTGATGAGAAAACACATTCCAAAGGAGAGTATAAGAGAGAAAAAAATAATATTGAGTTTAAGTGATTAGTGATTGAAAAAGAAAGAAGAATAATGACTAACCAAAACAATGATGTTATTTCTATAATTGATTGTGAAATCAATAATGATAGTACTGATATCATTTCTTTTGATGATGAAATCGATAGGATATTAGGATTGACCGATGAGTGGAAAAAAGACGATAACGTCGTTTTTATAACTGATGATGATATCAATAAGATGTTTGGCTTCCCTGGTGACGAATTGATTTCTACTAATAATGAGGTATTTTATATCTACAAATTCTTCTGATTTAAAATTGAGTTTTAACAATTTTTTCAATATAATATTTGTTTTTCCTATTCTTATTATCATCTTTTAATTTTATTTCAATATTTTGAATTCCTTTTAATTTAATTATTCATATAATATTTTAATTAATGATAATGACTACTCACATAATCATCTTATATAATTGATATTTGATAATGTTTCATCACGAAAATTATGAATTTTAATAGGATATATTAAAATTATTCAAAAAATATTTATATATATATATATTTATTTATTTATTTGACATCATTATTAGATATTATGAAATTTGTTAAAATATTATATATATTATTTTAAATTCTTGAAGAGTTAAAACATTTTCATCGTAGCAAATGTTATTAATTTTGAAAGTAAAATTTTTGTAGTTTCTTAAGTTATGATACTTAATTTAGTATTTTTATGACTAGATTGATGATTTTAATAACTTCAATTTTGAACATCTTCTTCTATAAAGGTTTGTGTTGGAACAAGTACGATCTCTATATCAAATGTTCCACCTCATGAATCTACTTCAATTTAGGAGTGATTTCCTACACTAACCACTCAACCTATTTCCCCTAATGTATTTTGTTACAATCACGCTCCTACTCCTTCCATGGTTCCTGCCACTCATGTTTCTGCCATATCACCAAACACTATTATATCTGAACATGTTCTATCTGGTTGGGTTCAAATGCCTAACTATTTAAATCACTCAACACCTCCCGTATCGAAGTCACATCACAAGCGTTATGAGCGCTAGACAGAAAATGAACATAGGTACATTTTCAATGAAATTCTAGTATTTTATTTTCCTTGTTTCTACATTATATTGGGTATATAAATGGCTAAAAATTCCAAGAGCTAGTGTGAGATTATTTGATTTTAATTAAAAAAAATGTTTTATAGAAATATAATATATTTTATTAAATTTTATGTTAAATTTGATGAATTTATTATTATCAACTTTTTAGTCTTATTTTTTAGATGTATAAAATTATATATAAATATTAAGTTACAAATACATTTTTTGTAAGATCAAATTTAAATTAAAGTTTTTGATGAATTAACTTTGAGGTTTTTCATTACAGGTTATTTCTTATTGGACTCCAAAATTGTAGCCCAGGAGATTGGAAAAGCATTTCAAAACGTTACATTCCATCAAAAACTTCAACTCAAATTGCAAGTCACGCTCAAAAGTATATGCATTATCAAAATGGCCTAAAGAAAAATAAGAGAAAAAGTATCCACGACGTAACCCTAGATGACATTAACACTAGTGTTGTTCCTAGTTTCATTAATCAAGAACAATGACTTCATCCTATCCCAAAATTTTCAATACAACCACAAAATATGCAAGGATTGCAACATATCAACTTATACAACATGTATTATCAAAAATTGTGGTTATTTGTGAATATATTAATTGAGTTTATGTATAATTCGTCTTGAATAGAATTGATTTAAATGGAAGCATACATTTTAGTTAATATTTATTTTTTTCAACGTGCCTTTAACATGTTCTTATTAATGATATATACTTGCAAAATTGATTAATATAACATTTATGGTTAAATCTAATTTTAAATTCAATTAACTAAATACCTCAATTTCTAAAATCAACTTATCATCACTTAATTCTATAAATATTATTTTTCCTAAATAATTATTATATACAAATAACTTCGTAAACCATTTAAAGCATATTTTTCTGAGAGTTTATGTGATGTATCAACCTTTAAATCTAACAAACTTTTATATAACTCTGATATTATTTTAAAAAATAAATTTAATACTACAATAAGATTATATTTTTTTATCTTTTATAAGAATGAACCTTTATAAAAAAATCACAGATTAAGCAATCAAGGAAGCCAATCAAACAATGTAAAATAAACTGTTTGCAGATTTTCAATCGATTGAAACTTCGTTTTAACCGGTTGTTTATAGCAGCAACAAAAGCATAATTAAAACAAACAGTTTATAAGGAATGAGAACAACCACTGGGTTCCACTAGTAATCACTCACAAATTACAAATTACACAACCACAAATAGTAGATCTTGAAACCACAAGAACCACTCACCCTCTTTGCCAAACACACACCTCTAGCCAGAACAACCTCTGACTTTACAGGATTTCACACACACTTTACAAGTTTATAAAAGAACAAATACAAGAATCATGAAAGGAATAGAATATACCTGAGTTTACAGGAATCAGAAAGCTCCTAATATCAGACCTTGAACCAGAGCAAAGCTATTCAACAATCTTGCAAAAAACTCTCGAAAAACTTTTCAAAATCAATCTCAATCTCACTATATTTGATATCTTGTTGTTGTATTTTACTTTGAAAGCAAAGCCATTTTATAGCTCTCAGAATTAATCGTTTAAGGCAGCAATCATGAACCAAAACAGTTAAGATTTGATTACAAAACAGATTAACAGGTTTTCAAAAAGCTGTTATGAAAATGTGACAATCAACTGGTTGAATAGTTGTTTTAACCGGTTGAATTGGTTAGTTAGTTATTTAAACAAGCCAAAAACAGTTTTAAAACTTTCAAACAAGCTAAGTGACAAACAACTGATTATTTTGAGGAATCAACCGATTGTTTTTCTCTTTGCTTAGAAAAACACTTTTCTCTTTTGAAATAGATTGAGCAAGCTTGTGCAAGGGACAAGGAATGATCTGTACAAGAATTCTAAACAACCTAGACTAAGCCCAAACCAAAAGCAGCACAGCTTCAACCTGTATCATAAATTTGAAACATCAAAGCTCCCATGCTCTACATAAAGTTCAAACCAGCAGAATTCCCGATTGTGGTGGCAACGATCTTGGGCACATCCGATGGTAGGGTTGACACTGAACCTGGATGCATATAATTAATAAAAATAGTTAATGTTTAAATAGTATTATTATATATTAAATCATGAGAGAAAAATATATTACTTTACTCACCACTTTCTAGTTCATTCAATTCACTCATCTACAACCACGCTACCACCATCAGCATTGAAGAAGTTGTTCTTGCTGCCTCTTTGAAATGTTGTGAAAGACTTTGGTCGCATTCATCGTCCTTGTTGGACTCGCAATCTACCCATCTTATTCTCCCTTTACCTTTTTTTGACTGAGGTGAGTTTATTCTTTACTTTTCTTTAGTTTCTCACTCTGCAGTCTCGTTCAGTCCACGTGTACAAACTACCACCATCATCATTGTGTGCCACATCATCAATAGTTAACGTCATTGTTGGAAACTTAACGAAAGGGACCAAATTAAACCTTTTTAAAAAATTTTGGGACCAAATTGATTTTTTTAAAAGCCACTTTATGAAATTGAATGTTGACCTCAAATGTAGGGACCAAAAAGGTAATTATACCTAACAAAATAATATTTTTGTGGGTGAGGGATATTGTGATCATGGTTTTTTTGTATTGAACATTTATGAAGTTATTAATGAATATGAATCTTCTTATATTATTGATTTGTATGGTGTGTGGCATGCTAGATTAGGACATGTGAATTATTCCTAGGTTACGAAATTAAAACGATTAGGATTAATCAACATGCATGACAAACAAAAATAGTAAATGTGATATATGTGTAGAATCTAAAATAATGAAGAAATATTTCATTTTGTAAAACGTCAAATTGAACTTCTGGGTTTAATTCACACTGATCTTGCTGATTTAAAACAAACCATGTCTAGAGGTTGTAAAAATTATTTTGTAACATTTATAGATGATTTTTCTAGATACACCAAAGTGTATTTAATTAAACATAAGGATCATTGGGATGCGCTTGCAAGACTTAAGAAATACTTGAGAGGTATAATGGATTATGTCATTGAGTACAGTAGATTTCCCATTGTGCTAGAAGGGTACAATAATGCTAATTGGATCTCTGATTCAGAAGTGACAAAATCCACTAGTGGTTATGTGTTTACACTTGGGAGTGATGCAGTTACATGGAGATTTGTCAGGCAAAAAATTATTGCAAGATCAAATAGAATATGAGTTTGTTGCTCTTGAAATGGCTGGTAGCGAAGCTGAATGGTAGAAAAACATCTTAGCAAACATTTTGTTATGAATGAAATAACCGCATTTGTATCAATGCATTGTTACTGCCAATCGACAATTGGGAGTGGCATTACAGGCTGGTTCGTCCTGCATTTGGCCCGCCTTGTGCAAGGATTGCAGGCTCATTTCACAGGTTGGCTCGCGGGCCTGTTCCGCATAAGAGGTAACTCATGGACCAGCCTGCATAAGGAAAATATTTTAAAAAAAACATAATTTTATTAGTTATAAGAAAATCTATTTTTCTGCTAAAAAAATAAAATTTTATCTCTTCTCAATTTCTTCAAATAAGATAAAAATATGTTACGTTTTCTTTTTGAGTGTTCGTTTTAGCTTTGATGTGTTACTGAAATCTTGTTAAATAATCATTTGATTGAGGGGTGTTTCTGCACTACTATATTTTTTTAAATACTTAAATTACCCTTCTCTGTTTTTGGTGGTTTTGGAATAGGGAGTATTTAGTAAGTAAAAGGTATTTTTGGAATAGAAAATTTGGAAGATAAAAGAAATAATTCTGAAATATTCTTTCTCGAAGATATTTTTTACTTTTGAAACCGTAAATCCAGATATTATAAAATCTATTTCAGAAAGAGTATTCCCATATGGTTATGATTTCGGAGTGTCTTTCAAGAACAGGTTATGGAGTATTCTTTCCAGAAAACATGTTACAGACATGTGTTTGGATTCTTAAAACCTAGGTTAATTTTGTTATTTTACATTTCTGATGTGCTGCAATACCAATTCTAACTTGTAATCTCTGTTCAATACCAACTCTAACCATTATTTTGGACTCCATATTTTTTTAAGGCTTTTCAAACATTTTATGTAATGTAAATATGAAAACTTTTCAATTCTGCTACACAAGATATTATGAAGGCAATTTTTTTTTTTATATAAAAATTTTCATGTTAGACATATTTTTTCAAATCATTGGAATGACAAGAACGATCATTTAGATAACAATATTATTGTATTTTAATTATATGGCGGTGTATTTTATAAAATTATATTTTTGTTATTTATTGATTATTTAGATAACAATATTATTGTATTTTAATTACATGGCGGGGTACTTTATAAAATTATATTTTTGTTATTTATTTAACATGTACTTTTACATAATTTCATTTAGGTTTGTTTATTTTTTTTCTTTATTTACAAGAGTTTTACTAATTAAAACTTGATTGTATAAGTATTATTAATTATTAATGTCATTTTGATGATTGTATAAATATTATTAATGTCACTTATGAGTTTGCTAATCCATTTCTTATCATCATCTAACTTCCTCCTGAAATTGAGTATAAGTACACAATTACACTCTTGATTAACTATACAATTTGTACACAATTATACAATTCCTTAACTCTATAATTGTTAATTGTTGCTTGTTTATAAGATAAAACTCTATGAGAGGAACAATAATAAGTGTTTATTGTTCAAGAGTTTAACTTCACAAGGTGCATGATTTATAAATGAACTCTTTCTAGATTGTTAATAGGACACATTAGTATTCTAAGAACTTGAAACTTTTGATTATCTCTCCCATACAACATTCACACGAAGTATTTATATTTGACTTCATACATTCATTTAATTAATAATTTCTGCATGGAGAAGGATTCTATTATATCTTATCTTTTATCATTAATGCCTTTTAGAATCAATTAATTTTTTCTTTTATTGTTGCATCTAAATCATAAGCATACAAACTTCGAGAATTTGCATCTCAAAATCATCTTTCACATTCTTAATCTATTCATAATTTTTGGTCGTTCTTTCTCATCATAATGATATATCTTACATGGTGTTTTTTCCTGTATCAAAGTTCTTCCTACTCTCCATCTATATCCGAAAAGATGATTTTACCTCTTTATTAAATTATTTCTGGAATAGTTTTTTTCAGAATGTTTCTGAACACCCCTCTCTAGAATTTATAACTATATTCAGGACAATGTTTCCAAAATTTTTGAAAAACATTTTCCAGAATAAGATTTCTGGAACGTGTATAATACGTTTTAGAATGTATTTTACAGAATAATTTTTTTGGGATATTTTAATTATTTTACCTATTTGATAGAGTGTTTTCAGAAAGAAACACCCACACTTACAATATTTGTCTAAGGTACTATCTTAGTCTTCTTCTAAAATTTCAAAAAAATATTTTATTTTATTTTATTGGTTTTCAAATTTATTTTTATTCTTTTTTTTAATTCACTCTAGATAAAGAAATAAAAAATTCTAAAAACACCATTTCCCCCATAAACCAATTTTTAAGGGTTTTTTTTTTCTTTCAAAAATACAAAATGAAATCATGGAAAGAAAAAGTACTAGATAGAAAAATAAAAAACAAAAAAAAATGTTAGATAAAAAAAGAAAAAAGAAAAAAGAAAAAAATGTTAAATAGAAAAATAAAAATAAAAGGATACTAATCAGGGAAATAATAAAGGAAATAGTGTTATTTGAGAAAAAAAAGTTTCTGTCTTGTCTTATCTTTTATATGTATATAATGCTTTGTCCAATCTTTAACAACTTCTTCTAAACTGTAACAAATAAAGTCTTAGTTTTGTCTTAGATTTCATTAAGGATGACAAAGCGGGGTGGGCGGCCAGTCCATGGCCCGCTGGTAAAAAACGTAGCCCATGGCCCGCTGGTAAAAAACACGAGACAGGTTGAGTTTTTCAACCCGCTAACCCACATTAGTCCGCCCCGCATTAGCCCGTGGTCCGCATGGGCCGCAGCTATTAAATATACTAAATTTTGAGTTTCTTTAACATGACTTTTCATCTATGTTTTGTGATATAAAATCTTGTCTTAATATATATATATATATATATATATATATATATATATATATATATATATATATATATATATATTTTTTTTTTTTTTTTTTTTTTTTTTTTTTTTTTTTTTTTTTTTTTTTTTTTTTTTTTTTTT
>Ga0123342_1009379_pt1 | contig 11754 bp, 20 predicted proteins | sample Turbeawhitnodule_FD_89960 | JGI IMG/M metagenome (GOLD analysis project Ga0123342, IMG submission 89960) | Root nodule microbial communities of legume samples collected from Mexico - Turtle bean Mexico white nodule | ecosystem: Host-associated > Plants > Roots > Nodule | place: Mexico: Nepantla... | reverse complement strand
TTTTTTTATATATATATATATATATATATATATATATATATATATATATATATATATATATATATATCGGATGGGTTAAGTATATATGACCAACCTTTTTGGATGTGTTAAGTATTTTGGATTTACTAATAATATTAATTGGATTCTTTCTAGGTTAAACTTCGATTATGCTTGTTTAGTGGCCTTGTCATTTTGGATTCTTATAGGTCAAATTTACACGGATGGTTTAACCAAAGATAAATAATGTTTAGTATCATTTTGTAATTGATACATTGATCATATTTATACTTTTTCTCTTTATTGATCACTTTAATTTAACCTTTATAAAAATGTTGTTTCTATATTAAAATAACCCTTATTTTCAATTTTTTAACAAAATTGTAAATGTACCAGTTGAGGTCAAATTGACCACGTCACTCGACATCATTTACCGGCCGACCAGACAATCAACCACATTAAAGGACAAATTAACAATAAATGATAAGTAAGAAAACATCCTATCACTACAAAAAAATGCGTCATTAGTTGTCATATATTTGCGTCGACCAAGCGTGGACGTCATTTGTGTCGACCAAACCCACAATGTGAATGCAAAATCGTTTTCTCGTGGACCTTCAGACGCATGTGGGATGCGAAAAGAGGAAGTGAAAAAAAAGAAAATAATAATAATATTGCGTCAGCTTGATTGATGCATAATTTGAGTCATGCGTCAGCCTGACCGACAATAATGTCTGAAAAAGATATATGTAATGCTTGTTGAACCTTATGAAAGGTAACTTACTACAAAATTATGCTTCAGAAAAAGCCTAAGTGTGTTGCAATTTCCTACGCACTAGAACTGCACAAATATGTAGGAAACTTCACAGATAAAACTGCAACTTTTGATATAAACAAAACCTCCCCTGTATCTACAGCTTCCTCCTCCTAATCTGTTTTCCAAGGTCCCTTCCACTTATCTACATTCCCAAGGAATCCTCCACCTAACTAAGAGCTCACTCTTCTTCATCTTTCTCCTCCACCTAAGAACAATTTGTCTATTGATTTTCTGTAGCTGCTGTCTAATTCTACAGCTCCTTAAAACTTCACCTACACTGAAAACACAGAGGCAACAACTCTACTAATCTTCATCCCTGCTAGCGCACATCAACATAAAACCATCAGGGAGTGGTGGCATTATGCTACAAAGTTGCATAGACTGGTATAACAGAACCAACAGAGCATAGGCATTTTGTGGGTGACAACATAATCCCTGCATCAGACAACTCTCCTACCACAAATCTACTCCTTCTCATCCACTTATACACCTCACCCTTCCATAACAACACTAGGATTTCAGAAACACACTTCACATCTAGTTCTTAATACACAAAATAGGATTCAACAACCATTCCGAAAAGGAAAAAATAAAAATAAAGGAATGCATTCTACTTTTCAACCAAAGCCAGCACTTCAGTTGCGTCATTTGGAAGATTTCTTCCTCATCTGCAACTCCCTCCTTGAAGATAATAAGGTTCCTTTGTTTAGATACTCCACACCACAACCATTCACATTCTTTTCCACACCAAATTTTGAGAAAATGAGCCTTGTGGTAAGCAGAATTGCTCGAAATGATTCTTCAAGTCATCATGTTGGACAAACAATACATCAATCCATCTAAAGCAACGACCACACACCCCTTGAGCTATCTTACACTTTAAGAAGAGATGTTGTGAAGGTTCGTTTACAATTAGGCACATAACACACTCATGTGAGACATCTCCACCCCTCTCTTAGAGAGATTAACTCTTGTTGGGATACGATCCACCATTACCCTCCATGTCGTTGTCAAGATATTTGGGAAAACTTTAAACATACAAAAAAAGCCTGAATACATTCTGATGAAGCCCAATTCCATGATTTGCAAGACGAGCATAAGCTTTTTTTACTGAAAAATCTCCAGATTCGTCACCATCCCATACTTGCCTATCCTTCACCTCCTTAAGCAGTTTGACTCTTTCTAGGAGCCTTAGAAGCCCTTCTTCTTGTGTAGTCTCCCATTGGAAACTATCCCTTCTCCACTTAAGCCCCCAGTGCCACACAGAGTCTTCCCACTCCCCTACATCTGCCACCATCATTCCCTTATCCATAGACACAAAATACAACCTACGATACGTATTGATGAGAGGAGTACAACCAGCCCAAGCATCGTCCCAGAACCTGACCTTGTCCCCGCTACACACTCTCCACCGTACAACTTCTTTAAACCAACCTCCATCTTGTCCCTCCCTACTACTTTTAGATAAGTCACACCACCAATACGAGTGATATTTCACATTTAACTGACTTTGGGCAATTTGCGAGTCATATTTAGATAGAAAAATATCCTTCCACCTTCCTTTTTCTTCACTTAAGAGCCTCCACTACCACTTTACTAAGAGAGCCACATTGAAAATTCTGACATCTTTAATTCCAATCCCTCACTCCTCCCGAGGTTTACAATGATTGTCCCAACTCACCCACGCAATAGATATTTTATCCTTTCCTATCCCCACAAAAAGCTTCTCTGAATGCTAATAATTTTATCACACACTAATTTTGGAACTTTATAGAAGGAGAAATAAAACAGGGGTATGGACGTGAAAACCCACTTGATCAAGCAGATTCTACCCGTCAACGACAAGATTATCCCCTTCCAGACACTTAGCTTAACACTAACGTTACTCACAATAGGTTCTTAAAACGTTTTCCTTCTAGGGTTACCACCAACTTCTAACCCTAGGTATACACTGCAAGAAATTTGATATTTACATACGAATCTACATCCGTATGTAAAGTGAGCATTACATACAGATTTTACATACGGATTTGGATTCGTATGTAAAGTGAGCGTTAAATACGGATTTTTAATTAAATAAAATTATAATATTAAAATTATAAAAAATTAAAAAATAAATAAATAAATATAAATAGTAGTATCAATAATAATATTTCATATTGATTGTCTCCATCTAAATCATATTAAAATTAAAATTATTAATATTTTTATTAATATTAATATTAATAATAACAATATTAATATTAATGATAATATTCATATTAATATTAATATCAATATTAAAAATAATAATAATAATAACTATAATAAAATTCATAATAGGACAAAAGAATTTGTTTGGTGTAGTGGTTAAAGGTAACACTTTCTTAATACGATCGATAAAACCGGTCTGTATTGGTCTAGACTTATAAGGTCCTTCATTTTAGGAACAAGAGTAATGAAGGACGCATTACACCCTTTTGAGATGCACCCCGTCTCCTGAAAGAGGTGAACAACAACTACAATATCATGCTTCAGCACGTTCCAGCTATCTAGCATCCCTCTGTCCTTTAAAAAAGTCGTTTGGCAATCATCTATAACCTCAGGTAACACTTTTTTGATACGACAAGATAAAACCTTCGTGATAATTTTATACAACGAGCCCATAAGAGAAATTGACCTGTATTGGTCTAAACTTATAGGGTCCTGCACTTTAGGAACAAAAGTAATGAAGGACACATTACACCCTTTTGGGATGCACCCCCGTCTCTTGAAAGAGGTGAACAACAACTACAATATCATGCTTCAACACTTCCCATCTACCCTTAATAAAGTTAGAATTGAAGTCATCTGGACCAGGGCTTTTTGACCCCTCACACAAACAAATAGCACTTTTAACTTCTTCCTCAGAGAATTTGGATACCATACTTAGACTGACCTCCACAAACAAGGTCTTGAACTCAACGTTATCAAGTCTGACTCCAAAATCTTGAGAAGCAGAAAATCTAGCTTCATAAAGCTTCAGTGCCTCCCTACGAACAACCTCAGGCTCCGCACACCACACACCTCCCATATCAACACCCTTAACCTCATTCCTAAGCTTCCTCCATCTGATTACAGAATAATAAAACTTGGAGTTAGAATCCCCAAACGCAAGCCAATTATTTCTAGCTTTCTGCCTGAAAAGAGACTCAAGTTTTTTATTAATCTCTTCTACATGACTAAAGAGGGCCACTCTCCTCATCCTCAAACTCTCAGGTAGGGCATCATCTTCATCTTGGCCATCTAGCCCCTCAATCTCCTTTAAAACCATATTTTTCCTGATTCCAGGTGCCCGATCACATCTCTATTCCACCTCTTAAGATCTGCTTTCAGACACTTCATTTTAACTTTGAACACAAACATACTATTTCCTTGACCAGGACAAGAGTTCTATTTTTCCTTCACCATATCCTTGAACCCAGGCTCCTTCAACCACACATCTAAAGACCTGAAAGGCTTCGACCCCCAGTCTCTCACCACTGATTTAACCACAATTGCACAATGATCCGAGACCTCCCTCGGTAAGATATATTGTTTGTCCATAGGCCACTTTTGTAGCCACTCATCCGAAACAAGAACTTTGTAAATCCTTCTTTTAGCTTACCCATTTGCCTTATACCACGTAAACTTCTTACCCGCAACAGGCAATTCCATCAAAAAATTCCTTTCAATGAAGTCGTTGAAACCAAAGATCTCACACTTTTGGCTGCCACATTCTATAATAACTCTCCTCTCAAAAGGATTTCTAATCGCATTAAAATCACTAATGAGACAACACGCTCGATCCCGAGTTGTAGCTTTTAAAGAAGAGAGGTTCTCCCATAAAGCCAATTTATCTTTCATATTGCACGTAACATACACATTTACGAACGCACAATCCACATTAGACTTGATATGCTTCCCAAAAACAGCTATGAAACCCTACCCTCCACATGGCTTTCATAACTAAACGCACATAATTAACCTTAGAAATAATGTTGAGTGGCATTATACATGTTGACAAAAGATCAATAATATCAAAATCAGACTTTTGCCTCCATGAGCTCAAACTACACTTCGGGAGGGACTCCGTTCTTCTTCTCCAACTTTCCCTTCGACATCAAAGAATCAGATTTGTGGAGGATTTTCCGCAGATGGGGAAGGGTAAGTGATATTTTCATATCAAGAAGGTTGAACTTTAAGAAGCAAAGGTTTGGTTTTGTGAGATTTCAGGGAGTACAGAATGTCAGGGAACTAAAGAATCATCTGAACACAATTTGGATTGGAAGCTGGAAACTGAAGGCTAACAGGCCGAAATACAATAGACCAGCAGAAACAAGAAAGGAATGGAATATGAAGTTGAAAGAGAAGGTTTCAGAAATAAAGAGTGAACCAAAAAAAGAATGGAGGGCCAAAGAGAAAGAAACATATGCAAACATTGTTAAGACTGGTAAAAGTATTAGTGAACAAACTCAGAATAGGTCAAGGGTGCAGGCTATTCATTTTAGAGCAGAAGAAACTCCAAGGGATTGGCTAAAAAAGTGCTACATTGGAAGAGTCTCGGATTTAAGCAAAGTATCATGTTTGAATGAATGTTTTATTTTGGAAGGTCTCAGTCATATAAAGGTTAAATTTTTGGGAGGGTTCCATGTGCTATTGATGGGGGAAAACGAAACAAAGATCCTTGAAGCGATAGAAGAAAATAAAGTATGGTTTGAAGAAATGTTTGACACCATCATTCCATGGGAAGAACAATTTGTAGCGGTGGACAAATTGGTGTGGGTGAGATGTAGGGGGCTACCGTTGAAATTATGGAATACTGACTGCTTCAAACACATAGCAGCATTAATGGGAACTCTTGTGGAGGTTGATAACGCAACGCTAGCACTGGAAGAACTTGAGTATGCAAGATTCAAAATTAGAGTAACAGTGGAATGTGAGGCAAAGTTAACCAACTACATGAGAATTAATGAAAATTTGTATCAGATATCGGTGGAGGAAGAATGCTCTGTCCCAGAACACAAACTTTGCCAATGTCAGTGGGATGAAACATCAGAGGGAATCGAAATAGAGGAGGAGTCTTTAGCGTCTCTTGCATCAGGACAATCGGGGAATTGCGATTTCGAAGAACCAACGGTGGAAATGGGTCACGCTCAGTCCATGCCGGCACAGCTTCATCGGAAATCTGAACCAATAGAACAGTTACAAGGTTTCAAGCCTTTTTTGGCAAATTCCGATGGAGCTACTTCGGCACCCATTTGCGGCAATTTCAGGGGAAAGGAAAAACTAGGGTTTGATTTTCCAACGGTCCTAAACAGGGCTGACGTGGCAATGGGGATTGGGCCTTCGAAGATGGCCCAAAGCAACATGGACCAAATTATTCACCGGGCAAAAGAAGGGGGGTGTGGAGATTGTAACCACAATGTGTTTTTTAATAAAAACGACCCAAAGGTAAGCATGGATGAAGAGAAGTTATGGAAGGGATCTAGCGGGAGGGAGATTGACACTGAAATTTCACAATCTTTAGGCGAATCTGAACAAGCTGGGTACCCATGGCACAAAGAGGTCACCGCTCACATTGAGAAGCCTCGTAAGGAGAACTTCATTACGGCATCAACCAATTCCACTGCGGTGTCGAAGGTAAGAAAGAGTATATCATCGTGTTTACCGAAAATGGTAGAGAAAGAGGGAGGACCTTTGTCCCATCAAGCATCGTCTTTGTCGGGTGCTACGAAGGGGGGAGAGGAGGACCCAATTCTTTCAATCCTGAGGGTGGAAGACTCTATTCTTTCGGCACCAGCGGGGGAGAACGGCGAAAAACATCTACAGATAGGTTCTGTTGAGGCGGAAAAAAACGATTTTAGGAGCCAAAATCGGAGTGCTTTGAGATCGGATAGAATAAGAGATGCATACTTACCATTCATGGGGCAGAGGAAGACAGGATGCGAAGAGCAAAGTAAGAATGGGATTCAACAATTGGCAGAAGGAAAGATTAACCAAACAACGCAAGTCAACGGTCTAAACCCCTTAAAGCAGGTGGATGCTACGGAAAAAAGAGTCTTCTGGGTGGGAGAATCAAGCAAAAACAGCAAGCGGGTAGAACGCAAGCAATTAAGGTCAGTCTTATCTCAAATTAGCAATTCAGTTTCTGACATAGCTATTAATAATTGCAATCGCTTATTTTGGCTAAAACACGGTTCATTAGAAACGATTAGATTATGGGAATTGGGTAAACAAATAGGAGCAACAGGTGGGGTTGAAGGGAACGTTATGTTAAACTTAGAAGTTTTGGAAAAAAGGGATAGGAATCAAAAATTACAAAGAGAAGCAGGGGAAAACATGGGTTATAAATGAAAATTTTATCAATAAACGTAAGAGGGTTCAGGAGCCCTGTGAAGTGGAGGTATATTAAGGATGTCATTAGAAAGGAAAGTGTCAGAATGGTATGTTTGCAAGAAGTAAGAACAGTAAATTTCAGTTTCAACAAATGTTGTCAGTTGTGGGGAGACAGTGAAATTGACTATATCTATAGCGAACCATCTAATGGGGTAGGGGGTATTCTCACGATGTGGCACAAAAAGTTCTTTACTTGTTCAAACCGCATAATTAGTAGTCGGTTCAATATTTTTTTCGGGTTTTTTAAGGAGAATAATATTCCTGTAGTCATAGTAAATGTGTATTCTTCGTGTAATATGCCAGACAAAATACATATGTGGGAAGATTTAAAACAGATTAGAAATAATGAACCTTGCAAAATATGGTGCATGTTGGGGGATTTCAATTCTGTAAGAAGTGAAGGGGAACGCAAAGGGATAAATCGAGTGAGTGGTAACAAGAGAGAAATGCAAGGTTTTAATAATTTTATTGATGAACTGGAAATGGTGGACATACCTTGCATAGGAAGAAAATTTACTTAGTATAGACCTAATGGCAAAGCTAAGAGCAGGCTTGACAGAATTTTAACTACGTTTGAATGGCTGCAACATTGGCCAGGGTGTAAGCAATATGTCTTGGATAGACAAATTTCTAACCATTGTGCATTGCTGCTTAAATCAAATGTGGTTGACTGGGGACCAAAACCATTCAGGTTCCTATATATTTGGCAAGACCATAAGGAGTTTGAAATATTTGTCAAAAGAAAATGGGAGGGAACAAAGAAGTTGTTGGGTACACTGATAAAAGAGAAATTGAAAATGCTAAAGAGCGACTTGAAAGGATGGAACAAAGAAGTCTTTGGGTACACTGATAAGTTAAAACTTGATACTCTAAGGAAAATACAAAAGTTGGATACGAAGGATGACATAGAGGAATTGAATGATGAAAAGATTAGGGAAAGAAGAGAACTCTTAAGCCAATTACAAGATATAAATGTGAGGAATGAATCTTTATTACAACAAAAGTCAAGAGACCTTTGGATCAAGCAGGGGGACACTAACTCGAAATACTTCCATGTGTCAATTAAGTGGAGGAGATTAAGGAACGAGATAAAAAGGTTTACATTGCCATAACTCAGGTAATTGGGTGGAGGAGCCAAATACAGTAAAGGAGATGGTGAAAGAATTCTACAAGAAAAAGATGTCGGCCATTGAGGACATTGGCGTGAGGTTGGATAACGTAGATTTTGAGGAGATAACAGAATCCGACAATAGACTCTTAACTGATCCTTTTGACGAAAAGGAAATTAAGGAAGCAATTTGGAACTGTGATAGTCAGAAAAGCCCTGGTCCAGACGGCGTAACTTTCAGTTTCATTAAAAAGTACTGGGGTCTTTAAAATAAGGAGGTGATGGGAGCTCTTAATTGTTTCCACAGAGAAGGGAAAATTCCGAAGGGTTGTAATTCTTCCTTCCTAACGCTGATCCCAAAGTCTGAAAATCCCCAATCTCTTGAAGAATATAGACCCATATCACTAGTAGGCTGTTTGTATAAAATCCTAACTAAAGTGTTATCTAACAGGGTTAAAAAAGTTATAGAGAAGGTGATAGATGGATCACAATCGGCGTTTTTATCGAATAGAGGATTATTAGACAACGTTCTAGTAGTGAATGAGGTGTTGGATGATTTGAAAAGAAGGAGAAAAAGTGGGGTCATTGTGAAACTTGATTTCGAAAAGGCGTACGACTCGGTGAGTTAGGAGTTCTTGTTTTATATGATGGAAAGACTTGGGTTTTGCAAAAGATGGATACAATGGATTAGAGAATGCCTTGAATCAGCTACAGTCTCGGTTTTGGTAAATGGTAGCCCGTCAAAAGAATTTAAACCCTCTAGAGGCCTTAGACAAGGGGACCCTATGGCACCGTTCTTGTTCTTGATTGTAGCACAAGGTCTGGCGGGATTAGTGAAACAAGCTACGAGAAAAAAATTGTTATCCGGAATAAAAGTGGGGGGAAAGGAGGTGGAAATTAATCTACTCCAATTTGCTGACGACACTCTTTTTGTATGTGAATCGAAAGTACAGAATATTATGTGCATAAAGGCCATTTTAAGATGTTTTGAACTAAGCTCGGGCCTCAAAGTTAATTTCCATAAGAGCAAAATTGGAGCAATTTGAGTAGATAGAAATGAGGTGAAGCTATACTCGGAAATAATGCATTGTAGCCTTATGGATATACCCTTTACATACCTAGGACTAACCATAGGTGGTAATCCATCTAGGTGTTCCTTCTGGGAACCTGTCCTATCAAAGATTAGAAAGAAACTTTCAGTATGGAAGGGGAGGAACTTGTCCTTCGCGGGAAGAGTTTGCCTAATAAAATTTGTCATCAACGCCATACCACTTTTCTTTCTATCATTTTTTAAAGCCCCGGTAGGAGTGTGCAAGGAGATCACAAAACTACAAAGAAAGTTTTTGTGCGGGGTGGGGAGCAGAGGGGAGTAAAATCGCTTGGATTAGTTGGGAGAACATCTGTAAAGTGAAAAAGGAAGGTGGACTAGGAATCAGGAGAATCGATGAGTTCAACAAGGCATTGCTAGCTAAATGGTTATGGAGATTAGAATCACCAGAGACAGGACTTTGGAAGGAAGTTCTAGACTCGAAGTATGATTCGAGGAGGCTAGCAAACTCATCTAGATGGTGGAAGGATATAATAAAAGTTAGAACTTCAGATCAAGGCAATAATTGGTTCAATGCGAACTTAGTCTGGAAAGTGGGATCAGGGGAAAAAATCAAATTTTGGAAAGATGAATGGTTAGATACTGGTCAACTCAAAGAGAGATTTGAAAGATTATATAATAACTCAGAATTGAAGGATAAGACCATAAATAGATGTGGAAGATGGTCTACAGAAGGATGGGTGTGGGAATTTAGATGGAGAAGAGAGTGGTTTGAGTGGGAAAAAAATAATGGTAGAGGATTTTATGACAATAATATCACAGGTGTCATTACACCAAGACACTGAGGACAAAAGGTTTTGGAATGACCCTCCATCATACTCTTTTTCGGTAAAATCAGCTTATAATAAGATAGCAAATCACACAATTGGGAGGGGGTCGGAGGTGTTTGAACATCTTTGGGGTTTAAAGGTTATGCCCTCAACCCTGTTTTACGTGTGGAGGGCTTTGTCGAATAGAATTGCGACTAAACAGAACCTGCAGAGAAGGGGTGTTGTAATGGAGGATACTTTATGCGTTTTATGTGGGAAGGAGGAGGAGACAACTACGCACATTTAATTTTATGCGAGGAATCAATTAAAGTTTGGAATTTGTGCCTCAGCTGGTTGGAGATTAGTTCGGTGAACCACAGTGATTTGATTTGTCATTTCGAACAATTCTCATGCTCATGCTTAAATCAAGAAGGCAACAGTTTATGGAAAAACATGTGGGTTTCAGTCATGTGGTGTATATGGAAGCATAGAAACAGGGTTATTTTTAATCAAGGTAAGGTAGATGCAGAGGAAATCTTTACTCTAGCACAAGTACAATCCTGGGTTTGGATGAAATATAAAGAAAGGAAAGTGAACTTCTCTTATTTTGAATGGATTTTATCACCCCTAACCTGTATTAAGATGGTAACAAAATAAGTTCAGCTTGTTGCAATCTGTGTAACTATTTCGTATTCTATTCATAAAGCATGATAGGTTGGATGGTACTAAGAAATGTGTTTGATTTGCATATCTATGGTTATAGAACATTCTGTTTTTATGTCTTTTAAGTGGAGTAGAAGGTAGTTGTTTTGTGATGCAGGTAAACAGGATGAATAGATGTTCAATAATAAGTAGCAGAGAACGGAGAAGCTGGCATAGTTGGAAGGGTGAGGTTCAATATTCTGTTGTGAGGCTGTGATGAATATACTTGGATGTTTTGCAGGGAGGAGAAAAAAGTGTTTCCTAACGAGCAAGAAGATTGTAATGGTAAGAAATTCTTGCAGACAACGAAAGCGAGAGAACTGAACCCAACAAGTAAGTTAAAAGGTGAGTCAGTCATTGATAAACAACTGGGAAGAAGGCACCCATCTGTAACAATTTATCTAAGAAAGGGGGATAGGGTAAGATGAAAGGTAAGTGATGAGAAAGAAGAGATTATAATTAGAATGCGTAACATTTAGCCAAAATGGGACAATGGTGAAAGAGTTATTCTGCTGTGGGATTACATGAAGTATGCTGGTATATAGGAAACAAATTCTGCAGATTTGTTGTTTTCTTAGAGAGGTTTTCGAAGAGGTGGAGTGAAAGATGAACACGAACCTTACATTGTTAGCATTGTTGGCGGTCATGATTGAAAGGTAAAACAATAGAAGACTAAAGGACAACGAAGGGTTTTACAAGATTGATTCTCTAGGACCAATTAAGGAAGTATATGCTGCTGGATTTTAGAGACCAAGTTGGAGACAAGGTGGAGAAGATGAGCACAACTGGAGGTTGCCACTTCATAAGAGATTCTGATCTCAAGGATGAGTGCCATTCCATAATACTGTTTAGATGCTGGTTCTAGTGGAGTGAGTTT
>Ga0123342_1009378_pt1 | contig 11756 bp, 6 predicted proteins | sample Turbeawhitnodule_FD_89960 | JGI IMG/M metagenome (GOLD analysis project Ga0123342, IMG submission 89960) | Root nodule microbial communities of legume samples collected from Mexico - Turtle bean Mexico white nodule | ecosystem: Host-associated > Plants > Roots > Nodule | place: Mexico: Nepantla... | reverse complement strand
TTTTGATATGGTCCTTCCAATCTTCAGTCGAAGTGAGGGTTGAGGACTCAGCAAGAAGCCTATCAGAGGCCCAAGAGTAGGACTCTCTGTAGTTTACAAGTGGAGGTGGAGGGTTGGCAGTGGTCTTTGTTCACGCCATGGACGAAGAAGCTAGAAAAAGAAAGGACAAAGGTTCAGCAAGGGGGGCTATGGTGTCAAACTACGGGAAACCCAGAAAATCCTACCCATGCGAGAAAGTTCAGAAAAACAGGGGAACGAAGAAATGCAGAAATTTAAACAGACCCAGGCAGTTCAATAGAGCATAATATCGAATGATAAGAGCAATGATCGGAGCAAAATGTTACCTTTGATGGTTGATCAGGGGAAAGTCTCGAGCTTGGAGGAAGACGAAAGGTAGGGAAACGCGAGGAAGAAGAAGAAGCTTGAGAGAGAAGTTGGCTTGATGGAACAGTGAAGTGGAGCGTATGTTTCGAAGTGTCTTAACGTAAACAAGAAGCGCAAACGACGTTAAGACTCAGCCGTTGGATCGTGCCACGTGTAAGTTGTCTAAACGTGGGCAGAGAAAAGCTTTAGTGCACAATACGCGTCCAATCGTTGAGCGCCACGTAAGGCAATAAGTTATGGAATGCCACGTAAGATCACCGGGCGTGGCCTCAGAGAGATGTCAGGGCGTGGCCCCACGAGTTGAGTGGGCGTGGCCCCACGAGTTGAGTGGGCGTGGGCTCAGAGGTATGACTGGGCGTGGCCTTAGTCTTTTCGCTGAACAGTTGTCAGCTTAAGACTGGGGGGCTTGTGTACCGACCCATCCTCGGGCGTTGACCAAAGTCAACACTTGGTAGGACCCATCAGGGGCGCAATGAGGTGAGAAGGGGGGTCGACCAGGCCTTGGGCGTTGACTGGGTTCGGACCAAGAAGTGCTTACAGTTGGGTGGTACCACCCCCCGATACCCACGGGTGGGAGTGACCATGGAGGGGGCGGCACGAGTAGGAGGCGGCACGGTAGGGGCGTGGAGGCCTTGGGCCTTGGTACCCCGAAAGAGTAATAATAGAAGAGAGAAGTGGTTTCCAAGCCACACCCCCAGTACCAGCAGGGAGAGACCCAACTCGCGGAGTATCTATGCATGAGGCGTGGGAACGCGGCAGTACGCGCCACCGTTAGAGAACCACTGGGACAGATACGACCCATGAGAGGGCCACATCCCAGGGGGTACTCTACATGCATGGTACGTGAGGAGGGCAGAAATACTCCCAGGGCGAGTGACTAGAAGCTGGGGCGCATGAGTTGGCACCCATGTAGTCACCCCCCGCGCCAGATGCACTTCGAGAAGGGAGACTTACATGCTGGGATTTCCCTAAGTTGGGTTACAGCGTCGTAAGGTCACCCGCGCAGAGTTACGCTTAAGTCAGAAGGAGACACGTGGCAGAAGCACTGAAAAGGTATATAAGTTCTCGTTGTCAGCAAGTTAAGGGAGGTTTTCACGTTTTCAGTCATTTGGACGTTTTCACGTTTTCAGTCATTTGGACCTTTTAGACTTTGAGTCATTTTACGCTTACGCACTATACACACGAGTGACTTGAGAACGAGAGAGAAAACAGTTAGAATTCAGTTACGCACCTTCTGAACAAGGTGTCTGTGGTGTTCTGATACGGAGGTGCACGGTGTTTCCTGCCAGTACTGACTTGAGCGTCGGAGTGCAAACGGCCGCGATGGCGCCCTTTGTTCTCTCTGTTTCAGGTATTCACGGCGGCGAAGGGTGGAGATTTGGAACAAAGACGAAGGAGTCCTTGATACGCAGCTTGAAGCTACGGACGAAGAACAATCTGGGCAACCGGCAGGAACAAGAATCGTACTAGAATTGTGAGAAATCTAACAAATACTTTTTAAATTGGACACTTCATGGATACGTGTCCTACATGTGTCATATGAGTGTCGGTGTCCGATACTCGTAATGGACATCAACACGCCATTTAAGAGGAGTGTGTGAGCTTCATAATGTTCTAAAAAATCACATTTAATTAACTTTTAACTCATTTTTAATATAAAATTTTCATGGATATTGTATAAAAAAATTCTTACAAAATGAGGAAATTAATAAGAAATTTTCATTGAATTAATTGTGTGAACCAATGAACAGAACCTGGGATGATAATCTTATGCACCAAAATCATTTAGAATTTCTTTTTATTTGTTGTCTATTTTTATCAAAATTAAAATAATATATAATTAACTAAATATTACTGTTTAAAAAATTGAATGATAAAAACAATGAAATAATTATTGAAAATATTGGTGATATTTTAAGATTTATAAAATTATGTTTTGAGTTTAATGTAATAGATATCAATGAGAGTTAATATTTATCTCAAGTAATATATATATTCAAAATAATTTAAACGTAAAATCTTACATGTCAACGCTTATGGCTTACTGTTTGTGTGATTTTTCTTCTTGGTGTAAGATGCATCAACAAGGTAGAAAGGTTAGCTTCATTTTTTTATAGAAAAATAGAATTGTGACACAAATAAAATTAATAAATTAGGAAAAATAATTTTATTTTATTATTAAAATAATATAATTAATATATAATATTTAATTAATCACATTATTTTTGTTACATAGCACATTTCATAAAAGTTTCTCTCCTCTTATCTGTAATTAAAGTGTAGTTTATAATTTTAAAGGAATTGTATTTATATTAGTTTAAAAAGAATTAAAGCTACATAATAAATATAATTATTATCCTAATGTTAAGCATGTAAAATTTGTCTACACGTCTTATCTTTAGCTTTCTAGTGGTCGAATTATTCAACAATTTTTTTATTATTGTTACATCTTGAAATTCATTATCTTATATTCATAGTATATTTACACATTTCAAGCTTTTTCTGAGTGACCACCTTAATAAGTAGGTTTGTTGCCTTATTATTAGTGTGAATCGTCACACATTCAATATTTGTTATCTATCATATATGATGTATTTAATGAAAGTGAATATAAATGCGTTTCTTGTTAAAATGATACATAGAATTTGTACTCGAGTCAAAAATATTTTGATTATCATAATATATCATATAATTATTTTGTTTAATCAAGGTCTTGGAGAAAATACTTTAATCATAATATTTATTTTTTAGTTTCAGTTGTTGTTATATACTTTGTTTTTGTTGTGGTTAAGGCAATCTGCAACCTTGATTCTTAAGATATGATTCCCCTTACAAAAGTATGATAAATCTTAATGTAAATTTCCTACTATCAAGATCCGCATCGATGTTAGCATCTATATAAGTTTTTAAGATTGAAGCAACTCCTTCATAACACAAACACATCTTAGATGTACCTTTAGATACATACAAATCCATTTAACTTCTTCCCAATGGTCCATTCTAGGATTTGAGAGGTATCTTCTTACTACTCAACATGAGTTATATCTAGCCTCGTGTACACTATTACATACATCAAGCTTTCAACTACTAAAGAATAAGGAACTTATCACATTTCATTCATTTCCTCTTTGAATTGGGACACGACTTCTTTAAACTTGGAGTGATTAGCATGCTGGCTTGCTAAACTTACAAATGGTTGGCTTACTAACTTGGACTTCTCTATATTAAACTTCTAAATCATTTATCTAACATACCTCTCTTGGAACAACCACAACTTTTGTACTTTCTTATCCACATAAATGTGCATGATATGAATATGCTAAGTTAGTCCTAAGTCTTTCACATCAAAAGACTTACAAAATTTCTCTTTCAAAAGTTTTATCTATGATACACATTTTCCAACTATTAACATGTCATCTACATACAATAAAACTTTTAAAAAGTGTCATACTAGAAACTTCTAAAAATACACACATTGATCTACAAATGTTCTCATATAACCTTAACTCACAATGAAAGAGTTAAATTTCTTATACCATTGTCGAGGTATTTTCTTAAGACTGTAAACTCTTCTTCAATTTACACACAAGATTCTCTTTCCCTAGAACCTCAAAACCTTTACATTGTGTCATGTACTTTTCTTCATGCAAGTCACAATGAAGGAATGTAGTCTTCACATCCATTTTTTCAAGTTCTAAGTGTAGACTAGCAATCAACCCAAGAATGACATGTACATCTTTACCACATGCGATAAGTTTTTATTAAAATCAATTTCTTTCTTATGGAGAAATAATTTAACCACCAGTCGCATTGTGCTTTGTGACCTTTCCATTACTATCTTTCTTGATCTTGAACACCCATTTATTCTTCTTTCCTATGACGATCTCAACTAAGTCATATAAATAATTCTTTTGTAAAGAACTCATCTCATATTGTATATATCTTGTAGCCATTTCTTCTTATCTGGATGGGATAATAATTCTTTGATCCTTTTGAATCTCCTTCTTTAGTGAGAAGATGATGATTATTCTACGGAAAGTGCATCGCGTTGTCAGAAGTAATAATTTGTCCCTAAGAACGGATATCGAACTCACAAGGAACACTTGAATAATCAAGTAAAAAAATCACTAAATGTAAAATAGAATAATAAAAGTTTGTTGCGATTTTTTATGATGACAATGATTAATAAGAAAACAAGTCAAAGAATTTGTTGCTTCAATTGGAAAAATAGGGATTGGGGTTCATCTTCCTCACTATTTTGTATTCTGATTAGCATGACAATATTGTGTCCTTTGATTGATATTTATGCCTGTATAAAAATCATTTATATCGATTCATCGCATATCAAAATTATTAAGATGTTTCCTAAATATCGATTCCTTGCATATTTATAAAAACAACTTATCATTAAGATTAGTCGTTGATAGTTATTAACATTTCAAATATATTCATAGCATTCAAATATGTTTAGCATTATCGTTTGGGTCAGAACCTTAGAAGTACTTTCCAGTCAAATCTAAGTTTCAAGATCATGCAAAACCCAACATTACAAACAAAACAATAATACCAATCATCAATCAAGAACAAAATATTATGTTTAGATATCACCTCAATGCATGAGAGTTTGAACAGATTACTCTGAATCCCAAAGGGTAGACTTAGCCACACATGATGCCTGTTACAAGCAGGGAGAGAAAGAAAAGAAGATTCTAGATGTTTCTTCTTGACGGCCTCCTCTAGAGTTTTCTAACACCTTCTATTCTCCCATTTGGATTACAATTCACTCAATGGTGTTTTCCTCTCAATCACCGATGTCTAGGGTTGTGCCTCAAGCCTCCTATTTAACCTATTTTTCTTGGGTTTAAGTGACATCTCGCTTGGGGGCTAATGGGCTTACCTGGGCGAGTTTTACGCAAAAAGACCCAACACTTATGGAACAATCTCACTTGAGCGAGATTGAGCTCGCTTGAGCGAGATTGAGCTCGCTTGAGCGAGATCCATTGGTGGTTTCTGGCTTGAGCGAGTTTGGGTGAGCTTTGGTGAGTGTTGGTGCATTCCAACTTTCCCTTTTTAGCTTTGTATCCTTTTGCCCAATCATCTCCATTTTACCCTGAAATTCTGAAATTAACACAAATTTGGGAATAAATCTTTCTTATTTAAATTAAAATCACAAAATATGTAAAAATGTATAATTTCATAAATTAAGGGTTATTTTATACTTGTTTTATCAATTAATACCCATAAGTGTCTATATTTTAATATGAAATATTACTGAAATTTGGCATTTATCAACTCTCCCAACTTAGAACCTTGCTTGACCTCAAACAAAGTAAATGAATATATTTGAATTTAAATATCAAAACAACTTAATTCACTAAACAACATATTAAATTAGAAACTTATGATGCTTCCAAATTCAAATATAGAAAAATATAATCAAAACAAATAAATGACAATTCATCAAGGAATTTCTTCTCATATGCTCACAGGTAAGTGTTTCTCCCTATTTTCACTGAATAATAACAAATCACAGTTGCTTTTCATTTCATCTTCATATCAGAAACATATTAGAAACAGGAATATTGAGGTCTTTTACAGGGTTATAATGAGGTTGGACTTCTAAAATGTATTGGTTTTTCAGATAACAAAATGCACATTTTAAAGAAGAAGAACATACCTACAATCCAATTATAACACATGTGTTATCTAATCTCCATTTTCTTTTGACTTCACACTTTTCCTCATTTTCTTTCTAATTTTTCATTATTTTTAACATGAATTTCTCTTTCTTTTTCTTTCCTTTTTTCTTTCTTTTTTTTTCATCAATAGGAATAAATTCTTCTTATTTCCAACTATACGAACTTTCAACATTTAGAACAAACCATTCCATTTTCTATATATATTGCATCTATGTTCTCCTTCCTTAAACATGCCAAAGGGTAGAAAATATATCATTAAAGGTTTAGGGTGCAATAATAACAAAAATTCTTGGCTCAAAGGGGATAAAAAATGAATTTTAATACGATAAAAGTTAGCTATTTGGCCCTGAGTTCCTAATAATTAGCATAAATGCCCCAATAATCTTCATGCTCTTTTATGATGTAACAAAAAATAAAAATTAAGCAACCACAACTGTCAATTCATCAGTAATTGGTGTCATTCCTTATGTTTTTGTCATTCTCTGTTCTAATCATTCATCATGTTAAATTTTCATGTATCACAATTTCAACTACATTTGAATAGGGATTCAATCATCTTTTCTTTTCTAACATGTGTCTTTCCTTTTTTTTCACGATTCAATTTTAATATTCCAGTTCTTTTTTATTTAAGAAAAATAAAACTAGAAAACCAATTAAATTAACTCCTTCTCTTTTTTTAATGAGCACGAGGATATGATAAATCTTTTTCAAGCCTCTCTCCTTATTTTCACTTTTTCCTTTTATCTTTTCCTCTTCACTTCTTTTCTTCTCTCTTTCTTTCTCAACTCTCTCCCCCTCAGTCTCATTTTTTCCTTTCTTTTTTCAGCCACTACATTATTACTATCCCTTTCTCTTGCTATTCTACCATTTTCAAATGCAATTTTATTGCAATGCTCTTTTGGGTTGGTTTGGACGTTGGCTGAAAACTGGTCACTTTGTCTCTCTGCTAATTGTTTGGCAAAATTTCCCACCTGAATTTCTATATCTCTGATTGTCACCATATTATTCTCTTGATTTGCCATAGTAGCTTCCATGGATTTTTCCAAGGCATCTTCAAATTTATTCAGTCTTTCAGTAACTGAAGGATATAGGGGTTGTTGTTGTTGTTGGAAAGGACCTTGCTTATTGGATGGACCACTATCTTAATTCCACCCAAAATTTTGATTCTGATTGCTTCTCCAACCTTGCGAATAATTATTATTATTGGAGAAACCACCTTGCTTTCCCTGATTACTCATGTAATTGACCTTTACTTCAGATAAGTTGTTTTGATAGAAATAGTGACCATTGGGATGATCGCCTCCACAAAAATCACACCTGATTAAATAACTATGGCTCTGAGATAATTGCACGACTTGTATTTGTAAGGGCAATTTAGCTATTTGTGCAGTTAAAGTCTCAATTTTTTGTGTCAAAACTTTATTATGAGCCAATAGTGCATCTCAAGTATTCAACTTTAACAACTCTTTCTTTTAAATACTTTGTCTATCATGTTGGCCTTCATAATTAGTTTATGCCAATGCATCAATAATCCTTGTCGCTTGTTCCACATCAACAACCATCATTGTGCCGTCAGCTACAACATCTATGAGCATCTTAGTGTTAGATCTGAGACCATTAAGAAATATGCTCAGTTGAGCAATATCTTCAAATCCATGATTTGGACATTTTCTCAACATCATTTTGAATCTCTCTCATGACTCAAAGAAAGCTTCATCTGCTCCTTGTCTCTCTTTTGTTTTTGTCTTTTTGTTTCTTTTAGCTACCCTTTCAATCTCTACTTCAAATAATAATTGGTCTTTGGGAGTTTGACATTTTAATATCATATAAAACAACTAATTCAAGGGTTAACACAAGGATTCACTAGCAGTAACATTTTTTTTTCTAAAAATTTAAAAATAAACAAAATAAAATAAGTTAAAATTAAATCTGAAAATAAAACAAATAAAAGTAGATCTGCAAATTAAAATAAACAAAAATAAAAACAAATTTGTAACAAAAATAAAACAAAAAACAGTAAACAATTATAAACACAATAAACAAATATAAACAAAAATAAAAACAGTTAGAATATTCACAATATTTAGGAATTTATACTAAAAAATTAAACTGTTCTCCAACAACGGTGCCAAAAACTTGATGACTATTCTACGGAAAGTGCATCGCGTTGTCAGAAATAATAATTTGTCCCTAAGGACAGATATCGAACCCACAATGAACACTTGAATAATCAAGTAAAAAATTCACTAAATGTAAAACAAAATAATAAAAGTATGTTGATATTTGTTATGATGACAATGATTGATAAGAAAACAAGTCAAAAAGTTTGTTGTTTCAATTGGGTTCATCTTCTCACTCTCTTGTACTTTGATTACCATGACAATATTGTGTCATTTGATTGATATATTGATGCCCGTATAAAAATCATTTATATTGATTCCTCGCATATAAAAGTATTAAAATGTTTCCTAAATATCGTTTCCTCGTATATTTGTAAAAGCAACTTATCATTAAGATTAGACGTTGATAGCAATTAACATTTCAAATTTATTCCTTGCGTTCAAATATGTTAAGCATTATCGTTTGGATCAGAACCCTATAGGTACTTTCCAGTCAAATCTATGTTTAGAGATTATAGAAAACCAAGCATTACAAACAAAATAATAATACCAATCATCAATCAAGAACAAAATATTATGTTTGGATATCACCTCAATACATAAGAGTTTGAATATATTACCCTCAATCCCAAAGGGTAGAATTAGCCACACATGATGGTTGTTACAAGCAGGGAGAGCAAGAAAAGAAGATTCATGATGTTTCTCCTTGACGGCTACCTCCTCTAAGATCTTCTAACACCTCTTATTCTCCCAATAAGATTACAATTCACTCAATGGTGTTTTCCCCTCAATCATTGATGTTTGGGGTTGTGCCTTAAGCCTCCTATTTAACCTAATTTGTTTGGGCTTAAGTGACTTCTCACTTGGGCGTTAATGGGCCCGTCTAGGTGAGTTTTATGTAAAAATGGTGGTGTCTGGCTTGAGCAAGTTTGGGCGAGCTTTGGTGAGTGCTGGTGTTCCAACTTTCCCTTTTTAGCTTTGTATATTCTTCTTTTTGCCCCCATCATATCCATTTTTCCCTAAAATCCTGAAATTAACACGAATTTAGGAATAAATCGTTCTTATTTAAATTAAAATCACAAAATATGTAAAAAAAATATAATTTCATAAATTAGGAGTTATTTTATACTTATTTTAGCAATTAATACCTATAAGTGCCTATATTTTAATAGTAAATATTATTGAAATTTGACACTTATAAGAAGAATATATTGTAATTCTAAATACCTAAAAGGAATCCTACCTTTATATAATTTCCCTAACTTAGGCTCATCTAGTTTTGATGTCACTTCATTTTTTAGTTCTTGTTCGTTAAGTTGTTGAGGTTCCTCTAATTCAATAACCTCCTTTACCTCTTCATTTGCCTTCTCTTAGTTGTTTTCTCCTACCTTATGTGACAAATACTTCCTTGTTAATTACATTATTTCCCTTTCACCTAGCTTTCCTCAATGAACAAGGCATGTTTCACTCTATAAACTTAGTGAGTTTTTCACCAAAAGTTGAATTGTTGACAGTGACTTCTAGAGTCTCCCAAGTATCAAGAAGAAAAGTAAGAACTAATGGTCTGTTTGTTTCCATGAGGGGGGAGGGAGGGGGGATTATATGTGTTTGTTTCAAGGGTTTTGAGGGTGGGGGCGTGGATGGGGGGAGGGTAGATGGTTTTTTTCATTCTTCACAAAATGAAGAGATTTGTGGGGATTGATTACGATTATTGTATTTTACCAAAATATCCTTGTGCATACATTTTATTACAATATACAAAATTAAATATTATATAAATTTATTATTATTTATAATTTCAAAAATATTTAATTATACTATTAATAACAACATATAATTATAAATAATAATAAAAATTATAATATCAACCATATATATATATATATATAATTATATAAAGTAACAAATGAATACAATAATAAATATTATTTTCAAAGATTTTAATGTATTTAATAAATTTATTTTAATTTAACACAAAAATATTTTCTATTTTTTTATTAAAAAATATAAATAATTATGAATATTATATATTAAAAACATTTAATTAATTCAAACATACTAAAACAATCATAATTCATTATTTAAATATTTTTTAATAACAAGGATAAATTTGTAAACTTACAATAAATCATCCTCAAAAATTCACTCTATCATCCCTCAATCCAAACAACCTCACATATCCTCACACATCCTCTCTAATCCTCACAAATCCACTCCCTCCCCTTCTCACAAATCCCTCCTCAATCCAAACAGAGCCTAAGAGAGTTTGCATTTCATCGTCAAGATTTAACTCCACTATAAAATTTGGTTTACTAGATTTTGAAATTCACGGGTGTGTTCTACCACTAACATTCCCTTTCAAAATTACATATTCACCAACTTCTCATTAGGAGGGCTTTATTACATGTTGATACATATTTTCTAGCTTCTTCACAAAGGGAAACACTATGATCAATCCACTACAAGAAAAAGTGTTTTTAGAAACTAAATTTTTTGTTTCTAAAATGATAAAATTAGTCACTAACTTAATTAGAGACTAATTTAAAAACTAACAAAATTAAGTGGCTAAAATCATGGTCGCAAAATATTAGAAACCAATTTAGATTCCAATTTAGAAACCAATTTAGTTACCATTAAATAAAAATCAATTTAGTGACCAATTATATAGAAACCAATTATATTGAAACCAAATTAGTGACCAATTATATTGAAACCAAATTAACAAACCAATTTCATTGAAACTAATTTAGTGACCAAAATATATAGAAATTCATTTAGTGACCAAATATATAAATACCAAAAAATGGTCACTATATTGGTCTCTAAATAATATAATTTATTATAAAATATTATTATTATTTTATTACTTTTTTTAGAATTTTAGATTTTTTTTTAGAATTTTTAATTTTTTTTTTAATTTTATCAAGTGTAAAAATCAATTCATTTGAAATATTTTAAGATCTCCTGCTGTCTAAAACTAGTTTCAATACTAGTATGTACAATACATGAAAGAAATTGGATCATTAGAAGGTTCCACAACCACCCTCCTTGAATATGATCTTAAATGAGTGTGTGGAGTAAAGTGCTCTCTGTTGGTCATTTGTAACTACCTGTTACAAATAAAATAGTTCAGAGTTTAGGATCCATAATTTTGATACAACAACAAAAAGGATAGAAGTCAGACATCTAGCAAAACATAACCCTTTACTTACAGGCTCAACATGTCCAGAATGTCAAAAAAGATTGTTGCAGTGAAATATTAGCTAGTTAAATTTTTCACCAGTGAGGTAAAACTGCATAATTAATGAAGAACTAAGGATCAACTCTGAACAAATAGCATGCATACATCACGTTTTAAACTAATATATATGTTTTAACAATCTACAAACCAAATAAAAAAAATACAATGATGATGAGTAATATATATATATATATATATATATATATATATATATATATATATATATATATATATATATATATATATTTTAATATATTTATATAATTAATTTTAAATATATTTATAAATAAAATTATATTTATTTATTATAAA
>Ga0123342_1009377_pt1 | contig 11758 bp, 7 predicted proteins | sample Turbeawhitnodule_FD_89960 | JGI IMG/M metagenome (GOLD analysis project Ga0123342, IMG submission 89960) | Root nodule microbial communities of legume samples collected from Mexico - Turtle bean Mexico white nodule | ecosystem: Host-associated > Plants > Roots > Nodule | place: Mexico: Nepantla... | reverse complement strand
CACGCAAGAATTTGGAAGCTAATTCTTCATTTTGCGTCCAATGTGATTCTTGTGTGGGCTTTTACCCATTTTGGCCGACGAGAGTAGCGTCCGCTACTGGCCCACGCAAGATTTTGGAAGCTAATTGTTACTTTTCTTGTAGTGAAATGTTGCAACCTTGTTACAAAGATGAAAAATTATATATCATATACAATTTCTATAAAACACAAAGTATTTTGATATTTCAACCCAAAAAAAACCAAGCTTTCGAAGATTTAAACCAAAAACACCTCTCCAACACATTATAGCTTAGGAGAACCTAATTTTTAGAAAATCTCCATGGCTTCCTCTTACACTATTACATCTCCATATACAAAATGAATATTCATGATAAAAGTAAAAGTAGCAAACGTTGTTTTGCATATATTATTAAATATGTCCATAATAATCCTTTATGTGCTTTTCTCCATCTTTTATTGTAAAATTGTAATCAAACGTCCACCAAAGCCATGGACGTAAACCGCAAAAATCTATAAATAATCACATCATTTTCTTCTTCTTGAATTTCCCGATAAACTATGGGGAAATGGACATATTCAAGGTGTTTCAAAAATGGCTAAGAGTGAAAGAGGTATTCATTTCATGTAGGTTGAATAAGTGGGGGAGAAGATTCGGGTTTGTCAGGTTCTTTGAAATGGAAAATGTGGGACATATGGGAAAGGAGCTTGATCAAGTCTATTTAGGTAATATAAAATTGTATGTTAACATCCCCAGATATCGGAGAGCAAAACATGAAGTAAACATAGATAGAAGAAGGGAATGGAGGAATACGAGCTGGGAAGAGTCTTGGAAGACCAGAAAACAGTGCGTGGATGTACATGTAGTGAATAGGAAGATGAGAGGCAAGGAGGTATGGGTGGAAAAGAAAGGGAAAAAAATATTTTGTTGATTCCGTAAGAGGTTCTTCACAAGACAAATGGAAAGGCTCCATCATCACGACTAAGCAACATTCTATGCCATGAATGCAGAACAACGTTAAAGGCTAGTTCTCAACAGAGCTGGACTTCACACAACTGGGTGAAAAATTTATTAAAGGGGGAATGAATATGATTAGAGTGAGGTACATGGGGGATAATCTCGCTTTACTAACGCCAAAAGAAGGGGAGTGCATGGAGGAATTATTCAAGCTTAACAAAGAGTAGTTTGAGAGTGTGTTTAATGTTATTGACCCTTGGTCAGAATCATATGTAGTTGGCCACAAATTGGTTTGGGTAAGGTTCTATGACCTCCCTTTATCACTTTGGAGTATCACTTTGGAACAAGGATTGCTTCTCCAAAGTGATAGGTGAAGTGGCTACACTGGTGACTGTCGACAAGTCTACGGTGTCTTGGGAGAATCTTGAATATGCAAGATTGCAATTCTGAATTCTCAAGAACCGTAATTCTAGACTGGCGAAGGGAATGATGATCAATGGTCAAGTGTATAGTATCTTCATTGAAGAGGAGTACCCAAGTGCAAATAGAGGTCATTGAAATTGCCCCTATAACCATTATGCCTCTTCTGGTAGTGACACATCTTCAGATTCCTTTGTGGAAAAAACTGTGGTGTCTGTGAGTAACTATGTAGAAAAGCTTCGGCAAGGGGAAGGGGAGGAGCGTCAACTTGTGGGGAAAGCAGGGAGAGGAGCTAGTCACGGTGCGGAAATGACAAATGTAATGCTAAATGTGGTTAATGTGTATGTTGCATGCAATATGAGTGTCAAGGTTATTCTATGGGAGAAGTTATCTAATATCAAGTCAGCACATCAAGACCTTGCTTGGTGCTTTTATGATGATTTTAATGATGTAAGAAGTGCAAAAGAAATGAGAGGCGTAAAGAAATGGGAGAACAATCAAGGGAAATAAATGGTTTCAATAGCTTCATTGACAATAACTTCTTGATGGAATTGTCGGTTGTAGGGAAGAAATATATGTGGTTGAAGTCAAATGGTTCAGCTAAATGCAGGTTAGACATAGTACTTGTGTCTGAGGAGTGACTACAAAAGTGGCCTACGAGCAAACAATATGTCCAGGCTAGGGAGTTTTCAGACCATTGTGTTATAGTGATGAAATCTCTGGTGAAGGATTGGGATCCAAAGCCTTTCATATCTAACGATGCTTGGTATATGGATAGGGGCTTTAAAGAGCTGGTGAAACATAAGTGGATGACGTATGAGGTACAAGGGAATGACATTTCGAAACTCAAAGATAAGTTTAAAATGCTCAAGGTTGACTTAAAAGTATGGAACCATGAAGTGTTTGGTCATCTGGACACGAACAAAAAAAAGGATCCCGAAGGAAATAGAGGTACTTGATTGCCAAGATGCTAATGGAGGCCTTGAAGGAGAAACAAGGCTGAAAAGAATGGATCTGGTTAGTCTGTTGTCAGTGATGAATAAAAAAATTGAATCTCTCATTTGTTATAAGGCTAGAGAAAACTGGAGCAAGCATGATGACTCGTGTTCAAGATTTTTTCACTTCATGCTAAGATGGAGAAGACTTAGGAATGAAGTTAAGGGTGTAGAGGTTGGGGGCCAGTGGTGTCTTTATGGGGTACAAAAAGGAAATATTTTGGCTGCAATCACCTATTGTTGTAGAAGCCAATAAAGTGTTTATAACACATTGTTGGATTTTGAGGCCTTTTATAAAGTTTTTGCACAAATATGTAATATTGTTGCACCTCCAAATGAAGAGTAAATGTACACTAATTTACGAACCAAAGGTATACTTTTTTTGGCTTGTATATGTTTCAAGATCAATGTCATAAATTTGAGATGACCTTATGTGTTGACATTATATGAACTTAATTAATGAGTATGAGTTATTTTGTTATGTTGTCACTTATTTTTGGGCTTCATGCTTTTTAGATTAATTACTCACTTAAAGATGATGTATATGATTCTTTAAATACATGTGCCACAATGATTACTTTTATATAAAGTAGGGATAGTAATGCGGGTCGGTTCGCAACCCGCTACCAAAAAACGCGGGGCAGACTCATTAATCTAGTCCGATAACTCGCTTAGGCCCGCCCCGCATAACTCGCAGCATGTGCAGGCCAACAGTGAACTGCTGACTCGCATAAATAAAAAAATCATTTATTTATTTTGTAAAAAACAATATACCCCATTCATCCATTATTGTATTGTGACATTTATTTTATTTTATTTAAAAAATGAATTTAATGTACTAAAAAAAGAATTTTTGTTTTAATCATTTAAAGAGTTAGTTTTTTTATCAACAATAAAAAAAAATAAAAATAAGAACCACTTTATGGGTCATCCAACCTATGTACAAAATCACACAAAAACGAACAACCCTTCCTCCCAAAAGTTTGTCACTAACTTTCTACTAGAACAAATACAGTCTGATCAACCTAAATAAAACACTTATGTTTAATCAAATACATACAAACTAGAGGATCCGGACACCAGTCAGAAAAGAATAAACAAGAAGAAAAGACTTTAAAGGTTACTCAGGACCAAACATTTAGTTGAGTCATGGAGTTAGTATGAAGAGTAATAGTGGATTTAATTTTAAGTAAAGTCTTATATTTAAAATTTATTAATAAAAACAATAATATAAAGAAGAAATTTCAATATGATAGTTAAAAATTTAGTCATTTTTATTAAAATATGTTGTAGCAAAACTTTGATAAGATATTCTTATACATTACATATATATGGAAAATAAATACAAAGCAAAACTTTAATTATTTTTAATGAAGCCGAATTTATATTTATATTTTAATTAAATGGATTGAAACAGGGATAAAAATTTAATTTTTCTGTAATAGGAATAAGTCCTTTTTATAATTAATGAAATTTTAATTTAAAAAAATATTTTTCTTATGCAGACTGTCTCACAAGCCTGTGGGTTACCTCTTAGGATGGGTAAATGAAATGAGTTTGCACTACTTGTGCGAGACGGGCCAACCCAATCCACATTTAGCGAACCAAACGCATAACGATGCAAAACGGATCAGCCTACATTGCCACCCTAATACAAAGGTTTAAGTATCCTTGTATGCTTTCATTAATATATATTTATTGGTGATAAAAAAAGTTGATATATAAATTTTACTTTGAATATACATAAAGTAAAAATGATATTGTGCTCAAGAGGTGCACCAAAAATTACTATAACTGCATCATATGCTTTGCTAATTTGAACTCAAGTAAAAGGTATGACGAAGTTTTTCTTTTTCTTTTTTTTCTTTAATAAGTCTTCCATAAAATATCTTTTGTCGCCAAAAATAATTCTCTCATTTTTTTTTATTTACTTCGTCTAAATATTACGAGTTCTTCATTTGATTTGTTTTAAAGAACATAATGAGAAATGCGTAATATTTATCCAAACAAATTTCATACCGGTAATATTTGTAAGGGTCAAACAGAAAATATATCACAATTGAGAGATTAAATGAGAAGGAAAGAAAAAAAAAAAACAGTTGAATATCAAAGACAGTAATGGATAGAATCGTTTGAAAGCATGCACAGAAATAATTAATGTAAATCGAGATAAGAACTGTCCCCGAAGTAAGAGATATGGTATATATAACCGACACATAAATATTTAAGTACCTTTAGGAATAGCGTTAGCTGGAGGACACGTATTCCACCATTGGTTCCAAGCCACATTTGTGTCGAATTACCTTAGGTCAAAGGAATATCCTAACTTCACATCCCCAAACTTATCTCTACTCTTCGCAGATCGCCTCTTACGATGAAACATTTCATAAATGCAGCTGACATGGTAGTTCCAAAATCCAGGAGTTCGTGTTCTATATATATATATATATATCAGAGTTTTTTTCTCTTTTTCTTCATGTGGATTATGCAAGGACTAATGATGTATGTATGTATCTATCTCTCCGTCTCTTTTCTTTTGCATTTATGAGCATAGAACGTAAATGTGCATGAGACTACAGGAACGTTAATGTGCATTCAATGGGATTGGTTCCTCAAACTAAGAGTGCATCTACCACCCTTGATTTCAATTAAAGAACCTTGACTCATCGCTTTAAACTAGAGATAAATGCATCCTTATATATCTACTTTATGCATTTTCTAACCTTAGAGAAAGAAAATTCCATGGACTATTCAATGTTTATTATTTAGCCATTCAATTTTGGATACTGGTTATTAAGGATTAGGGTATTTTGAAATGCCACGCTTCTAGATAATTTGAGTAAATTATGGAATAGAATTTGTTAAAATTTATGTGAATTTTAGATAGGTTATAGCTCGGGGACTACTTATCTATCAAAATATTAATTATGATAACCAACTTCTGGCTGTAAGTTATATTTCTTTTTCAAACCTACTGTTCCATCGTTGTAGATAAACAGATCTTCGTGTTTTATTTGTAGTCTGCACATCCTTCGATAATTTTAGAGTTCAAATTTGCGTTGTTAGTTATTACATGTCGTAGATTTTTGGCTTTTGAGGGAGCAAAAAGAATGAAATCACATCTTAAAAGTGCTTTCTTTTGAATTTGAAAAAAATAGTTGAACTAATTTATTATAGAAAAATTATATAGGCGTAAACTCAAAACAGTAAAATGACACTTAATTACATTTAGAGAAAAATATATAAATTTTATGTGTTATGATATAATGGGATGATAAGATGTAAAAAATATTATAGGGTTGATTTGGAACATTACTATACCATGAAATTAACAACCCACGTAGAAAACAACCCAGGTTTACTTGTTTGAAGACTGGTTACCCAGCAACATGTTAAAAGTGATGAACCTCTTAGGAAACTCAGTATTAGTTGTTGGAAAAAAAAGAGTCAAATTGAACATTTGTTGCAATCTGAAGAAAACATATTCACAAATTAAGAATCAGTATAGCAAATGGGGCTTGGTTTCAAATCCGTAAAGAATCTTCCGAATTGTTCTGGCGAGATGGATAATCAATATTCGAGAATAGTCTGTACATAGAAATATGATGATGATGATGATGATACCAGGTTAGTTTCTACGGTACTCACTTAATGGCATTCGTTCTCACAACCAGAATAAGTACCGTATTAGCAGAGCTAGAGTTAATCATCACCCCACTGTTTCTGAACATACACTTGAGCTATATATATAAATAGGAACTTAGGCTTTTCAAAGGGAGAAATAAAAAGATAAACGTAAGGTCAAAGTTGAAAGTTTATACGTATCTCTTGACGTTCCTAATAAATAACTAGCACAAAAGACTGCACCTTCTCTTCAAGAATTTTGAAGGGTTCTGATCTGGTGGGTGCATGAATTTGCAGTTAGGACAGGAAGGAGATGACTTGCATAGCATTACCAACATGTGGCACCGCATGCAAACTGTTGCAACCATCTCATTGCTATCATCCTCAGTTGATGACAGCCACGAGGGAGAACGAATATTTATACCTTCTGAATCTTTCTTACACTTGCTCGGTTCATTGAACAGATCCTGATCACGTTCACTCAAACCTCCTGGGGAACCAGAACTCTGCTTCTCATTCATATAGTAACTGTCTTCTCTTTTCCTCAGTGATTCGCATGTCAAATTCAGCTCAAGGTCTAAACTCATGTGATGAGAAGGAGGTGGTTCGGGACTTCTTTTGTGGTCCTCTGATGTTGTTCGTGTGTTACACAACTGTATCTGCCCTGACTACACATGCAAAAAACGATCAAAGATCAACAAGAAGATCATTCCAGAGTTGTGGCTTTGGAACATATGTTTTGACAGTATACTTAAATATATACATACCTGAATAGTGAGGTATTGACGCCATTTATCTGAAGAAAAAGGGGCCTCAGGGTGAATCTCTATATCAAAGATAGATTTCTTTTTTTCTATAGTTGTTTGATCCTTGAAGAAATCTTCGGCAAATGGCTCTTCCCATTTTCTCTTCTTTGATGATGCTTCAAATTCTGCATGAATTTCAGGCCTTGGACTCTCGGCCAGCGCTTTGTGAAAGGAGACCATAGTTTCAAAGAGTGGTTTCACCTTCAAATGGTTGGTTTTTTTGTGATCAAATGTAGTATACGACTGAGGTCTTTATATAGGACGAGTTGCCTTTTCGACTTCCGGGTTATAACTGCAAAGGGGTCAAAATTTGAAGGACGTTGCTTATGCAAACGTGCTTACCAAGTTGCCTTCTTAATAAATGCAAACCTTCAAACTAATTGTGCGTAACGTCTTTGATGTTATGTAAAAAAATGAAAAGGAAAAATTGCAAACATTCACTTACTCTATTTACCATTTCTTTTCTTATTTATTTCTTATCTGGTTCACATCATTTGTCACATCCAAAATTCTTATAAAAGAAATTTAGAAAAAAAAACACTTATTTTTACGCATAAAAATTTATTAGAAGTCCTTTTAATCAGATACTAATTACCATTTCATGATTTTTTTTTTACCTAAAACTTCTCTTTTCTTTCTATTCCCCTTTCCTCTCCTTTTTAAATGAACATTTATAATTACTCTAAAAAGTCTATGAAGAAATTTTAGGTGATCACATCAGTCCTTACAGCATTTAATTTATAAACAACGTAGGTCAAATATGATTTAATTATGAATGAGATTTTTTTTATCGGCAATTATGACGAGATACTATATAAATTGATTACTTTTTTTTCTTCTAAAAATGCATCTAAAAATATTTTTCACTAATATACGCTTTTTCTAGACTCAAATATAAATAAAAGTAATCACTCTAATTACAATGATTAAAAAATTATTTAGATTTAATTCTGTAAATTACATTTAAAAATATTTTTTTTCTAAAGTCATTGAAGTTTGATTTTTAAAATTAAAATTAATTAAAAAAATCTCAATTAACAGGTTTTTTAAAAATAATATCATTAAATCCCGATAACCATAGTTAGTTTTTTTTATATATTTCATCTAATGTATTTTTTTCTTACAAAGAAGTATGCATGCAAATATAAAGTACTACTAGTAATAAACATTAATAATAAGATGTGATACCTTCAATTTCAACAGAATTAAATGATATCTTTAATTCTGAACGAAATAAATCCTTAAATTGATGTGTCATATTGTATGAATTCAATATACTAATGAGAATGTTATTCTCGCATTTTTTTTACACACTGTGGCAAATTAAAAGAAAAAGTGAGAATATAAAATTTTAGCATGAAAAAAGTATGACAAAGTGTGGTATATATATTGATATTAATTTAGTTTAGAGTAAATGAAAAATGTTTTGAGATGAAGAAACATGTTTTAATTTTTAAAAATGAAAGCAATGGTTATATTTAGTTACAACCATAACTTAGTAGTGGTATACGAAGTAGTATGAATAAAATACGAAAAAATTAATTGGGGTGCATGTTGACATGACGTACTACTATAAAGGGGAGGGAAAAGGCGAGAGAGGAAGGTTTGGCAGTTATGAAAGGCGGTGAGAAGTGGAACACTATAGATGGAGAGGTATGGCATGGTCATTAATGTTGTTAGTGTGTGCAGTTGAAAGGAGGGTCTTCAATGCCATTGCCATTGCCATTGCCATTACCAATGGTTCTTTAATGTAAATAATAACTCCAACTTCCCCAATTGGGTCACTCACAAAACTAATATCTTTAAAGCTCTCAACACCCTCTTCACCCATTAAAACGAACCACACCTTAGATGACCTATGCTATTAAACACCCAAGAACAAGGCTTTAAAGCCTCTCAACACCCTCCCCCATTAAACCAACCAAGTCCTATGAGTTACCAAATAAATAATACCCAATTTAATGTTCTTTCCCTTCTCTCTCTCTCTTTAATAAATCTTCCAAACAACCTCTCCCCCACTCTTCACACTCATCCATGTAGTTGTATATGCTCCCTCTTCCTCCTAAGAACTTCACACAACCAGATGCTACAATACAACTCAAACTACGTATACCTCATCAAATTTAATTTAATAAAACATTTTTTCAAATCTTATTTATGTCTATCTCTTTCTTCATACACGTTGAATGGGGTTTGTAAGAAAGTAACTAAACATGGTTTAATTGTTGTATTCCTGAAATGATATTCTAGTCCATACCCGATAAATAGCTAGGTGGGTCAACGTGTTACATGACAGAGCGCAAAGATGGCTTCACTCTGTGTAATGCATGTCTATCTTCACGTACGTTATCCACACAAAAATCACGACAGAATACTTTGATTCTGATTATCTCGGAGACCATTCATTGAGGTAATTGGACCATCTTAAAAACCTGAAATCTTCATACTTTTTCCTATTTTCTTTTCCTGCCGTTTTGATAAATGATTCGATTCAGATCACAAAATCAAATTATTGATTCAAGAAAGGCAAATGTAGGTGTGACAAAACATCTGTAATACATGTGTTTGTCTTTTGAGGGGATTTTGGGTTGTATTTCTTTGCATGGAACACGGAAGAATATAGGCTTGACCTCTTAGGTTCCGAGGGCTGTTCATTTGCTAACGTCACTAATTACAACGAAATTTGCTGTGGTGCCCTAAATAGACGAATTGTTTTTTTTTAAATCAGGAAACAATAAATAAATATAAATATAAAATAGACGAATTGGTAACTCAAATTTAACTGTGCATTACCCTATAGAAGATACTCAAGCGCTTATTTGTTGAGATTTTTAGACACTGGATCAACAAAATGTGTACTGAGATGATAAGTACAAACAAACATTATTAAAGAATGAAATGAACTACCTATCAAAATTAATGAGTGTTCGTGCTAGTATAACTCAAATCAATTAGATATACTTAGTTTTCGAGTTGTGAAAAAGTGATTGTCATACTGCAAGTGAATCTGCATTTAATAATGGACAAAATTTATTTACAATTCTTGATTTCCGTTAGAATTGAAGTTTCCCGATAATTTGCATAACACATATTTATATCAAATGTTGATGGATGTGGTAAGACTTGTCGTTGGACTGGGTCCATTTGATACTTTCATGATAGGTTATTACAATGTTAAAATATTTTTTGGTAAGCAAAAACCACACCCCACACATGTATTATAACTTAATTGTTAGCTTTGAATAGCAAGGGATAATGTCCATGCAAAAAATGAAAGACTAACCTAAAATTTGGAGGTGAAATAGTTGAAATTCCATTAGAATTGAAGTGGATTCCGTGATGATTTTGAATTAAATCCCAAGTTGAAAAAATAGTTATTGAATCCTTAATTAGTGTACTTAAAAGTTTGTTCTGATAATTAAGAAGAAAAATGGTTGGCGTTATTTGTGATATAAAGACATAGGTAGTACTAGATGGAAAGAGAAAAGGGTGCCAACTACCAAGCCATTAAAGGCATTGAGAGATAGATGGAGTGTTCAATTTGAAGTAAGTTCACCTGCCTTCATTAAACCTCCTTGAATTCACTTAAATGCAGACTTCAACAGCGACCAAATTAAAACAACTGTGTTTTCTTGGTCATCTTTCTTCTTCATTATCAACAGACAGTTTTCTTCTGTTAAATGCCCCCAACCCACCCTGCCTTCCCTTCATTTATGTTTCTCTCTTTCTTCCTGTTTCAATCACTCCCCACTTACTACAAACAAACAGTCAAAATCTACTCAGCTACCTTAGTTCAAATCCACAACCATTTCCCATCCTTCTCCTTCTATTTACCATTACCACACCACCAAACAACCATTTCATCTATTAACTGATTTCCAACAACAATTTATGCCTAAGTATGTTCTTTTAAAATCAAACTTTGAGACAGATACTAACTTCTTTTGTCATCACTTTTCCAATTCCCATTATGCTAATATTTAAATCATTTCTTGTACGAATTAGTGGGATCAAATTCTAATTTTAATTAAAAATAGTATGTATATATTTCAAATTTTCTTATTATTTTATATCCTATATATTGATTGACTATAAATACTTCTTTTAATTTAATTTTTTTATTGCTGATGAAAAAATATATATGTGAAAAACCCAACTTTTTAAATTATGTTTCTCTTTAAAATTAGGTCAAACGTAGAAACTCTTAAAAAATAAGTCACTTAATTTTTAAGAAGAAAAACTAGTTGACTAAAATCTACTCCAAATAACTTATTTAATGTGTAGCATTATTTATTTTTATTCAGCTTCGAATCTAATCATTACAGTTCCATTTTTCTGCCACCATTAATAATTTAGCATATATTTGGAGAAAAATCTTTATTAAAACTTAAAAAAATTCTACAATATTATTAAACTATTTTCTACATAAATTAAATTTATAAAAATATTATGTGAAATTTTTATATCAATATGTTAAATGATTGTAAGATCGCTTTCCTGATATGTAATCATCTAACAACTTCATGGAAAACATATTTCTTAGAATGAATTAAGAGTAAAAAATATAATTAACTTGAGAAAAAAAATATTTTTTTAAATATATTTGCAGGATCTTTAACAAACGATTAAACTACTCGTTTTTAAGACAAGGACACGTATTATAACAAACTATAATTTCATACAAAATGCAAATTTTAGTTTCAGTAGATGTTACCAATACTAAAAATATATTAAAATAAGGGTTTTAGAGTTAATTTGGAGAGGCAAAGTGAATTAAACTTCTATAATTATTACGAAGTGGACTTTAAGTCTAACTCAACCCCATAAAACCGGTTTATAGGGTTGAGGTTTGCACCCACTTATATACAATGAAAGGCTCTAATCTCTAGTCGATGTGGGATCTCCAATACACCCCCCTCACGCCGAGACTACCAACTCGTGCGTGGGACTATATATTAT
>Ga0123342_1009375_pt1 | contig 11758 bp, 4 predicted proteins | sample Turbeawhitnodule_FD_89960 | JGI IMG/M metagenome (GOLD analysis project Ga0123342, IMG submission 89960) | Root nodule microbial communities of legume samples collected from Mexico - Turtle bean Mexico white nodule | ecosystem: Host-associated > Plants > Roots > Nodule | place: Mexico: Nepantla... | reverse complement strand
GTAAGAGAAAAACTGGATGAAACAACTTTTCCTTTTAAAAAGTAAATTTCTATGAAAAAATACATTTTAAAAGCCAACTTACAACTTCATTTTAGTAAAAAATATTTTACTCAAACTGATTAACAAATATAATAATAAAAGCTATTATATAAAATTAAAATGGATTGTATAATAACTGTGTGGAAAATGTGGATTGTCAAATGCTAATCCAACATGAAAGTAAGACAACAATTATATTTTTATATTGTTTTAAAATTTTATTATTTTAGTGACTAAAATAATGATGTCTTACATTCTTATAAGTATGTTTTCTTAACGAAAGTTGATTAAACTATACAGAGCAAGAATTCAAGTGTGGAAATATGGGCTGACAATATTTCCTTACAACCATTCACTAAAAAGCAGTGGAGATCACTACAAGATGCCAGCATTGAGAAGGTAAAAATAATGCAAAACCTAACCCTAATTTACATGATAGACCATCTTTCTTTAAGTTCACCAACTGTTAGTAAACTCAAGCATGTGATCATTAAGAGGAATGAATGAAATAGAAGACCAACTTGCATTGAAAAAAATCACTGTAAATTATAAACGAGTCTTGATCTATAACATGCAGGTACGTATGAAGAAGGTTAGATTCCAGGTAACCGATGAAAATGGAACAGCATTGAATGGAGCTAAAGTCATCACAAAAGGAGCAAAGTTGAACTTTCCATTTGGATGTGGAATGAACCATTTTATCCTCACAAGCAAAGATTACCAGAACTGGTTTGCTTCAAGGTTCAAAATCACAACTTTCACCAACGAGATGAAGTGGTATAGTACGGAGAGAATCCAAGGGCAGGAAGACTACAGTATCGCAGATGCCATGCTGACATTTGCCAAAGAGAAAGGCATTTCTGTGAGAGGCCATAACATTTTGTGGGACGATGAGAAATATCTGCCTCAATGGATCAAGACCCTTTCACCAGAGGATTTAAAGAAAGCAGCAGCAAAAAGAACCAGGTCTGTGGTTTCAAGATACAAAGGACAAGTGATTGCATGGGATGTGATGAATGAGAATCTCCACTTCCACTTCTTTGAGGACAACCTCGGCCAAAATGCCTCTGCAAAAGCATATGCAGCAACTTTCGCGCTTGATCCAGGGACACAGATGTTCCTGAATGAGTTTAACACCATTGAATATAGTGGGGATAAGATAGGCAGCCCTGTCAAATATATACAGAAAGTTAAGGAGATTCGGTCATTTCCAGGAGTTGCTGGAATGTCACTAGCAATAGGGTTGCAAGGCCATTTTGCTGTTGGCCAGCCAAACCTTGCTTACATGAGATCATCTCTTGATCTTCTTGCTACAACTGGACTTCCAATATGGCTCACAGAAGTCAATGTGGATCCACAACCAAGTCAGGTATTTCATCAACATTAAGTTGCAACTTATAACAGAAACTTCAGCTTATTACATAGCCACCCAATAAGTCATGTTATGAATTTTTTTATGGATTAAAATGAATTTTAAAAAATTGTTTTATATGTATCAAAGTAAAGTTTAATTAGAAGGCTTTAATAGTGTAAAAGTTTTATTTTATGTTGTCACTAAATCATAATATACCTTCAAGGTGACTGACTGCATTACCTTAATCTCCTCTTTCTCATTTCGTGAGCAGGCAGAGTACTTGGAACAGGTACTAAGAGAGGCGTATTCTCATCCTGCTGTTGCAGGGATTATCATGTTTGCTGGCCCAGCACAAGCTGGTTTCATGCAAAGTTCTCTGGCGGATGAGAATTTCAGAAATACTCCGTCTGGGGATGTTGTGGACAAGCTCATCAAGGACTGGGGAACTGGGCCTAATGTTGCCACAGCAGATGGCAGAGGAATAGTAGATATCTCACTGCACCATGGAGATTATGATGTAACTGTTATACATCCTCTATTCCACTCCCCTAGAAAGTTGAATCTAAGTGTAAATAGAGATTTTTCACTTGAAACCATTGATGTGAAAATGCATTAATAAAGCAAGATTGTAATAAAATGTTCGACAGCATCGTGATTGATTATTATGGTTTTCTAAAATCCTACAACAGTCAATGCTCTTCCTCACTCCAACATAAAACATGTACACAGTAATTTTTATAAATACCAGTTAGTTAGTTAATCGCATAAATACTTACATATGATTATTTATTGGTTGAAGGAGTAAGTCATTGCTTATAAAAGCTATGATTCATCAATATGATACGCATATACAATTATTGTAAAAAATAACATGATAGGATAGTGCAAGATATGCATTTAAGAAATGTATAAAAGTCATAAAGAATATATAACTGCAACTCTGTAAAACCAAACAAAAAACTCATTTGTTAGACATTGCCAAACTAAAAAAATTTATAAATCATTATTCATGAAGGGAACAATTTCCATCTTAGTTTACGAGGACAGTCTTCTATATTTCTATATTGCACATTCATGAAGTATCTAAAAATAATATTAGACACTTTCAACAAATAAGAGTATTAATGTTTCACGGGTCTGGATACTTTGTCCATGAGTATAGGTGAAGAATGTAAAGTGTATCTATCAGTAAAACAAATTGAATAAAGTAGTTTACAAAATTTAACGTCTCACTTGAGACATCTGTTTTCTGATTGGACTGAGTTCCTTTTCTAGTTTAATGGGCTAAGCCATATGAAAAAGAAGAAGAATGAAGGTTCATGAATAAGAACATGAATCATGACTATTGCTTTCAGCATCTCTATGCTTTCTCCCTGTATTTCCATAGACCATGAGAAATGTTAAAAATTTCTTCCATGCGGTTTAATTGTGAAGTCTTCGGATTGAGTGATATTGAAAAGTTTCTAGATTAAAAACAATTTAGAAGTTAAAAAGTTAAATATCATGCTCTGGATTACACACAATCTAAAATTATATTTTTACAGCGTTGTTCTGAATTATATAATCTAAAATTTATTTCCAGATTTTACACTCCAATATTAATTTTTTCACTTATAAATTGGTTAATCCGGATTTTTTTACTGTTCAATCCAGAAGTGCATTCCGAACGTCTAATTCAGAATTTAAATTTTCACCTCCGGATCTGGAAGTTTGGAATTGATGTCTGTTTGTTGCTGTTGATTAATGGTTTTGCTTGCAGATAAGCTTATTTCCAATGCTGCTTACATTCCTGGAAAGGGTAGTCTTGCTGCTGATGAGTCGACAGGAAAATTGGTAAGCGTTTGGCCAGCATCAATGTAGAGAACATTGAATCCAATAGGCGTGTTCTTAGGGAGCTGCTTTTCACTGCTCCTTGGTGCTCTTAAATATCTCAGTGAAGTCATTCTCTTTGAGGAAACAATGTCCAACCAATCCTTGATTTCCAAACAATGTCTACAAAACCTTGCTTTCCAACCAATCCTTTTCCAAAAACAATGTCCAAAACAGCAGCTGAACATCAGAGCAGAAGAAGCACAAGAACTTCAAAGAAATATAAATCACAAAGGGCAAAATGAGTATTTCAAAAGACTGAATGTAGGAGGAAAATGTGGTAGTGTAGAAAGTAATGGTCTGAATCTATACTCCTATCACTCACAGTAGCAAGTTTATAGTAAAGCAATGTCTCCTCATTGCAAAGTTCAGAAACATCAATATTCCATTTCACTCAGTAAAAGTTTTGCAAAAACAAAACAGAAACACTTGAGGTCCCAGAGGATGATGAAGGAACTCACTTATTTGTGTTTGACCCAGGAAGAATCAAATTCATTTTGGAGCTATAGCAGTTTTGGGGGTAGTATACTTCATCTTTCTTGTAATTTGTGATAGAATTTGGGCATTAAGAATTGTAGGAAGTGGCAGTTCATATGCTGATGTTATATGTAGCCATGGGCAAGGGTAGATCAAGTGAGAAAAATCTCAAAAGGCTAGTGTTTGTGAGCCATTTGCAAGATCAGCTTGTTAAAGGATGATTGTCAGAATCAGTACTCTAAAGTCAGAAACTAATGTTAGATTGATCCATCAAAAAAGGTAAAAATTCTAATATTGCCATAATAAAACCAACGGACACTTCTTTTCAGTAATCTCTAAATAAAAAAATCTACTGTCAGAAACCTGCCACCAAACAGTGATCTAATGTAATAAAACAGAAGTTCAAAACAAGGCTACATATGCTACATAAAGTTCCGTATACATCAACTGAGAACACTTTTTCACAGTCCAAAACGAAAATAAAATTCAAGAGTCCTAACAACTAAGTCAAAAATGTGTTTTGATTGCAAAACCAGCTTTCCTACCTATGCAACATCCAGCTGGCCAAACTGCAAAAATGAAGAAAGAGATGAATTAGACTTAATTCCTCCTTCCCATTGAGATCTCAACGCACAAATCAGGTCAAAGTCACTTGTTATGGGTTGGATTTGAGTTGCTTGGAGGATTCTTCCTTAAACTTGTGGTTACTGGTCTCTGAGTGGCCACATATTCTATTTTCAATTTTTCTATACTTGCAGAGCAGGAGGAGGCACGAGCTAGCAGCTTCCGTGGCGGACAACTGCCAATCAGATTACTTCTAGTCTCACCAGTGATTACAACTATAGAGCAAATGATGAAGTATGTGAGAATTAAGACAAAGAGGCCCACCAAAGCACGTTGAGAGGTTTTCATGGCAGAGTCTAGTAAAAACACAACAACTGAAAATAGGTAAAAGAACGGAGCTCAGGTGGTTGGAACTATCCCATAGGAAAGTTGCAAGGTGCTGTAGTTTGTGTCCAAGATAGAAGAAGGGAAGTATAATGGTGTATCAGAAGTGGATCAATCTTTTTTATTTGTTTGTTGGTGACGAGTGAAAACTATGAGACAATGGAGAAACGTATTCAAGGTTTTTTTAGCCAATAACACTGAATAGCTGTGTGAAAGAATCAGATTTAGGGAATTGAAGAGGAAGGAGAAGAATGATGCTTGCATTATTTAACCTGCCGCGTGTTTGTTGTGTAGTGGGGTAGAACATGGAATGGAAGGAGCTTATCATGTGATCCTTAATCAAATCCCATACTTCTGACATTTCCACAATCTTTCCATCACATGCCAATACATATCATGTGACTAATCACATGATATATTAATGGGTTTTCTCATTTTCCTATATTACTTTCATTATACAGCTAAACCTAGCTGGGTAAGATTACTTTCTAGGAGCATGAAGCTTCTTCCTCCCAAGGGAAGCATCTTTTACCTCCTCTCCACACATGCAACAGAAACTCTGCAATTAGTGTACGTACGTACAATTGTATTTTTTTTTTTGTATAGAACTCAATAACGAACCAGTTATACTTGTAGACACATCATGTCTATGGAAGATATTTATACCATGTGTGGAACATTAGTTAGTTTCAATATCTTGTGATTGTCTACTCACTATAACTTTCCCACATCTCAGTACCTTATGCCACTTTATTAGGGAACACACAGAACGTAACTTTTCCATGACTTGCAGAATTTGCCCTACTAAAGCATGTTACCTTTTTTATATGGTATTTGATAAAGTTTTGAGGTTTCATGCAGATATTTTTATAGAGGATGTGGTATTTTAATTTGGTCTGGAATAAAGTTTTGCTTTTAATCATGGAGGTTTTTAAATCAAAGTGTCTTTCTTGTTTAGGATCAAATTTGCATGTGAGACTGCAGGTTCAATATTCTTTCCGCTGAGAAAAACATATGGTCCATGTCAGCATGAATAAAATAGAACCTTAATAAAATATTTTTACTTATATATTCATTGGCTAGTTTAATCAAATTAGTTCATCAATCATGTTCTGATGCTGCCCCCCTTGAACGTGGAATCACATATCTACATGGTTTATTGTTTTGCTTATGTTGGCTAATTTCGGCATGTTTTCATCTACTTAACTGTTTGTGTGAGTGACTTCGATTCATAACCTCGTGGTCTTAGTTGTCATCAGAAACTCCATAATTCTTCTTATGGTTATTTTGCCCTTTGCTTTGCTATTTGTTTGGTTAGGTCCCGTGACACAAGTAGGCATTTTCTGATTGGAAAAGAAATTTAATTTTGAAGCCTTAACAGCCAACCAAACAGATTTCATCACTGCAATTCCCCAACAAATGATGTTTAGTCTGAATCTCTGATCTTATTTCCCGCAGCTGATCTTAAAAAAACTGTCACAGCGAAAGCATACTTCCAACCTAGCATGAAGTAAAGACCTCACTTCCAAGTTCCAAGTCATGTTAGCAACACAACACTCTACCTACCAAATACTCACCATTTAAAAAGTGAAGTACTCATTAATAGAAGTGGTTTCAAAATCCAGATAGGATGAGTGTGAGTGTGCGGATGAGGGAATCAACATCTAGTGTTATGAAGATGCATTTTTTGGTCCCCGTTACACCAAAATTCAACTATTATTATATCTACTTCTCAAGTCACAAACAATCAAATATACAGAGTAGAGTAATATGTCTTTTATCATTCAACAACACATATTATTTAAATCTTGGAATCAATCTATTGAATTAGGTTGATCATTGTCTTTCACAAAAATTCAGAATGCACAGGATTTGACCAATTTATGTGTGTCATACAATCGAGGGCATAAGAATCTATGCATATATGTAGAACAAGCACGAATTATATTAACTTAAAGATTTGTCCTAGAATGAAAGAATAAACAAATGTTTACAATTTTCGCCAAGCTAAAGTAACTGAATCTTAAGCATCCTACTTCAAGATCAGGTCACTATAATAAAAGATTCTTGCAAAACATGAAATCAACATTTCCTGTAGTATTTCTTCGCTGGGAAGGACCAGATCTGTCTCCCTTCTCAAAGATGTTACTTCTTTACCCGCAATTCTACAGGGAACAATGTGCCTAGAGTGGCTTAAATCAGGATCAATGTTAAATGCCATCCCATGAGAAGTGATTCCAGTCAATATCTGAACGCCAATAGCACCTATCTTCCTTTCTCCAACCCATACCCCAGTCTCACCACTTTGTCCAGGACAAGCTTTCACACCATAGGCAGCAGCCAGTTCAATCGTGGTTGACTCAATTTTCTCCCCAAAACTATGAGCACCAAGAACAATGTGGCGAAGAGATATATAAATATAAAATGGGGTGGTGGGGACCATGAAATGAATGTCTTCTCCCTTTCGTCTGTAGTGAAATTCCGCTCCAATTTTTTCCAACTCTGACTGGGGGATTAACAAATTGTGGACTTTTGCCAACAGTTATGTAGGGGCTGTTGCAAAGACAGAAGAGTATCACATCTCCTATGATGAAGCTTTCTATCCAAAGCCAGTTTTTCTTGCAGTTTCAATGCATCCAAATAGTTGACAACTCCCAGTTTCCAAACCTCAAGATTTCGCAAACCCCTCATTCCCTGTTCACAGAGACATTATTAATTGCATAAATAACATATTCTTGTGCCCAGGAAGACAGTGAAAACCAAGTTAGAGAGCAAGCATTATCACAAATATGGCCTAGGCAATATTAACTAAATTAAAATTCCAGCCTGAAGTCATCGAAGGTGCAAAGAAATGCTTATATGGGTACCCAGAAATCGATTCTCATTCACTCAACATGCACCTAACACAGGAGAAATATAAATGAAGGAGAAGAATTAATAAATAAATAAAATTACCAAAAGGGTTAAGGAACTATACCTCAAATATTGTAATTTGATTTCTCAAACGGTTCACCCAAATGAAAATTACTGCCTAAGGTTACAGATATTTTTCAAAAGATTCAAACTTGGGTAGTCCTGTCTCATACTGCCTTGCTCTGATCCTTATCGCAAGCAATCAACTAACGTCAACATCATTTGGGTAAGGCAGATTCTTGGTAGGCCAAGAAGAACTGTATGATTGGTATCTTCCTCTCAACTATCAAATGTAAAAGGTGATCCGATAAAAAAAAGTTCAACAATTTGTGCATGCGCATAGTTGACAACTTATCTCATTAACCTGTTGGGCAATAATGGCATTCCAGGACCTAACAGTCCGCACCTTCCGGTCATGGATATATTATGTATTCTTTTACATGTATTTACTGTATACGTCAATGATATCAATTTTGGGAGATGAAATTGTCTTATGATAAAATAAGCACTTCTTATTTGTACCCATTTTTTGTATTATACATACCATGTCTGGTTCTACTTTTTGAAAGAGTAAAACAAACTAGGGGATAGAAAGAAAAAAACCAGTGGTGCTGCAGAACTTCATAAAGGGAAAGTGTTTGTGAAGAAATTGAAAAAGGAAAGTGTTTCTGTTGAATTAATGGGGTTGCGGATATGGGGAGCCTTCGTCAATTGGTTACGCAGGTGAAACTTACTACCACTATTTTTCTCTTTCTTCTCCTTCTGTTATGCATGCTCAATATCTGTCACAAAATCTAAGGCTCATACTTCTATTCTTTTGCGTGTGAAGTTGTGATGAGTTAGTATTTTAAGCACATAATGCATATATAATGGCATTGAGTTGGAATTAGGACTTACACCGATTCTCTTTTAAATGTTTTATTCTTCTTTCTCTTGTTTCCAATGATATATAGTCTCTTTTTCAAGCAAGAAATGGAGTTATCTCTGGTTGGTCTTCAGGATGCGGGGAAAACGTCACTAATAAATGTCATTGCAGTATGTAACAGAAAACATTGTATATGATTCGTTTTCCATTTCATTTGTTCTTTTTCTACCTTGCTGATGCCTGGTGTATGTTTGATTTTGACGAAGACTGGTGGATATAGTGAAGAGATGATTCCCACGGTAATTAAATTATCTTTCTTTAATCACTGATAACTAATTTTGATGCCATACTTCGTGTTGTCTATTTCCACAAATTTGAGGTTAATTTTGTGCCTGCAAATTTACTTGATGACTTGTTACCTACAGGTAGGATTTAATATGAAAAAGATAACTAAAGGGAATGTGACAATAAAGTTATGGGACCTTGGAGGTCAACCAAGGTTTCGCAGTATGTGGGAGAGATATTGTCGTGCTGTTTCAGCAATTGTGTATGTCCTCTAAAACTTTGAAACACATAACACAACCTCTGCATCAGTAACTGAAGTATTGCTTTTTCTTATCTAGTGAAATGTTTTCAACTTTTTACACTCTTTTTTCCCTACGTACTGTATAATTTCTTTTTAGATTATCTATTCGGTCAAGATCATAACATATGATTGATGTAATTATTTTGTGGAGGAACTTGCAGTTATGTTGTTGATGCAGCTGATTATGAAAATTTACCTGTCTCTAGAATTGAACTTCATGACTTGTTAAGCAAACCTTCTTTAGATGGGATTCCCATTCTAATTTTGGGTAATAAGATTGACAAACCTGGAGCATTGTCCAAGCAAGGCCTCACAGATCAGATGTAAGTATCTTCTCTAGGTGTATTAGATGTTCAGATGTACGTACCCATGTTGAGAATAATGCTGATCAACGTAAAAAGTTTGCTTAAAAAATTTCCAAATGATAAAGTAAAAATTAAATTTAGCTTTCAGAATGTACTTTGAATGTTTGTTTCATATGTGCAGGGGACTGAAATCCATCACTGATAGAGAAGTTTGTTGCTTCATGATCTCCTGTAAAAACTCTACCAGCATTGATACAGTTGTTGATTGGCTTGTAAAAAATTCTAAATCAATAAACTGAAGCTCGAGTTTTGCCCTATAAATATATTTGTACGTTGTATTCCAGACGAACCTATCTGATTGAAGTGACTTGTGTTGGTGTGATACTAGTTTTTCCTTTCCCTTTTTGAGTAGCTTACATCAAACCAGACATGTGATTTGGTGATTGCATCTGAGTGTTGTAAATTATAAGTTAAGACAATTGTGTTCATACTTTGTTTTTAAGATTGATAATTTTGTCTGCCAGCATCTAGGACAACAATCCACAGCTTCCTTCCCAATTCAGTTTGAATAATATAGTTCATTTAGCAAAACTACTTCATTGTAGAATGTAGGGTTCACAAATAGTGTGGTTTAAGGATAGCATTCCACATTTTCTGTTTGTGACTGATGCTTGCAAACTTGTTGAGAGAAAATACAGAAATTGTGCTTAACCATGAAGACTAATGCAGCCAGATTGTTAGGGACTGATTCACATATTCTACTGTTCTTTTGGTGGAAGAAACAAAACATAAAATGTGAAAAAAAAGGGGCATTCCGAGAATCGAACTCGGGACCTCTCGCACCCAAAGCGAGAATCATACCACTAGACCAAATGCCCAGCTTATTATATAACTTATAAAATATACTAAAGAAATAAAGTTATGCAGTATGTATGTGGCATTACAGACTGAACCAAACTGAATGAAGGAACTTCTGTCGGTGTTATATTAGATTTCTTTTCCTTTTCTGAGACTGATATCAAATCAAACCACATGTGATTTTTTCTGTCTGTTATCACATGTTACATGAGTGTTGTTAACTTAAATTAAGATATTTGGTAATGCCACGTGTGTAATGCATTCGAATAAATAATTGTGCTCATACATTTTCTTTTCAGGTGCATGCATTATGGACGGCAATACATATAAGATCACATGCCTCAACAAATTGAAAAAAAAAGTAATACTTTATTATACAAAGTGGAGTTCAATTGACGTACTGAGACTAATATGAATTATTAACATGATTTTTAATAAAATAAAATAAAAATACTTATATTTCCATGTAAATTTTCACATTGTCAAAGTATCAATCATCACTCATGATAAAAAAATTACAATTTTTTTTTTGCTTTTAAAGATGATTATTTTTATTTGAATTTATGAAAACTAGATGGCATATTCTCTTGCAATCTCACATCGATTAGAGATAAAAACATTTCATTATATATAAGTGGGTGCAAACCTCATCCTCATGAACCAGAGTTTCATGAGGTTGAGTTAGACTTAAAAGTTCACTTCTTAACCAATTGTATACAAATATAAATAAAAAAGGATGATTTTTCTTATGTTTATACAAATATATCTGCTCATAATGTTTGTGAATTATGTATAAAATACTCACGTTTTTTTTAAAAGAAAATTTTCACATACAACAACCATTCAATATTATCTGTCGTTGTGTTCCAACTTTTAACGAGAATTCTATTCTAAAACTATCATCGTTACTCAACCAAAAGAGTTTCAAAAGCCCTTCTATTTTTTTTATTACAACAATAACGTTATATCAGTGCAGCCTTTTGTGGAATTTCTATGAAAGTAGTGTATTTTTTTAAAAGAAATCTGTACATAAAATTTAATTTTGTTTAATAAAAGTGGATGAACTTCAAAATTTCATTTTATAGAATTTTTATTTGTGCATACAATTTTTATTTTATTTATTTTCTAAAATAAAAATAAGATATTCTTGAAAATATGATTTCAAATTTCAAATTGTAATAAAACGGCTGAAGTTGTATTTCTTTATACGATAATAGTTTTATTACAATAACTATTATTACAATATTAATATTATTATTATGATTAATATTATTATTATTATTATTATTATTACAATTATTAGTATTAACCATTATGAACTGGTGTAAAGAAGTATGACTTAAGTAAAATTCAACTTGTGTTTTTTCATTTTATTTTAATTTATTATAATAATTATAATAAAATTAAAAATTGTCTCATCGTCTCAACGAACCACATCATTATAATCTATTAGCATTCTTCAACCAAATAAAAATGCTAAAAAGTTAACCCCAAAACCACTACAAGGACAAAAGACTTTGATTTCTTTTCTTCCATTGTTCTGC
>Ga0123342_1009374_pt1 | contig 11759 bp, 10 predicted proteins | sample Turbeawhitnodule_FD_89960 | JGI IMG/M metagenome (GOLD analysis project Ga0123342, IMG submission 89960) | Root nodule microbial communities of legume samples collected from Mexico - Turtle bean Mexico white nodule | ecosystem: Host-associated > Plants > Roots > Nodule | place: Mexico: Nepantla... | reverse complement strand
TGTGGTTTACCATTTTTTATTTCTCATTTTGCTTACATCTCCTCCATAGATATATTAAATGGTATTGTTGTCAGCATTACACGTTGTTGCACACTTTTGATAAAAAAAAATGATGTAGTGTAGGATTTGCCAGAAGTTAAGATATAAAGAGGGAAAAAAAACAAAGATTAAGCTCTAATAAAAGGTCTAGTAAAGTTATTTCTATGAAAAATCATAGCATATAGATGGTTCGGAAAATCAGAATTAATTCTTCCTCTTTGGTGTAAATACAAAATGGGCGCTTGCGGAAACAATAAAAAATAATAAAAAATATAGCAAATAAAATAATGTCATTGAGAATTTTTAACGTGGGAAAGCTTCCTCAACTTGAGAAATAAAAACCCGCGGGACCTAGTCCAGAAAATGTTTTCACTATGAAAGTAGGATTACAATATTTGTTTCTCTCACTATGTGAGGATAACACTTAATCTCACCCAAGAATGATGAAATACAGTGTCTCTAGCCTTTCACTAGGATTTCTAATCTCACATTATCATGGATTCTCTCTTTTACACTCTATGTTGCTATTCTCACTTGTTTGCTTTTCTCTTGCTCAAGTTCCCTTTATATAGGGAATAGAGGAAGGCTTATCACATAAAGAGATAATGGGTAATTAAAGTTCATTACATTTTCAAGAGAGAGCTACAATTCCAAGACTTTTGAAATGACAATTATTGAATATATTCAATAGATCAGTTACCAATATTGATTGATCATGGTCCCCATTAGAATAAAGAAGGATTCCCAACATAGATAAAATAGCCTTTTGAAAATGGTTACTCAAATACCTTTCAAATCCTTAGGTAAAAAACAAAAGAGACGCTTAGTGAGTAAGAAAACAGTGAAAACCTATACTTTGAGTGAGGTTGAGAGAGGAAAAAGTAGAAAAAAAATGAAACTTATAAACTATGTATGTGTCCTTCAAAGGGCTTGTCATTTGTCGAGTATAGGTGAAACTGCAAAAATAAATCACATAGTCAAATTTATTTTTAATTTTAGTAAATTTTTGCTATTTTTTCTCAATTTTTTTGTGTGATGATATATGGAGAATTTCCTTTGACTTTAGTTTATGTAATATTATTTATAGATTTCTCCTACTTTGTGCTCATGAGGAGAGTCAATATTCCACCCTCACCTCATTTAAATATGTGCATTTCTGCACACATCATAGAAACAACACATATTTATTCCACACCTCCAATATCTTGACTGCAGGTAAATTGTTGAAAACCAAAAGAACTTTAAAAACCAGATGTATTTTTATAAACATGAAAGATGTAAGGGGAATTAATTAAATTTATGAAAATTTATATGAAGTTTGGCTAAATAATTACATTTAGCGACTTCAAAATGTCATGAATTCTCTCTCACAAGCAAACCATTAATTAAGATTTTTAAATTTCATGTTCTTCATTACCTCCATGGATCACCAAATGTTGATTTCATTAAAACTTAGATGCATAATATATTTGACGGGTGAGAGTGGATAATCCTGCAAGAAATAAAAAATTTCAAAATAGAAATACATACATCAATTAAAACAATAAAATAATCTCATTTACTAAAAGAAATAAAAACTATCAAATTATATGCAATTATACGTAATTACATGCAATTAATTTAATAATGATAGAATCTCATGATTAGTGGAGACATCAACTTCACTTTCCTGGCTTCAAGAATATGTAACGGAATCCCAAGCCAATCATTCAACCACTATCCAATATCGGCTGAATGGAACTAGGTATCTTATGCATCATTTTCTTTCAAAATTCACAATTTTCTTCTACACACAGTTACCCGTTGGTCAGAAACCCATCAGACGAAAATGGGTCTATAAAATAAAGTACAAATCGGATAGCAGCGTCGAAAGATATAAAGCGCGCCTTGTCGCAAAAGGGTACACTCATATTGAAGGTGTTGACTATTGCGAAACTTTTTCACCAACAGCAAAATTAACAACTTTGAGGTGTCTCCTCACCATTGCAGCAACCAGGAATTGGTTTATTCACCAGCTGGATGTGCAAAAGGCCTTCTTACATGGCAAATTGCACGAAATTATTTATATGGACTTGCCACCTAGGCATCATTGACAAACAAGCCTCCGGACATGATCTAGAGATGGTTTTCAACATTTTCTTATGTAATTAAATCTCCAGGATTTCAATAGTCCAAGGTGGACTACTCTTTATTCATAAGACAAAATAACTTATCATTTAATGTCCTTTTGATTTATGTGGACAATATTCTTTTGATAGGAAATGAATGATCTGAAAAAAAATGCAACGTCTTGAAGAGGTCTATTACGACGATTTCACATTAAAGATCTTGAAGACTTAAAATATTTTCTAGGGATTGAATTTTCCCGTTCCAAAGCTAGTCTCTGGTAGGGGCATACTTAATGAGTATTCCGAAAGACGATGAGACTGAAATGAAATCCAATGATTATGATTGAAAATATATCCATGTGCGGTCTATATGAATGATGGAATTGGTATTGAAATTTTATATGACAACATTGATGTTATAAATGATTAGTTTGATTGGTTCTCTTTGCATGAATTAAATATGTTATGAAATTTATTTTCATTAGCTTACCCTTGCTTTTCTTGTTGTGTTTGAACTGCAATGATTGTACTACGTACACGAGAAAATGATCATATAGGTGTCGGAGGGTTTTAGGATGTAGTTTTGAACCTTATATGGTTAATATTTATATTTTTGTAAGTCATAATCTTATAATAGAAATATTTTGAAAAACTCCAAGTTTGTGTAGAAATCGGTAGAATTTATATTGTAATAGTTAGATGTATTTTATAGGGTGTTACACAATTCAAATCATAAGTTATGTTACAACTGAAATTGAAAAACCTTTTTATTGAAAATGAGTAGTTTTGAAATTGTATTAGCCAAATTGCAGTTGTAAAAACTAATTTTTTTTCAATCTACAGTCAAAGTAACATTTTTTTTACAACAAACTTCATTATAACTTCAATTGAGCTTTTGATTGGTTGTACTTGTACTTCAAACTCAATAATTATTATGGAAAACTCAATATTATGGAAAGCTTGATATTGTATTGCAGGCAAAAAAGGTACCTATTCCTAGTAAGACATCCCAATTTCCTACGAAAATGCCAAAGCCTTCTGCTCCATCTCCACCCAGAAGACCAACAACAAAATCCAGGCCTCAAAGAGTTAATGGACATGACATAGTTGGAGCTCCTCTAAGCCTATTAACATGAGCATTACCACCAAAAGCTAAAGATAAGCCAACCACAAAGTAAGTCATTTAATGCATGATGTGAATAGACCTCAAATGTGAAACTAAAAATTGAACTACAACTCTAGATGAATGTTTATTTTAATCTAGCTTTGCACACAACTCAAATAAAAAACAAGCAACATGAATGAAAATCACAAAATTTATCAGATTAGTCTATGATTGCATGAATAACAGTATTATGAATATTTTCTTGAGCTTATGATAAATGGTGGCAACTGAAGGATTATATTGATTGGTTTGAATGAAAAAGAAATTTGTTTAATACCCTTTAAGAGCTTTCCATTTGCATTGCAGTGGTGAAGGTGTGAGAGATGGAACAACTATTTGTGAACAAAATGGTGGTGGTGTGTTTGGATTACGTTGGTTGATCTCCATAATTGCTTTTGCTTGGGCCATGCATTACTTCTTAAACAATTTGGACCGTCTGTTGTTCACAAGAGAGCAATGATGGAATCATGGAATCACAATCAAATGTTGATCATGCGATTTTAATTTGAAATCATTTCCATGTTTTTATTTTGAACATTTCTATTTCAATCTTGTTGTAAATAGTTTATGTGCCAAATAAAGTGCTAGTGGCACTTCAAGTTAAAACTTTACAAATTTTATTTCATGAATAATCCATCATGTCTCATCTTTTCTTTTGTCTAAAGCACATAGATTGTCACTGGTGTAGAAAGGTTAAATGAGGGCGGATATTTTCACTTTACAACGCCTACTTTCTAGTCGCATTTGATGTACACATAGTCTTATGTCAAACAAATAAGAAGGCGGCTATTTAGCCGCATTCTTAAATGCGATTTATTATGGCGGCTATGGTAAATAGCCGCATTCTTATATGCTTCAGAATGATTTATAAAAGGGATGTGTTATGCATTTAAGAATGCGGCTATTTATCATAGTCGCCCTTATAAATCTTTGTGTTGCATATAAGAATGCGGCTATGGTAAATAGTTGTTGTTGTACATGGTTATTTTTTTTAGTACATTATGTTTAATGCTAATTCCCATCTAAATTGACCTGTTCAATTATAACCCAACCAGACAAATAAACAAATTCAAAGAATCAAATTATAGATGTTGATAAAAATGTATTACAAACACTAATAACATATCTATCTATCTAATTCCTATCTATCTATCTATCTATCTAATCCCCACACTATTCATCAACTATCATAGAGTTATAAAAATTTAGGAAATATGTGGACCAAGAATGTCTCACATATGCTATGACTTCCGAAGACATTGCTTGCTCATCCGTGAAGAACTGCATGACAAAATAAGGTTCACACAATTATTAGTGTTAAGATACATATATGTTAAAGAATTATAAAAATAATTTGCCATCATGTTACCTAATCTCAATCACTTTTAAGGCCTAGTCTTACAATGGTAACCATCCATTACATAACGTAATAGCAACACTCATAGCTTCCTGATTGTCAATTATACTATAATTCAATAAAAATAAAAGTTAATATTGATAAACAATGAAAAGAGAAAGACCGAAATTACAAACCTTTAGTGTCATCAACTTTAGATTTTGAAAATTTGAATTGGATCGATCTTTTAGGATGTTATATCCACGTCATGAACTGATTAATACAAAAAACCTCATTAGTAGATGCTTAATTAGTAACATACAGAGTTAAGTTTATAGTGTACTTACTTATAAATGATATTATTCAAATGTGTGAATGACTTATTGTGTAGGGAAGATAATTAGACAACAGTCTTATCAACCGTTGATAAGACAAGTAATTGTCAATGACCCTTATACCATCCATGGAAAGAGTTAGTAAATATTTAAAACATGAAATAGTAATAATTGATGACTTATAATTAAACTTACTCATTAATGTAAAGCATAAATAAATTTGTTTCCCTTCTTTTTCTAGGGTGTTAGTGATGTATGATTGAGTTTCAATTTTCTTTATTCTAGTGGGATTAGTATATGAGGGATCTAAGAATCCATACACATCTTCATTCCCATCAGTGATAGAAACTCCATGCAAAAACCTACAAGTTATTAGTTAAAGCATAATCAATAATGATTTAACATAAAATAAATTGAAATATAGGTAAAGATACTTACATCATACAAAATTGAATTACATTTATATTGAGTTCATGATCCCCAGCTATAAATTCTAACAAATCTGACATGTATATGTACAGTGGCCTGTCCAAGTTGTATAAGATCGAAGAAGTCCATCACATAGAGGGTACTCCTTGATTTTCTTAACATCCAGTATCCTTCCATTTAAATAGTTAACGCAAGAACACCTAATGTTTGCTCCATCATGACTACTATTATTCACGTTACTTTGCACAAATTGTATAAATTCTTCTACTCCTCTTTCGTACTCATCACTTATGCGAATATTTAATCCAATTTCGATCCATTATTGTCTGTAATAGTCATTTAGGTGTTTACTAATGAGTGTTCCATCTCACGTTTGTCGAGGGTTGAACACCCCTGGACTCAATATCAGTACGTAAATGCATGATTTAAGGTACATGAGGTGTTTAATGTAATTAGTTACATGCAAAGACACTAATGAGAGAGAAAAAAAAAACTTCATTTGAATTCTATTCTCTCAACCCTTATAACTAATTATATTCCTGAAAATTGAAATTTTGTTGAAAGCTAAGTCTCATTACAATCTTGAGAAAATACTAGTGATTCTTACTTGCAAGAATAGTTTTTTTCTATTGGTTGAAAAGAAACTTAGGTTGAATTAATGGGTCCATTTTGTAAGGAAAAAGATACAATTAACCTTATACCTTGTGTGCTTCAGAGAAACACTTATTTTATAAGGTATTATATTAATGACTGATTAAATGATGAATTTTCATTATTATTAGTTTTGTTTGATTTCTAGCATCCTTGTTATGGTTTCAAAATCTGAACCCCACCATCACTATAAAAAAAATTGATTTCAGTGGGAGTTATTTATCCAAGGTTATATAAACCTCAACAATGCATTTGACTAGCAAAGGTTGTTTTAATCCCCATTAAAATCTAAAGGTTTATTACATAACTTTGAAGAACTACATTATTTTTATCAAAATCCAGTAAATAAATTCAATTAATTATTTTTCAAATAATTTAATATATAATTTAGTATTTTTTTTCAATAGACTCGTAATTTCTCTTAGAAAACCCTTGATTTCTCCATTCCTCTCTAAACGCATAATTTCTCCTTTAACTCTCACCTCACCCACTGCATTGGACCTCACCACCGCACTGCCAAACACTTTCGGAATGACTTTAGAAGCTTCTTCTACCTTTGGTCCACCACCAAACTGATTCCTCAACAAATCGTGTTTCCTTTGTGCAAAGTGTGTTTCAATTACTTCGATTGCGTTCCGCAAGGATCGATTTGTTTATTTCATATACTCTTGCTTAATTTTGTTGTTTCTGTGGTGATTTTTGTTTTCTTCTTAATTTTCTCAGTCTATACTCACATAATTATTAGTGTTAAGATATATATTTTATAGAATTATAAAAATAATTTATCATCATGTTACCTGATCCCAATCACTTTTAAGGCCTAGTTTTACAATGGTAACCATTGATAAGTGTCTAATTTCAGTAATATTTCATATTAAAATATAAGTACTTATGAGGGTTTATTGGTAATTTACATATAAAATAATCTCTAATTTATGAATTTTTAGATTTTTACATTTCTTATGAGCTTTATTTGAATAAGAGCATTTTATTCTCACATATGGTGTTAATTACAGATTTTTAGGGAGGATTGAAGATTTGGAGTAAAGGAGAATAATTTGAGCTAAAAAGAGAAAGTTGGAAGGTCCCAAAATGGAAAAAAGGTGCAAAGAATTATGTTTTATCACTTAGTCCATTAGCGCGACACAAGAAGCGACCTAACCCTAGAAACCTAGGATAAATAGGGGGCTAGAGGCTCAACCCTAGTGTGCCAGATTGAGAGGAAAACATCATAGAGTGAATTGTAACCCAAATGGGAGAATGAAAGGTGTTAGAAGTATGCGTGTCTAATTCTACCCTTTGGGATTGGGAGTAATATGCTCAAACTCTTATGTATTGAGGTGATATCTTATATATTAATATTCAGTTCTTAATTGATTATTGGTATTGTTGTTTTACTTTTAACTTTCCATGAAAAATTGAGAATCTTAAATCTGACCGGGAGATATTTTTAGGGTTCGAACCTAACCAACAGTACTTAACATATTTGAGTGTTGGGCATACACTTGAAATGTTAATTGCCATTAAGGTTTGAGTGTGATTATAAGTTGTTTTTATAAATATGCGAGAGATCGATATTTAGGAAACATTCTTAAGGATTTTATATGCGAGGGATCGATATAAATGAATTTTCTACGGGCATCAATTTTAATCAAAGAACTCAATATTAACATGCTAATCAAAATACAAGAGAGTGGGAGAGATGAAACCTAATCCCTATTTTTTCAATTGAAATAATTAATTCTTTGTTTGTTTTCTTATTGATTAGTGCCAACACAATCACTTCAAAACTCTTTTTATTGTTCTGTTGTTATATTTAGCGAATATTGTACTCGATAACTCATTGTTCCTTGTGGGATCGATATCCGTCCTTAGAGACAATTATTACTTCTGACAAACGTGGTGCACTTGCCGTAAAAAGTCATCAACCATCCATTACATAACATAATAACAACATTCATAGCTTTCTGATTGTCTATTACACTATAATTCAATAAAAAGTAAAAAATAGTATTGATAAACAAGGAAAGAGAAAGACAAAAATTATAAACCTTTAGTGTCATCCACTTTAGTTTTTGAAAATTTGAATTGGATCGACCTATTAGGAAAAATATCCAATCCATGAACTGATTAATACAAAAAAACGTGTTAATATATGCTTAATTAGTAGCATACGGAATTAAGTTTATAGTGTACTTACTTATCAATGATATTCTTTATATGTGTGAATGACTTCTTGTGCAGGAACAAAACCACACAACAGTCTTATCAACCGTTGATAGGACAAGTAACTGCCAATGACCCCTATATCATCCATGAAAAGAGTTAGTAAATATTTAAAACATGAAATAGTAATAATTGATAACTTATAATTAAATTTACTCATTTATATAAGGGCATAAATAAATTTGTTTTCCCTTCTTTTTTCAGGGTGTTAGTGATGTATGATTGGGTTTCAGTTTTCTTTGTTTCAGTGGGATTAGTATATGAGGATCTAAGAATCCATACACATCTTCATTCCCATCGGTGATAGAAACTCCATGCAAAAACCTATAAGTTATTAGTTAAAGCATAATCAATAATAATTTAACATAAAGTAAATTGAAATATAGGTAAAGATACTTACATCATAAAAAAAATGAATTATATTTATATTGAGTTCCTAACCCCCAACTATAAATTCTAACAAATCTGACATGTATATGTACAGTGGCATGTCCAAGTTGTATAGGATCGAAGAAACCCATCACATAGAAGGTACTCTCTGATTTTCTTAACATCCAATATCCTTCCATTCAAACAGTTAACACACATACATCTAATCTATGCTCCATCATGACCACTATTATTCGCGTTACGTTGCATAAATTGTATAAATTCTTCTACTCCTCTTTCATATTCATCATTTATGTGAACAAAATTAATCAATTTTCGATCCATTATTGTCTGTAATAGTCATTCAAGTGTTTACGTATGAGTGTTCTATCTCACGTTTGCTGAGGGTTGAACACTCCCGGACTCAATACTAGCACGTATCAATTGTCGAAGGTCGAACACCCTCGAACTCAATACCAACATGATAATTCTATTCTAACCTAACAAATAACATAATATAAATTAATAATAAATACTAAATATACAAATTAAAAATCATTAAATTAATTATAAATATTAAATATAAATCTATCTACCACCTAATAATTTAATAATTCTATTCTAACCTAAAAACAAAAATAATACAAATTTAAAAAACACAAATTATAATAAATAAAAAATAAACAAATTAATAACATTAATTTTTTTAAAAAAAATTCAAAACACCACCAACCTTGTGCGTGAAGGCTACCGTGGTGGTGAAGAAGTAGAGAGCTCGAAAACGAACTTAGACAATGCAAGTTCAAGGAAGACGTACATGAGGAAACACGAGAGCAGAAAGAGAAGAGAAAACGAAGCGTCAAAGAAAAAACGAAAGTATGAAAGCTTAAGTGACACGCTTCAGTGTTAGGGTAAAACATGTTTTAAGAATGCGGCTATTAGGTAAAGCCACATTCTTAAACAAAACGTTTTGTTTTGAGAATGCGACTATCAGGTAAAGTCACATTCTTAACTAAAGAGCTTTATTTGAGAATGCGACTATTTGTAATAGCCGCATTCTTAAAAAAAAACGTTTTGTTTAAGAATGTGACTATAACAAATAGCCGCTCACTTAAATGAAGTTTTAAAAAATGTCACTGCGTTTTGAATGACAACGTCTAACTGTAAAAACGTAAAAAAAAATAAAAGGTAGTTGTTTTTATATTTTATACTAGTGTAAGATTCTCTTACGATAAAAAAATTTATGATTATTCTTAAAAGGTTTAATTACCTTATTCGTCTCTACATTTTGGTCAATATTCAATTTAGTATAGTGGTTTTTAAAAAAATCAATTTGGTCCCTATGTTTTTTAAAATGTATCCAAAATGGTCATTTCTGTTAAGTCGTACCAAACGACGTTAAGAGGTGCTTATGTGGTAGAGACGTGTGATTACGTGGACTATGAAGTAGGTGACACGTCATTTTTGGTAATTAGGGTTTGGGGCATGAGATTAGATCGAATAAATTGTGGTTTCACCATTCTTCTTCGGGGGCTCGCCCATGGTGGCAATGAAGGAAGTGCTTCCAAAATGTGAACTGTTCGTTTCCGCGACATGTACAGAGGGTCTGATAGACGGTTTCGAATCCTTCATCGGTATCGACGGTGAAATGTACAAAGGGTCCTGGGTGGCCGACAGAAAGCACGAAAGGGGTTCTGGTGTGGGCGAAGGAGTTTATGGAAGATTACCCGAATGTCATTGTTCTAGAATCGTCGGAATCAATTGAGAGGCTCCATAACCGGGTTTCAATGCTGCAGGTTGTGTTGGATTTGAAAATCGACGACCAGACCTAGACTGTCAGGATTCCAAAGCAGATTGTGATAAACGACAAGGCGAAGCTGTTCGACCGACAGATCTTGAAGCGCAAGGAGAGGAGTGGTTGGGGAGAGCGTGAGGTGCGTGAAGAAGAAGTTGTTGTCGGACGTGGGAAAGGAGGAGTTGATGAGGGTTTTGGAGGATTTATGGGCGTTTTCGCAGGTTTCAAATTTGGCAAGGGATGAAAAAATCGACTATAGGTATTATAAGACAATGGATTTGGATAATGCTAAGATGCCTCCTCGGAGCTTTCTTACTAAGATAACTCGGGAGTTGAGATGTGTGATGAAGTTGAACCTGTTTAATTTTGATGTTATTAGGGATTCTGAACCTGTGTTTACTGACTTTTTTGTGTGATGGGTTGTGCAAGAAACAACAAAGGGGTGAGAGTGAGGAGTGTGTGAAAGATGCAATTAGGATTGTGAATGGTACTGGTTGTGGTGATAGGGATGAGGATGCCATTGAAGTTTCTCTTTATCTGGAAGACAAAGAGAGTTCTTTACAATTATGAAAATCTAGTATCTAGTGTTCAATGTGTTTATCCTCCTAGTTTAACATCCTCCTCACATTCTTTAATAAACTATCAATTCCCAAATCACTACTATGTTCAGATATTCCTAATAGGTGCTTCTAACATACTTGAAGTTTTGTTTCCACCAAAAATATTATTGTTTAATGTTTTCTTTTTAAAATATTATATTTAAATTATTTAAATTAATCAATTTAAATTGTTAATTCCAAGAGTACACTTTAATTCCTATTACATGTAAAAAATATTTATAAATATATTTAAATTTTTAATGGTGGACTTTATAAAATAAAACTATGCCCAGTTTTGAAAGATTCAATAATATAAAAAAATTATGATATCAGATAATATTTAGTAATTAAAAATATAAAAAAAGTAGTTAAACAAAGAGATAGATAAATTAGACCAAAAAAAGAAACCACAACCACCACACCGTCATGTCAGCATTGATATTGACACGTCATCTCTCGATTCCACATCTCTCTACCACGTAAGAAGCATTTAACGCCGTAAGGAGCAACTTAACAGAAATGACCAATTTGTATACATTTTAAAAAACATAGGGACCAAATTGATTTTTTAAAAACCACTATACTTGTAGGGATATCGTGTGCGGAAGCGTAATAATTTCAACCAAAGATTATGAGAAATTAAAGTAACAAGTAAAGTGAGAATGATACCAGAATTTTTAGGTGGAAAACCCCTTTAAATAGAGGTA